>ERZ1673768.9-NODE-9-length-88959-cov-21.173693_pt1 | contig 88959 bp, 88 predicted proteins | sample MGYA00580142_ERZ1673768 | MGnify/ENA primary metagenome ERZ1673768 (study PRJEB41219, sample SAMN04549649) | soil metagenome | isolation source: soil | place: USA: Texas, La Sal del Rey | collected 2008-06-23 ... | reverse complement strand
GGTCAACTCAATAGGCAGCCGATACGAGTTAGTTATCAAGTAAAAACACTTGCTCTCTATTAGAATTCCCGGTAGATTTCGGATCGATAGTCAGTTGCACCGGTCAACTCAATAGGCAGCCGATACGAGTTAGTTATCAAGTAAAAACACTTGCTCCTATTAAAACTCCCGGTAGATTTCGGATCGATAGTCAGTTGTACCAATCATGTCAACGGGTTGCCGATGTCGGATAGCCAGACAAGTCCAAACCCTTTAATTACGATTCATTTTGATGATTAAGCTCACGAAAGTCTTTTGGGGTGACACCGGTATATTTTTTAAATAAGGCGGTGTAATAACTTTGATTACAAAAACGGAAAAGGTTTGAAATATCAGAGATTGATAGTTCGGAATGCAACAGGAAGTATTTGGATTCCTCAATTTTCTTTTGATTAATATAATTGCTAACTGTTGTCCCGGTCTCCTTCTTAAAAATATTAGAAAGGTAGCTTGGATGAATATATAAATCCTTTGCAATTTTTTCTAAAGAAAGCTCATGAAGAATATGTTCATGAATATACGAAATTGTCTGCATAACAATATTGGTGTACTTTGGTAATTGTTCATTTTTTAATTCCCGAATAAAAGTATAGATCATATTTATTTCAAACTCTTCAAGCTTAGCAGGATCATCCATACTCTCGATTTCTTGAATGAGGACATCACTTAAATTGTAGGCACTTTCCGGATGAAGCCCGCCCTGGATGGCAGCTCGTGTAAAAATCGTACAAGAACCAATTAAAGAATTTTTTAACGATCGGAGGGTGTTATTCGCCAATTTTGCGCGTTTTTGTTTGTTAATTTCCTTTAATGTGCTGATGGCTTCCTTCTCATTTCCCAACTTAATCGCAGTAATTAGTTTTTGTTCAAGTTGATAGGAGGGATGTAAGTATTCGTTTTTTTGGTTTTCAATTCTTGCTTTGTAATATTGTTTGACAATTTTCTTTTGTAGGGAGGCATCCATCATACCACCTAATTTCCTAAAAATATTAACAAAATCCTAAAAAACTTAATATAATTGTAAACGATTTCACCCTAGAATACAAATAGAATCACAGAAAATGTAACAGATTGAAGTATATAAATTCTTAACAAAAATGAACATCGGAGTGTTTTGCATGACTTGGACAATAAAGAGTCAATCAATTAATCCCGAACAGTTAATTGTTGAAGAAAGTTTATTTTCATTAGCCAATGGATATTTAGGCGTCAGGGGAAATTTTGAAGAAGGTTATCGGGAAACGGACCCTACGATCAAAGGAACTTATATCAATGCTTTCTATGATATTACTGAGATTCCTTACGGGGAAAAACTGTATGGCTTTCCCTCATCCCAGCAAAAAATTGTCAATGTGATCGATGCCGGGCAAGTGAATATTTTGTTAGGTACAGATGAAGAACCTTTCAATCTGTTTACCGGTGAAGTAAAGGCATATGAACGAAAGCTGCAACTTGACAAAGGCTATACGGAACGTTTGATTCATTGGTGCTCGCCCAAAGGAAAAGAGCTAAAATTATATTTTCGTAGATTTGTCTCCTTCGAGAAGAAAGAGCTGTTTTCTATACAAATAAAAATTGAACCGATTAATTTTTTTGGTAAGGTAAAAATAGTCTCTACTGTCAATGGGGATGTCAAAAATTATGTCAATGAAAATGATCCGCGTGTAGGGTCCGGGCATGGAAAATTACTGACTACAATCGAATCGAAAATGGTTGGAGAGTATGCGGTTGTTGTCAATCAAACAACAAATTCCGGGTTACAAACAGCCTGTATTACATCTTATCAATATGTTGAGGGAACACGAACGGATCAGGTGAGGGACCAATCCGTTGAAACAACGATTGAATTTTTCCTTGACAAACCAAGAACAGTGGAAAAACGAAATATTTATGTTGACACACGCAGACATGGTGAAAATCTTAGCGAAAAGGGCATAGATCTTCAAAATCAATTAAAGACCGTAACTTTTGAAGAATTACTTAGCGAACAAATTGATTATGTACAAAAATTTTGGAACCATGCCGATATCGTTATTCATGGGGATGATAAAGTCCAGGAAGGAATCCGCTTTAATCTTTATCATCTGCTTCAGTCGGCCGGGCGAGATCCGCTTTCAAATATTGCCGCGAAAGGTTTGTCCGGAGAAGGGTATGAAGGTCATTATTTCTGGGATACAGAAATTTATATGCTTCCCGTCTTTATTATGACCAAACCGGAAATTGCCAAGCAGTTGCTCTTGTATCGTTATTCCATTTTGGATCATGCGAGAAAGCGTGCAAAAGAAATGGGTCATCGAAAAGGCGCTTTATTTCCGTGGCGGACGATTGCCGGTGGAGAATGTTCATCCTATTTTCCCGCCGGAACTGCCCAATATCATATAAGTGCCGATATCGCCTACGGATTTGTGCAATATTACTTAGCGACAAAGGATGAAGCGTTCTTTCGTTCGTACGCTGCCGAATTGTTATTTGAAACAGCCAGACTTTGGTTGGAAGTCGGTCATTTTACCGGGGGGCAGTTTAAAATCGATGCGGTTACCGGTCCGGATGAATATACGGCCATTGTCAATAACAATTACTATACGAATGTGATGGCTAAGTACAATTTGAAATGGGCGGTAAAGGCATTTAAAAAGCTGGAAAAAGATGCGCCGGAGTTACTGGCAGAACTAAAAGAAAAAATTCAGTTAGAGAACGATGAGCCGGACATGTGGCAAGAAGCGGCAAAAAAAATGTTTTTACCTTATGATGAGCAATTAAAAATCAATCCGCAAGACGACACGTTTTTACAAAAGGCGGTTTGGGATTTTGAACATACACCAAAGGATCATTATCCGTTACTGCTGCATTATCATCCGTTAACTTTATATCGGTATCAAGTATGCAAACAGGCGGATACGGTTTTAGCCCATTTTCTTTTAGAAGATGAAGTAACCGAAGAAACAATGACAAATTCATATTTTTACTATGAAGGAATAACGACCCATGATTCTTCGCTTTCATCTTGTATCTTTAGCATTATGGGAGCGAAAATAGGTGACATTGAAAAAGCCTATCAATACTTTATTGAAACCGCCCGACTTGATTTGGACAACACCCATGGAAACACAAAAGACGGTCTTCATCTGGCGAATATGGGCGGTACGTGGTTAGCCATCGTATTTGGCTTTGCAGGTCTTAGAATAAAAGAAGATGGTCTTCATTTTAACCCGGCTTTACCCAGTAAGTGGGAAGGATACGAATGTTCACTCCAATATTGTGGAAGGGCGATTCATTTGAAAGTTGAAAAAGAGCGTATCGTCATTGAAATCAGCGGAAATCCATTAAAAGTTTCTGTTTACAGTAAAACATTTCAGGTAAGTGAACAATCAAGTTTAATCGTTCCAATGATGAAGAAAGAAAGTGGAGTCAGGTTATAACCATTTCATAAATGGTTTTAATAAATAAACTGATAAAAAAGAGGGGGAACCAATAATGAAATTCAGAAAGAAATCTTGGCTTGCCTTTTTGTTAATGGTTGTTATGTCGCTGGTCTTAGCAGCTTGTGGTGGTGGAAACGATGATAAAGCAAAGAAAGATGATTCAGGGGATGATGGCGGAGGGAAAAAGATCACCATTTTCCAAAGTAAAGTAGAAATTTCAGATCAACTGGAAGCACTTGCAAAAGAATATGAAAAAGAAACCGGTGTAAAAGTGGAAATTTGGGGAACGACCGGTGATGATTATTTCCAACAATTACAAATTAAATTGAACAGCGAGCAAGGGCCGTCAATTTTTACTTTGGAAGGTCTCAGACAGGCGCAAAAACTAAAATCATATGTGGCTGATTTAAGTGATGCTGAGTTTGTAGCAAATATTGCACCGAAAATGGAATTGAAGATGGATGATAAAGTTGTTGGTCTTCCATATGGCGTTGAAGGGTTTGGGATTGTGTACAATAAAGATTTAGTGAAACCTGAGGATGTAAAAGATTACGATTCCTTTGTAAGTACTTTACAAAGTTTGAAAAAACAAGGAATTAATCCATTCGGGCTGTCACAAGAAGCATATTTCTTAATTGGACATATGAGTAACTATCCATTCTCACTTCAAGAAGATAATTATGCTTTTATTGATAAAATGGAAGCCGGCGATGTTACAATGGCTGAAACACCTGAGTTTAAAGAATTCGGTAAATTTATGGAAGCAATTCGTGAATATTCCAATAGTCCATTGGATGTAACATATGATGAAGAAATAGGTGATTTTGCAAGCGGTAAAACGGCTATGATTCATCAAGGAAACTGGGCAGCAACTATGCTTGCTGATTATGATTTGGATTTTGAAGTTGGGATGATGCCGTTCCCGTTAGCCGGAAATGATAAATTAGCGGTTGGTGTCGGTGCTTATTGGGCTGTAAATGGAACGAAGGATGATGCAGAAGTACAGGCAGCTGTCGACTTCTTAAATTGGATGGTCTCCAGCGAAACAGGTCAAAAATATATTGTTGAAGAATTTGGTTTTGTTCCGGCCATGACCAATATTGAAGCTAACAATCTTGATCCGTTATCGCAAGCGGTGTTGGAAGCTTCCAATAGCGGTGAAACAATTCCGTGGTCACATAGCTATTATCCGCCAAACTTGATCGTTAATGATTTCACACCGGCGACACAACAATTTTTCTTAAATAAAGATATAACCGGGGATCAGTTTATTAAGAGTTTGGATAATGCGTTCCAAAATGCAATTAAATAAGTGCAGTAATGAAAAAATACTTTGGGACTCGCCGATTTCATTTGATCGGCGCGTCCGACTTTTTTATGAATGATAATGGTGTTCAAATAGGATGGATGAGCTAGCAATTGCTACTTGTTCAATAAATTGGATGATCTACCCAATATGCAACTTATCCAATGCGTCCAAATTTATAATGATAATATATAAATAAGACGGATGAGCTGCCGAACAGGCTAATCGTCCAAAATATCCAAATTTTTAAATGATAATGATGTTCAAATAAGTATGGAAGAGGGGAATAGATTGTGTCAAAAACAAAAAACCGATTTTGGTTTGCATTATTTACCTTTCCCACAATCTTTATTTTTACCATTGTTGTGATTATTCCCTTTATTAGTGGTATCTATTATGCCTTTTTCGATTGGGATGGCATTGCTGCAAATGCAAAAGAATTTGTCGGTTTTGATAACTTTCTTAAACTAATGGAAGATGAACGGTTTCGTCACTCAGCGTGGGTGACAATAAAGTTTACCTTTTTAGCACTTATTTCAGTTAATGTTCTTGGATTAACGTTTGCTTTAATTGTTACGTCAACTTTACGAACAGCGAAATCGGCCCGAACGATGGTTTTTATGCCGAATTTAATCGGCGGATTAATTTTAGGTTACATTTGGAGCTTTATTTTCTCCGATGCTTTTTCTATTATTGGCAAAGTAACCGGGTTCGAATCTGTCTTTTACAATTGGCTGATGAGTCCGGATTATGCTTTATACGCAATTGTCCTTGTATTTACTTGGCAAATGGCCGGATATATGATGATTGTCTATATAGCAGGGATTGAAAATATTCCGTATGAATTAATGGAGGCTGCAAAAATTGACGGGGCTAACTATTGGCAACGGTTAAGGAAAATTGTGCTGCCACTGCTCATGCCTTCCATCACGATCTGTCTGTTCCTGACTTTATCCTTTGCGTTTAAAATTTATGATGTCAACCTTTCTTTAACAGGTGGAGGTCCGATCAATTCTACAGAAATGTTTGCTCTGAATATTTATAATGAAATTTTCGGTTACAGTAATTACGGATACGGGCAAGCAAAGGCAATCGTCTTCTTCTTGATTGTCGCAGTTATTTCATTAACACAAGTATATTTTACAAAAAAACGGGAGGTAGAAATGTAATGAAAAAAAGCAAAGTCATCAAAGAAATACTGCTTTTAATAGTGGCGATTTTCTACCTTTCTCCTATCTATATCATGCTCGTCAACTCCTTTAAAAACCGGCAGGAATTATATGAGAATGTCTTGGCTTTTCCGAAAGATTTCTCATTCCAATATTATATTGCAGCGATTGAAAAAATGAATTTTTTAAATGCCTTTGGAAATTCACTATTTATTACTGTCCTTTCTGTTATTTTTATCGTCATTTTATCGTCGATGACTGCATGGATGTTGGCAAGAACGAATAATCGAATAAGCAAAATTATTTTTATGACTTTTATTGCAACGATGCTTATTCCTTTCCAAACCATCATGATGCCGCTAATGCAGGAAATGAACTGGATTATGAAAACTACCGGAATTCCGATGTTAAATACCCGCGGCGGTCTGATTTTTATGAATATCGGTTTTAATACAAGTATGGCCGTTTTTCTTTATCACGGATTTATTAAATCGATCCCGCTTTCATTGGAAGAGGCGGCAATGATAGACGGAGCTTCAAAATTCGGTATTTTTTGGCGGATCATTTTCCCGATGTTGAAACCAATTACCGTGACAGTTATGATTTTAAATGTTATTAGTATTTGGAATGACTATTTGCTGCCCTCCTTAGTGTTGACACAAAAAGAGTTAAGAACGATTCCGTTGTCCACCTTCTATTTCTTTGGCGAATTCACGATCCAATGGAACCAGGCAATGGCCGGACTTGTATTGACAATTATACCGGTTGTCGTCTTCTATGTATTTGCCCAAAAATATATAATTAAAGGGATAGCAGAAGGAGCGGTCAAGTAGGGTGAGGCAATCTGCGTTTTCGTTTGGTGCGAATAGACCGGTTTAAATAATCGGGATTAAGTAGAGTGAGACAATGGCGTTTTCAGGTTGGTGCGATATACACTGTCCCCATTGACTATATGGTCGAGGTCAAGTAAGGTGTGGTAACAGGCACTTTTCAGATCGATAATAAATTGTCATAAAGAAGGCAGTGATAATAAATATGTCTCGTTTTTGGGAAACTTTCAATGAAGCTGTCGAATGGTTTGTTAAGATGACCATAACAAATATTTATTGGTTTATTTTAAATCTGCCATTCGCATTTGTTATTTTTACTATGATATTTAGCCCAGTGAAAATTGGGCTTTTGTATTATCTTCTTTGTTTCTTTATTCTCGTCCCTCTACTGTTTTTCCCTGGCACAACAGCTTTGTTTGCCGTTGCCCGTGACTGGGTTTTGAAAAGGGAAACAGCGTCTCATGCAACGGCATTTTTTAAATATTTTAAGGATAATTATAAAAAAAGTGTTATCTCCGGTTTGATCTTTATGTTTTTGTGGTTAATTATTGTTGGCGATGTTTACTATTTACAAAGTGTTGGTAATGCAGTATTTTCCATGATTTTTTTTATATTCGGTGCAGGGCTGCTTGTTTATACGATACAATTCATTTCACTGTCTGTGCATTTTGAAATGGATGTAAAAACATTATTAAAAAATGCCTTTTATTTCACCTTTGGAAAACCGATCTATTCTTTACTTATTTTTTTCATAACGACCTTTCTTATTTATGTGAGTATAGCAAAGTTATGGTTTTTGCTTCCTTTTTTCACCGGTTCCATCATTGCTTACTTGTCATTTTTTATTTTTTATCGGATGTATTTACGAATCAAGCATGAATAACTGCGACCGGTTGCAATGGGCAATGTTGTGTAAATAGTTTTCAAGAATAGTGAAGTAAAAACAATCTATAATACTGGTGGAATCTGTAAATAGTATTGTTCAGGTAATTTTGCTAAACTAGATGTATCTAAATGGAAACGGTGGGGAAGATTGATGGCTCATCAGGAAGATACAGAAACCTTGGAAGAGATAAAGAAAATGATAAATGAATTAAAACAGACAAAAGCAGAAATCGGTGCAACGGCAGCAGTTCGGCAACACACGGTCTATCGACGACTGTTTTCAAATATAAAAAGCCGAATGATCATGTTCTCCCTCCTTCTTCTCCTACTTTTGACCGTCTTTCTTGGCATTCGTTCGATATTTGTGAGAGAGGGAGAGACTCAAAAGGTTGCCGGTTTTGTTGAGCAAATTCAAGATTTGTCCACGCTTGCGACATCGAAAGCTTATATGAAGGCAGTTGTTGAACAAGAAGATAATCAACTTTTTGGTCAAAAAATTGACGCAAATCTTCCGGGTACGAAGCGGAAAATTTTAATCATTATTCCCGGTGAAGTAATTGCGGGTGTTGATTTGTCAAAGGTAACGAAAAGTGATTTAGAGATAAATGAAGATCATAAAACGATTCACCTTATTTTACCGAAAGCGGAAATTATTCAGAAACCGACGCTTTATTTTGATCAAGCGCAAATTTTTTCATCGGAAGGCTTGTTTCGGAGTGAGGCTTCCATTGATGAAGGATATGCTTTTGCTGAATTGGCCCAAGATCAAATTGTAGCGGAGGCAACTGAACAGGGATTGCTGACTTCCGCTGAAGAGCAAGCGACAAAAGTAATTGAAACATTCATGAACCGGATGGGATATAAATCAACAATAGAATATAAGGATAATTGAAGTAGGAAACGGACGAACAAGAACAAAGATGGTTCGTCCGTTGTTTTTAGTATAGTAAAAAATGGGTAAAGACGTTCGATACGTTTCATTAAGAGCTTTATCAGAAAAGCAATGTAAGCAGTCCTCTTTAGCTTAACTAGCTCTAATGTGAATGATTTGGCACTAGCTTATTCAAAAACTCCGGCAAGGTAAAGCAGCTTTCGAAAACGCCTTGATTAAAATAGTTTGTATCTACATTTTTAAAATGGACACGACCAGGTTCAATCGGATTTCCTTTTGTACCGATCGTGAAACTCCACATACCGCCGGGATAAGTAGGGACAATGGCGGTATAGGTTTTTGTGTCAGTGAATAATTTTTCAAAATGGGTTCGTGTTTGTTTGACAATTGCTTGTTGGAAAATGGGTGACTGGCTTTGACAAACAAGAATACCATCTTTCTTTAGAGCCTTATGTAAATTTTGATAAAAGTCGTATTCAAATAATGCCTCGGCAGGACCGACCGGATCGGAGGAGTCCACGATTATCACATCATATGCATCCTCTTTTTCCTGTACGAAGGCAAGTCCATCGGTAAAAATAAAATTCACCCGCGGATCATGTAAATTTCCGGAAACCTCTTGTAAATGCTCCTTGCACGCTTTCACAACCAGTTCATCAATTTCCACCATATCGATTTGTGTGAGACTTGGGTATTTCGTTGCTTCTCGTGCCGCCCCGCAATCACCGCCACCGATGATCAGCACATTTTTCGGATTGGGGTGCAGTTGGAGCGGAACATGGGTAATCATTTCGTTATAAATATAGCCATCCATCGCTGTAGTTTGAACGACCCCATCCAAGACAAGCATTCGACCGAAATCATCCGACTCGACAATCATGACATGTTGAATCGGAGACTGTTCTGAAAAAATAACTTTTTTTAACCGGTAGCTGATTTGTAAATGTTCCCGGTCGTCCTCTGTAAGCCACAAGACCTCGTCTTTTTCTTCAATCCAAGAAGGATAATTAGCCATTTGCACAAACTCCTTTATCGTCTTTTTCTACCATTTAGTTTATCAAAAAAGAGTCTTCTATTCTAAAAAAAGAAGCAATTATCAAATTGTGGAATTGTTAACAGTCTTCCATTAGCTTATTCTATTCATTTTTTGTAAAATAAGAATAGCTCAAGTGTATGAAAAATGAGTTAGAAAAGGTGATGACATGCAAATATCCTATCAAGTTTTATTGAACAAGATGGGGGAAAAGGTGAATGAAGCAAAAAGGGAAACATCAGATACCAAAATTCGTGAACATATACAAGCAATTAAAACATTATGTGAAGTGATGCTGGAGGAATCAAGTTCAGTTGGTAGTGAGCAAGCATACTCCAGACCTGTTCAGCCGATTTCTGTTTCTACACCCAAAGCCGTGACAGTGACGAACACGTTGATGGAAAAGAAACTGGAAACAGATGACGGGGCAAACGGCGACTCTTTATTTGATTTTTAAGTAATTGCATTGGATAAAGGGGCTTGGCAATTTTTTAGAATGGGCAAAAAGCAACTTGAGGATTTTTAAAAGTTGAAGGAAAGGGACTTGGAGTGCTTTGGCGATTTTCATAGATGTTTCCGTAAAAGTATTTCAAAATTTATAGAAAGGAAAGCGGTGAAATAAATGAATCTATTTTTATTTTTAGGTGCGTTAAATGGGTTTTTATCTGTTGCACTGGGGGCGTTTGGTGCCCATATATTAGAAGGAAAACTGAGTGATCACTATTTATCAACATGGCAAACCGGCGTTCAATATCAAATGTTTCATGCGCTTGCTTTATTGGCGGTAGGTCTGTTAATATCAAAATTCCCTGCAAGTTCACTTATATCCTGGTCAGGTTGGCTGTTTTTTGCCGGAATTGTGTTGTTTTCGGGAAGTTTATATATTTTAAGTCTTACCGGTGTGAAGGTTCTTGGGGCAATTACACCAATCGGTGGCGTATCTTTCCTGATCGCCTGGATATTGCTTATGGTGGCGGCAAGTAAATTATTTTAATAGGAACTTGTTTGTCTTATATAACGTACAAAAAATACAGATGTGAAGCCAACTTCAAGTATGAAACTGTAAAAGTCAAGAAAAAGAGACTGCTATTTGAAACGAAGGGCAGTCTCACTTTATCCGGTTAGCTGATCATCTCGGCTGATAAGTAGTAACCCCTTGTTGAAATCCTGTGCCGGGGAAAGGATAATCGTACTGAATTTCTTCTTCAAAAACAGCATAATTAAAGTAAACCATTGGCAGTAAATAACGATAACTGGTTTCAGGATCGCTTAAGATAAGGTGATCTCGTCCGGCTGCTTCAACAATACCGCGGAATACTTTTGAATTCCACTCTTGGCTTCCTTCAAAGGCCATATACACGGTTACAAGCTTTCCTTTATTTAGCCGCAGTATGTTTTCAATATAGGATTGTTCAATTGGCAACATTCCCGGAACTTGAACACCGGTCGTGGCAATGCCGGGTGTTTGTACCGCTGTACCCGCAGGCATTTGCGGAAAGGTAGGCATTTGTGGATAGCCAGGTATATATGCGCCAGCTTGTTGCCCGGTTTGTACGGGTTGCCCGTATTGAAAACCTCCTGCTGCTTGTTGATACGGATTCGTTTGCCGATAATATTGATATCCTGTAAAATTTCCTGAATTCGCACTCATGGTAAATCCTCCTCATGAAAAATTTCAAACGTATATAATTTTTAATGGACACTTGATTTGTCATTCCGGCTAACTTTATAAACTAGGAAAAACGGTGTATATTTTTTTATAAACACTTGATTTCCGCCGGGTCTGCATAATGTCTTTTACTAGAATCAGGGGTGGTCGTAATTTTTCTAAGTGAAAAGACAGTATTACAATGCAATTTTTTTAAACTAAAAGACAGTAGGGCATGCAGATTGAGAGGGGGAATAGAAACAGTGTGACTTATATCGGCCGGAATTCCATTGATTGAACCATTGCGCGGGACAAGAACCCGTCGGCTTGAAAAACCAAAGTGAATTCGTGGCGGGATGAAATCGTTCCCCTCTAATAACCCTTCTTGCTAGGCGTAGTTCATTTTCTCTAGCTGGTTGATAAAAATACCCCTTTTGTGTTGCCTCGAAGCCGCCGGGTGATTGAAATACCATTTGTTTTACCGAACGGACATCTTTAAAGTCTAAGCAATCGGCACGGACACGGTTAACACCGACGTTACCGACCATTAGCATGCCAAGATTACCCTCTCCTTCAGCCTCTGCCCGAATTAATCTGGCGAGTAGCCGGACGTCTGCATCATTATATTGAATGACTGCCAAAAACAATCCCCCATTTCAAAATAGAGTTAGGCTCTAATTTTCAATATATGAAAGATCGTTGGCCAATGTTCATATTTTGCAACAAATAAACTGGAAAGGGTTAAGCGAAATTTCAATCCGTAGGGCTTTTTTTCACCAATGCAATAGGCAAGTTTACAGACTATGCTATGATGAAGTCTGTGTAAAATACAGTCGCTTTTTTACATCCTCAAAAAGTAGGAATGATTGCTGCAATGAAGGAATGGTTTGCATCAGTTGATAGAAAGTAACCGGGAAACCGTGCTGGGAGGAATTGGCTGGAATACACAAACTGGATCAATAATTGTATTTGGGTCCCGAAAAAACCCACATTGTATATATATGCAAGTATTTTTTCGGTATTACTGAAAAGATTTTAGAAAAAGTGGCTGTCTAAAAAACTATGTACCTAAATAAAAACCGAGCGCCCCGCTGACGTACTTATTGACTCGTTAAAAACACAAGCCCAGTTGCAAGCATGTCTGCCCAATGCCTGATGTCCCAATAAAGTAGGATGAAAACTTTAGGAGATGTTAGTGGTTTGAGTGTCCTTAATGAGAATAATTTTGCAAAAAAAAGACCAAGAATGTTGATTTTCAGGGGGCATTCTTGGCCTTACATCATTAGATTTCCATCATTTTTTTAAATTTATCATTGTCAAGTAAGTTCCCGACAAAGAATGAACCAAATTCTCCAAACCGGGCACTTACTTCATCAAAGCGCATTTCATAGACCAATTTTTTGAACTGTAAAACATCGTCAGAAAAAAGGGAAACGCCCCATTCCCAATCGTCAAAACCAACAGAACCGGTAATAATTTGTTTTACTTTGCCGGCGTATTTTCTGCCAATTTCACCGTGACTTCTCATGAAATCTCTTCGTTCTTCCATTGATAACATATACCAGTTATCGTTTCCTTGCCGGCGTTTATCCATCGGGTAGAAGCAAAAATATTTTGACTTAGGCAGGTTTGGATATAATCTGGAACGGACATACGGATTTTCGTACGGATCACTGCCATCATCTTTCCCTAAGTAACTGCTTAACTCCACAACCGATACATAAGAATAGGTAGGTATGAAAAAGTCTGCCAATGTTGTTTTATTTAATTCTGTTTCAACTTCATTTAACTCATCCATCGTTGGCCGTAAAATCATAAACATCAAATCCGCCTTTTGTCCGACAATTGAGTAAAAAGCATGGCTACCTTTTTCTCCTTCTTCAACAACATGCCAATTATTTAACATATGTTCAAATTCTTGAACCGCTTCGTTTCTTTCTGCTTCTGATAATTGTTTCCAAGAAGTCCAATCTATTTTGCGAAAATCATGTAAACAATACCAACCATCCAATGTTTGCACTGCTTCACTCATTCAATAACACTCCTCGTCCATTTTTCTTTACTATACCATATGACGAACAGCGAATTCTCCTCAAACGCATTTGACAACTTTGTGAACGTTCTCATGATGAAAATAGGATTGTCCGGTATAGTTTATGGAAAAAATCGAACAATACTAATACAACTTGTCCTGATCTTTGTTGATTTATTAATATAGCTTGCAATTTTTTTCACAAATAGTATCCTTAAAAATGAAGGAGTTAAAGGAGGATTTCAATATGGATTTATTTACATCGATAAAAGAAAAAGTGAACGGGAAAAATTTACGTATTGTTTTTCCGGAGGGCTATGATGAACGGATTTTAAAAGCAGCTACTCGACTTGCTTCAGAACATGTGTTGGAACCTGTTTTGATCGGAAACCGAGCCGAGTTGGAACAGAAGGCAAAAGACCTTGGTGTATCCATTGAAGGCATTGAAGTATTAAATCCACATACATATCCCGAAATGGAAAAAATGGTGACAGAATTTGTTGAACGTCGCAAAGGGAAAGCAACGGAAGAACAAGCACGTGAATTATTAAAGGATGAAAATTATTTTGGTACAATGCTTGTTTACTTGAAAAAAGCTGATGGTCTTGTAAGTGGTGCCGCTCATTCAACTGCAGACACTGTAAGACCCGCTTTGCAAATTATAAAAACAAAACCGGGTATCAAAAGAACTTCCGGTGCTTTTATCATGGTACGCGGCGATGAAAAATATGTATTTGCTGATTGTGCAATCAATATTACCCTGGACGCCCAAGGTTTGGCAGAGGTAGCAGTGGTAAGTGAACAGACGGCTAAAATGTTTGATATTGATCCAAAAATTGCTATGTTAAGTTTCTCAACAAAAGGATCGGCTAAATCAGAAGAAACGGAAAAAGTAGCTGAAGCTGTAAAACTTGCCAAAGAAATGAATCCGGAATTGATAATTGACGGAGAATTTCAATTTGATGCCGCCTTTGTTCCAGCTGTGGCGGAGAAAAAAGCACCCTGTTCGATAATTAAAGGGGATGCGACCGTCTTTATCTTCCCGAGTTTAGAGGCGGGCAATATCGGTTACAAAATTGCTCAGCGGCTCGGAAATTTTGAAGCGGTAGGACCAATTTTACAAGGATTAAATGCACCGGTAAACGATTTGTCTCGCGGTTGCAATGAAGAGGATGTTTATAAATTAGCTTTGATCACTGCTGCACAAGCATTACAATAAAGCATTTGTTAAAAGATCTATACTGAGGATGGGGAAAGTTGGCTTATTTAGGCACTTCTCAAATAAGGGAAGCGCATGAGTCAACTTTCTTTATGTTATAATAACGAAGGAAAAACTACTCAAGAGACGTATAAAAAGGAGAAAAAAGAATGGATGATGTTCTTAAACTTCTTGAACAAGATGAATGGAGAATTATTGACCAATCCAGTTTAGGTCCAATGTTCCATCCGCTTCAGTCTTTTGCAATGGACGATACATTATGTGAATCGGTCGGAACTGGTCTATCAAACGCCGTCGCCAGAACATGGGTTCATCATCATTCCGTTATTTTAGGGATTCAAGATATTCGCTTACCTTATTTAGTGGATGGTCTACAATTTTTAGAAGAATCCGGCTACCGCTATATTGTGCGAACATCCGGAGGGCTTGCCGTCTACTTAGATGAAGGGGTGCTTAATATTACATTGGTGTTCCCCGAAAAGGAAAAGGGGATTGAGATTAACCGCGGGTACGAAGCGATGTACCGTTTTGTTCAATTGATGTTTGCCGACCTCACAGATCAGATTAAGGCGGGCGAGATCCACGGATCTTATTGTCCCGGCAGTTATGATTTAAGCATAAATGGAAAAAAGTTTGCAGGTATTTCTCAGCGGCGGGTAAAAAAAGGTGTTGCCGTCCAAATTTATTTATGTGTAACAGGCAGTGGCAGCAAAAGAGCTGAGGTTATTCGTCAGTTTTATGAAAAATCACTGAAGGGTGCGGTAACAAAATTTGCATATCCGCAAATTAAGCCGGAAGTAATGGCTTCCTTATCCGAATTACTTGGAATAGACATCACCATTGAACAGTGTATGTTACGCTTTCTCCAAGTATTGAAAAAAGTGAGCGGCGGGAAATTTTACACGAGTCAACTAACCGCTGAAGAAAGCGACTTATATGAGCATTACTATAAGAGAGTAGTTGAACGAAATGAGAAATGGTTGCCGTAAGAATACGGAAGGCTTACTGAAAATGAGCAAGCCTTCCCTATGATATGTTTTCTGTTGTTGCCAAGACTACCTTATTCAGCAACTTTTTCCAAATTTCCATTACGATCCATCTTAAAGGTAGTGGATGGCTTCTCCTCTTCTTCAAACAGCACCAGTTTACGGGCTCGGTTCATAATTTTTACTAACGTTTCATAGTCTTCCTGCATTGTTGTTGAGTTTTCTTCCAACTCTTTGACCTTTTCTTCTAATTCCTGGTTTTGTTTGCGTAAATCAGCGATCTCTCTTTTCAAACTTTCATTCTCATTTTTATAAATACTTGCTTGTAGATTGGAATTGTTCAAGTTTTGTAAAAAGCGAATGACCATATCCATCGTTAAGTTTTGCGGATGGACAGATGTACCTGCAGTTGATACAGGCACTTGATTTTCTGCCATTTCTGCTCCAACAGGCTGATCCATTACACCCGTTTCAATTGTTGCTATTTCAGTTGATAATTCCAATTCTTCCGGAGTAGGAATTGGCGGCTGGTAAAGTAATTTTTTCTTGCCACCGTGATCCTTTCCTAACAATCTTTGCTTTTGTTTTCTTTGTTTCTTTGCCAGTTGTAGGGCTTTTTCATATTTATGACGGACGACCGCATTCCAACGAAAGCCGCACGCAGCACTCGTCCGATTTAATTTGTCACCTACCTCTTCGAAAGCATTCAATTGTGTGCTTCCTTCTCTTACATGTCGTAATACAGTTTCAGCTAGTAATAAATCATTTTCTTCTGTCCATGCATCTTGACGTACTTTCATTATTCTCAACTCCCAATTATGCAAAATTTTATTATTGATTGGTTTACTATTATCATGGACAGTATTTTTATAATTTATACAATAAAAGATAAAAGGATAATAGTTTTTTAATATTTTTTTGCGTTTTACAACCCGAATGTGGTTTTGCTTCACTTGATATATGTATTTTTTGGTTGTACAATACCATTTAGTGACGAATTAGCTATCCCCACTAGGGTTGACTGATATTTTATTTGAAAGGATTGTACGTAAAATGGCAAACGAATTTCGGGTTTGCGATGATTGTCAAGCTGTAAATTTAAAAACATTGATTCCAAAATTGAAAGAACTCGATCCCGATGCAACTATAAAAATAGGTTGTCAATCTTATTGCGGACCAGGGCGAAAAAAAACATTCACTTTTGTCAATAACCGACCGGTAGCTGCACTGACTGAAGATGAATTAATGGAAAAAGTAAAACAAAAATTGAAAATGTAGGTAGGCGTGGGTACGGGTTGGCGTAATCGTCAGCCTCTTTTTTATACGTTAAGCATATAAATTTCCAGCAGGGAAGTGAATTCGACTTAGCGGGAAATTTTTAGGAATAGTGCAAAAGGAAAGCTTGGTTGTGCAAGGAAGGCCATAGAGTGAGGTACGGACAATTCTATGAGACACTTTGACTTGACTTTCAATAAATTTTGTCTCATAGGGCCGTTCTATAAGCCAATTTTGCTTCAACTTTTGCTGATTTTGTCCCATAGCAGGGGATCCAGGCAATTCTATGGGACATTTTGGCTTGATTTTCAACAAATTTTGTCTCATAGGGCCGATCTATGAGCCAATTTTGCTTCAACTTTTGCTGATTTTGTCCCATAGCAGGGGATCCAGGCAATTCTATGAGACACTTTGACTTGGTTTTCCACAAATATTGTCCCATAGGCCCGTTCTATGAGCCATTTTTGCTTCGACTTCCACTGATTTTGTCCCATAGCAGGGGATCCAGGCAATTCTATGGGACATTTTGGCTTGATTTTCAACAAATTCTGTCTCATATAGCCGTTCTATGAGCCAATTTTGCTTCGATTTCCACTGATTTTGTCCAATAGTCACCCATGTAGCAAGACAACATTGGATCGCCCTCATCAAGTTTTCTTTATAGTAAGTGAAAAAAGAGAAAAATTGTTATCGTATGATATGTGCATTAAAAAGCAATATTTGTACGACGTGTCGACAGTTTTAAAAAATTTCTTTCTTATGATGAAACGAGCACGAAAAGTCGATATAATGGAAACATGAAATAAAGGAAGAGGGTTCCATATGAGTTATGCAATGGAAAAATTAAGAGAAGAGAAAGTGTTCAAAGACCCTGTTCATCGTTATATTCATGTTCGTGACCGGGTCATTTGGGATTTGGTCGGGACAAAGGAATTTCAACGTTTAAGAAGAATCAAGCAGCTCGGGACAACATTTCTGACCTTCCACGGCGCCGAACATAGCCGTTTCAGCCATTCCCTCGGTGTGTATGAAATTGTTCGCCGCATTGTTGATGATGTTTTTAAGGGGAGGCAGGAGTGGGATGAATCCGATCGGCTTTTGTCCCTTTGTGCAGCTCTTTTACATGATTTAGGACACGGTCCGTTTTCTCATGCATTTGAGAAAGTTTTCCAGTTTGATCATGAATATTTTACCCAGGCGATCATTATGGGGGATACGGAAGTAAATCAAGTTCTCAGATTGGTTTCGGCAGATTTCCCCAAAAAGGTGGCGGAAGTGATTGCAAAAACATCGGAAAAGAAATTGGTCATTAGCCTGATTTCCAGTCAAATTGACGCAGATCGAATGGATTACTTATTAAGAGATGCCTATTTTACCGGTGTTAGCTATGGTCATTTCGACATGGAGCGAATCCTTAGGGTGATGCGACCAAAAGAGGATCAAGTTGTCTTTAAAAAGAGCGGCATGCATGCGGTTGAAGACTATATTATGAGCCGCTATCAAATGTATTGGCAAGTGTATTTTCACCCGGTTTCGCGTTCCGGTGAAGTCATTTTACAAAAAATTCTTCACCGTGCCAAAGAATTACATGAGCAATTTTATCATTTCAAACACGAACCGAAACATTTTGTTACATTGTTTGAAGGAAAACCGAAATTAAAAGATTATCTCGAATTGGATGAATCCGTCGTTCTTTATTATTTCCATGTATGGCAAGAAGAGGACGACCCGATTTTGAAAGACTTATGCTATCGCTTTTTAAACAGGCACTTATTCAAATATATCGAATTTGACCCTGCAACTGAATATAAAAAGTATATGAAACTGGTAACATTGTTTACAGAGGCAGGGATAAATCCTGAATATTATTTAGTTCTGGACTCTTCCTCGGATCTCCCCTATGATTTTTACAGACCGGGGGAAGAGGAAGAGAGACTGCCGATCCAGTTATCGATGTCGAATGGAGAAATTCGGGAACTGTCCCGACAATCGGAAATTGTTGAAGCAATCAGCGGGAAACGAAGAACCGACCATAAATTATACTTTCCTCTTGATCTCTTGAAGGATGAATCGACCAAGAAAAATGAGAAAAGACAAATTAAGGAATTGCTTGGGATAAATGGATAAAAAATAGATATCCGCTCTTGATTGCAGCAAAAATCAAAACAGTAGAAGCTATTGTAGGAGATGAAATGAATGCTTTTTGAACATGCCAAAATACTCCATGCCATCCGGACGGCAAAAGAGGTAGTCGGGCGCAAGAAATTGCAAAAAATGATTTACATAGCCAAAAGACTATCCTTTCCATATCAAGAAAAGTTCGACTTTCACTTTTATGGACCGTATTCAGAGGAATTGACATTACAAGTGGAAGAACTCGTTAATATGGGCTTTCTTGATGAAGTAAAGGAAAAAAAGGGCGGTTATTTTCAGTACCGTTATCAACTGACAAAAAATGGCGGGGAGTTTCTTGAGTTATTTGAGCAAAAACTGCCATCGACATTGGACGAATGTATAAATGATATGAACAAGAAAAGTTCTAGGTTTTTAGAGCTGGTCTCGACCGTTCTTTATTTTGATGCCCTACCACGGGAAGATATTTATAAAAAAATCAGCCAAGTGAAAAGCAAACAAAGGTACACAAAAGAAGAGATTGATGAAGCCTTTCAATATATCGAATCATTAAAATCATTGGTAAATAACCAACAAATGGAGTAAGTTGTTCACCCGGATGATAAACGTCAGGCACTATTTGTATAAACGAAACAGGGAGGACGATTTGCTATGTCCCTCCCTGTTTCGTTAAAGAACTAATTTATTTTTCACTTTCAAGTTTTCCCGCTACCGCATAATGATTTTTCTTCATTTCTTCAATAAAGACAACAACTTTATCAACACTGGCACCGGTTGTTTCTACGACAGCTTCGGTTACTTTTTCAACTAACGCTTTCTTTTGTTCGTCTGTACGACCTTCTAACATTTTGACTGTAACATACGGCATTTTGCATTCCTCCAACTATGTGAATACTACCTATTTATTATATCTTGTATATCAAGAAAAGAAAATGTGCATAAAAGTTTAAAAAGTGTGTTCTGTGCCATTAGATGGTAAAATAAAGTTTAAAAGATCAAAAAAAGGAGCGAATTTATGAGTTTTTTAGCCTTTCCTCTAAATGTTTTGCCCTATATTATCATTACGTTGATTATTGCGTTTACAGTGCATGAATATGCCCATGCCTTTGTTGCTTATAAATTTGGTGACCCGACGGCAAAAAATCAAGGCAGGCTGACGTTGAATCCGGCGGCCCATTTGGATCCGATCGGTACTATCGTGTTGTTGATTGCCGGTTTTGGTTGGGCAAGGCCGGTTCCGGTCAATCGGTTCCATTTTAAAAAGCCGAGACTGGCAGGTGTCCTTGTTTCCCTTGCCGGTCCGTTAAGTAACTTATTGCTTGCTTTTACTGGCGGACTTCTCTTGGCACTGACGATAGGATTCGGATTGGAGGGAACCGGGGGAAAGTTTCTCTATGAACTGTGTTATTGGTTTACGTATTTAAATGTAGTTTTGTTTGTTTTTAATCTGCTTCCGCTCCCGCCACTTGACGGTTATCGAATTATTCAAGACGTTGTTTCACCAGGTACGCGGGCGAAATTGTCTCAGTTTGAAATGTATGGAGTGTTAATCTTTTTAGTCTTGATTGTTGTCGATCCGCTATATAATATAACGATCGGACCGGTGCTTCAAAAAATTATTCCAAATATTTTTTACGGAATCCTTGATTTTGTAGGTGCATTCTTTTAAAATTTTTAATCACTATTAGATGTTCAGCCGGAGAAATAAATTATCATGGCTACTGTTTTTAGCCATTGTGCGAAATGAAAGGGGAGGGTTTGCGATGGAAGAAAATAAAGAAAAGAAAACAGTCCAATTCAATATCATTAAAAATGATCCGACTGATGGGCATAAAGGATTCGGTACCGGTGTGTTGAATTTGGAAAATGTTACCCCTGTTTTTGTCGATGTAGAGGAAAAAACAGCTTTTGTTGATGTCGGTGCCATGCATGCAAAAAGTAAAGTGGAAAAAGGAATAAAATTTTTTAAAGAGAAAGAGGTAGTGCCAAACGGGAAACCATATTGGCTCGTCTGGGTAACGATTGAAAGGAATGAAGAAGGTCCGTATTATTATGGCGTTGCTGCTTGTGAATTAATTGTCGACCGATCGATTCGCCGTGGCTACAAATCATTACCTGAACATGTGAATCGCATGGATAAATCAATGAAAGGGCATGTGATTGTGGATCATATGGATGAACCGTCAAAACGTGTTTTAGCGGAATTTTTAAAACAACAAGAAGGCGGACTTTGGGAACGTTCCAGTGACAAGTTGAAAAAGGATCTCGGTTGTTTGGTTTAATGAAAAACTCCTTGCCGGCAATAAGTGGTAAGGAGTTTTTCGTGTGAAATGAAACTTCCATTAATGGAGTTTTTTTCATCCCAAACCTACCCTTTTTAAACTCAGAATCTTGAGGTGGGGTCTTACTTGCCCGTTAAGATGGGATGAAATGAAAATATAGCGAAATTAACTAGTTGGCCCCGGATATGAAGAATTGACTTCCCGTGCATCCGTCCTAAATAAATCAGGAAAGTCAGTCAATCCACTTAAACCATTTCCGGTACCACGGTGACTTTTCCGGATCCTTTGTCAGCGGTTGTTCGTCATTCGGGGAATTTGCTTCCGGTTCCGAACAATATTCGGTCGGTTCAGTTCCTTTGATAAAATACGTATACCGCTTTACCGGACAATCCTTCGTTGCAAGAAGGCCGGTTTCCGGATTGATATTTACCCCGATGACTCCCGGAGTCGGTTTGAATATTTGATCGGGCTTACCCTCCAGAGCATTTTCCATTATGTCAACCCAAATATTTTTAGCAAATTGCCTTTCATCTGTTCGATTAATCGATTTCCCTTGATCATAACCGGTCCAGACGGCGGTTACTAATTTCGGGGTAAAACCGATCATCCAACTGTCCATATTCGTTGATCCGGATTTTCCGGCATAGGTTTTCGTTGTTTTTGAGAGAATGCTTTGCCCGGTTACATTTGTGTAGCCATTCAGTTTTTCATCAAAAATCCCGGTCAACATATGGTTCATAACAAAAGTTATATCTGGATCCAGTACTTGAACCGCTTCTTTTTCCTGCTCATAAATTACCTTGCCTTTAGAATCCACAACTTTTGTAATAAACACCGGTTCGACACTTTTGCCTCCATTGGCAAGTAAGCTATAGGCATTGGCCATTTCAATAAGCCGGACATTGGATGTTCCCAATGCCAATGACGGAACTTCATCAAGGTCCGATTCGATCCCAAACTTTTTCGCTGTTTCAACTAAGGTTTCCATTCCTAAGAAAAGATGTGTTTTAACGGCATAAACATTATCGGATAGAGCGAGTGCTTGCATAAGTGTAATATCATCATCGGCATATTTGTGATTGAAATTTTCCGGTGTATATTTCTCCCTGCCGTCATCAGAAGTAAATGTCGTTAATTCACTGCGAAACATCGATACCGGTGTAAATCCTCTTTCCAGGGCGGCGTAATAAAGAATCGGTTTTATTGTGGAGCCCGGCTGTCTCATCGCTTGAGTTGCCCGGTTGAAGCTGGATTCCTGGTAATCACGGCCACCGATTAGCGCTTGAACATACCCGGTTTTCGGTTCCATCACGACGACCGCTGTTTGAATTAATGAATTTTCCGGTATCGTCTTCTTTACTTGTTCCTCCACAACTTTTTGCAGTTTCGAATCTAAGGTAGTAAAAACTTTTAATCCGCCAAGTTCAATGGTTCGCTCATCTAAACCAATTTTCGATTTTAATTGCGTATTAACAACATCTTGAAAATAGGGTGCCGTCGTTCCTTGTTTATCACCGAGATTTCCGGCAAAATCAATGTTTGCGCTTTTTGCCTTCTGTGCTTCTTCATTCGAAATGAACCCTTGTTTTGCCATCTCGGATAAAATGAGTTCTTGTCTTGCTTTTGCTTTGTCATAGGAAATAAATGGTGAAAAGCTATTCGGACCTTTTGGAATCCCGGCCAACAAGGCAGCTTCATGCAGGTTCAAATCCTTGGCATTTTTATTAAAATAATAACGACTGGCAGCCTCAATTCCGTAAGTCCCGTGACCGTAATAAATTGTATTTAAATAGCCTTCTAAAATTTCTTTTTTTGAGTAATTCGCTTCTAAACGAATTGTATAAAAAGCTTCTTTTATTTTTCGCGCCAAAGTTTTTTCATGACTTAAAAACAAATTGCGGGCATATTGCTGTGAGATGGTACTAGCCCCTTGTACTTTTGCCATTGCTTTGAAATCGGCAATTAAAGCGCCGGCAATCCGCTTTGGGTCAAATCCGATATGGGAATAAAAGCGTTGATCTTCAATCGCCAATGTTGCGTTTATTAAGTCAGGTGAGATTTCATCAAGATTTACCCAATATCGCTTTTGTCCGTTATGCGATTCACCGATAACGGTCCCGTCCTCCGCATAATAAATGGTAGACTGGGGGATTTCAATCGGTGGAGGACCTGACAGTTTTGCAATCAGATATGTTGTAAAAATTGTGAAAAACCCGATGATAACCGAACATGCACCGATCAATAATAATAGATGAATATATTTCACTGTTTTGCGGAAATACGGGTTTGTTTTCAGTTCCAATAATTTAACCCCCCTTTAACAACTAGAATCTTGCACAATACCCTGTTATTATTATGGAAATTCCTTTTATACTTTAAACCTGATTTTTCAAAAACTGTTCATAATAGAATGGGGAAATTTGAAGAGCCAAACGAATAGGGTTGCATACATACCGGATAAAGCCTCTGTCATTATTATTGTTGAGATTGAATTCAGGCAGTAAAACAGATAAAATATTATTGTGAAGTAGTAACGGATGAGGAGAGATTACCGGTATGTCGGCTCCGGTTAAGGATGTGGAAATGTGAAAACATCTGGAACACCAGTGAAAATTACATTAGATATACATATCAATCGAGATGGTCATCTTGAGGATTTTGAATTTATTGTATTTGGTCATTATTATAAAAGAAATGGGACCTCTTATTACATTTATGATGAAGTTTGGGAAAATGGAAAAACGCATACGATTGTCAAATATATCAATGGCAAAGTCCCAGAGGTACAAATATTACGAACAGGGACTTTGAACATGAGACTCTTTTTTAAAGAAAATGAAGTCATGAAAGGTTCATATAAAACAAATATCGGTACGTTTAAAGTTGAAACAAGTACAAAAGACCTTGAATATGATTGGGATGAACAAATGAAACAAGGAAAGATGAACATAAATTATCATTTTTTTATTGAACAAATTGAAGTGGGTACATATCAACTTCAATTTACATTTAAGGAGGAAAAAGGATTATGAGCATCGTATCGCAGGTTCAACAAAATCTGAAGGAAGAAATCAAACATGCTGTTCTCCGGGCGGGATTAGCCGAAGAAAACCAATTACCTGCTATCATTCTTGAAAAACCAAAGGAAAAGGCACATGGTGATTATTCAACAAATATTGCCATGCAGTTAGCACGGATTGCCAAAAAAGCTCCGCGGCAGATTGCAGAGGAAATCATCCATCATGTGAATAAGGAAAATGTATCGGTTCAAAAAATTGATATTGCCGGTCCCGGATTTATTAACTTTTTTATGGACAATCATTATTTAACGCAATTGATCCCGACCATTATTCATGAAGGGGAAAATTATGGGAAGTCCGATTTTGGTAAAGGTGAGAAAATTCAAGTAGAATTTGTTTCGGCTAATCCGACCGGTGACCTCCATCTCGGGCATGCGCGGGGAGCGGCTGTCGGTGATTCGTTATGCAATATTTTAGCTGCTGCAGGATACGATGTGACTCGAGAATATTACATTAATGATGCAGGGAATCAAATCCATAACTTGGCATTGTCCGTTGAAGCCCGCTATTTCCAGGCACTCGGATTAGAAAAGGAAATGCCGGCTGACGGATACCACGGTCAAGATATCATTGAAATCGGGAAAAGTCTTGCCAACGAATATGGTGACAAATTTGTCCATGCCCCTGAAGAAGAACGTTATGAATTTTTCAGGACCTATGCTTTGAATAAAGAAATGGAGAAGTTGAAAAAGGACTTGGAAGATTTCCGTGTGAAATTCGATGTTTGGTACAGTGAAACTTCTTTGTATAAAAACGGAAAAATTGACGAGGCTTTAAAGGCTTTGCAAGAAAAAGGGCAGATTTACGAAAAGGATGGTGCCATTTGGCTGAAAACCGAGGCACTGGGCGATGATAAAGACCGTGTATTAAGGAAATCGGACGGAAGTTATACCTATTTTACCCCTGACCTTGCTTACCATAAAGATAAATTTGAACGAGGCTTTTCTAAAGTGATTAATATTTGGGGAGCCGACCATCACGGCTATATTCCGCGAATGAAAGCAGCCATGGAAGCACTTGGATTCGACCGTAATGCATTGGAAGTAGAAATTATTCAAATGGTGCAATTATATAAAAACGGCGAAAAAATGAAAATGAGTAAAAGAACCGGAAAAGCAGTCACGATGCGGGAGCTTGTGGAAGAAGTCGGCTTGGACGCAACCCGTTACTTTTTTGCCATGAGAAGCTCGGATACGCATCTTGATTTTGATTTGGACTTAGCCGTATCCCAATCGAATGAAAATCCGGTTTATTATGTTCAATATGCGCATGCTCGGATTTGCAGTATTTTACGTCAAAGTGAAGAATTGGGAATCTCGTTCAGTGCGGATAACATAGACTTATCACTGATTACTGAAGAAAAGGAATATGATGTACTAAAAAAATTAGGAGAGTTCCCGCAAGTCATTATTGAGGCTGCGGAAAAGCGGGCACCACATCGAGTTACGAATTATATTCATGACTTGGCCTCTACCTTCCATAGTTTTTACAATGCAGTAAAGGTACTTGATCAGGATAACTTGGAACAGACGAAAGCACGGTTAGCCCTAGTAAAAGCCGTTCAGTTAACATTGAAAAACGCTCTAACTTTAATTGGTGTTCATGCACCGGAGAAAATGTGATGGAGCAAAAATGACTATACCATAAAACTTGAAGGAGTGGGACCGGATGTGGTTTCACTTCTTTTTTTCAATAAAAAAAACAAGGGCGAGCCCTTTGTATAGAAATAACATTGGATTATTTGATTATCTACTCATGATTGCGTCAATGTCCATCTCTACTTTTTTAAACTTTTCGGAGACAATATTAAACACTTGTCGATGTTCATCCAGTTTGCTGTTCGTATAACTAAAGTTACTCCGAAGTTCTGTACCGAGATTGTTAATTTTAACTTCAAGTTCACTTTGATTTTTTTCGAGATTGCCCATCCGGGTTCCCAGCTTATTCATATTCATTGCCAACTGTTCCTGATTATGTTCAAGCTTATCCATTCGGGATTCAAGCTTGTCCATCCGGGATTCAATCTTATCCATTCGGACGGAAAGTTTTTCTTGGTTTTGCTCAAGCTTGTCCATCCGGGATTCAAGTTTGTCCATCCGGGATTCAAGTTTGTCCATTCTTAAAACTAACTGTTCTTGGTTTTGCTCAAGCTTGTCCATCCTTGTTTCGAGTCGGACTTGTCCCTGCTTAATTTCTTTTACCTCGTGTAAAATTTGATTCAAGAGTTCTTCCACGACACCACCTCCCAGCAGTTTTTAATAATTATACCAAATAGAGTTACTTTTTTCAGCAAAAATTACAGATGTATTTTATGGATTCCGCTTCAAGCAATAAGGGCTGTTTACAACAAAGGTGAAAGAACAAAGGCGATCCATTCTTTTAACACAACATGAAATTTTTGCCTTTCGAGTTTTCGAAAATGAAGCGGGGTTGATTTCGATAAATCAATTTCAGCAATTTCCAACATGCGCAAAACCAATTCTCGATCGTAAAAAACGCTGTTCATTTCATAATTATAATAAAAATTTCTTTTATCAAAATTTGCTGTCCCGATTGAACAAATATCATCATCAATAATAAAAACTTTGGCGTGATAAAATCGAGAACAAGGCTGCCAAACGGGTCATCACGAAAAATATAAAACTGTACGTGAATATGATGCCGGGCTGTTTTCATATCTTGAACCATTTGTCTAAAAAGCTCTGTCCCATTGATAAAAATATCAATATTACTGTGGCGTATTGGAAATTGGTATATATGCATATTCTGTAAGTGTTGCTTCCTTCCAAAATAAAAGTCAACAAAAAGCAAAATAATCACAAGGAAAGGAATGATAAAAAACAGAAAGATAATATGCAAGGGGGCACCCTCCCGTAACGAACAATTTAAATTGAACTTTTGAACTAAAAGGATAGTTTCCCCAAACCGCATTAGGTTATACAATCAAGGGTGAGCCTGAAGAAGTTTTCCTAAAAAACAAATGTCAAAACTAAAAGAATTGTGGTATTATAAATAAAAATCATACTATTTTTTGTGTAAAATCTTCAAAAAACCTTTTTTGGTCCTTAACAAGTCAATTACATAGCAGCTCGTATAAATAATTTTTTAAAAAAACAAACAAAATTATTGACTGAATGCTCATTCATTATATAATAGAAGTAAGTGAATAAGGACTGTTGTTTAAAAAAATCATCATGGGGATTGGGATTACGAAAAAGGGGGAAACATAATGAGCCAATCATTGCTGGCGGTTAACTGGATTGCAACAATTGCTGTAATCGCTTACGGGGTATATTTATTTATCTATCTCATAAAAACAAGACTCACCTATATTAAATTAGGGAAGAAAGAAGAATTTGACCGTAAATTTAAAGAACGCTTTCAGAAAATATGGGTTTATGTATTTGGTCAAAAGAAATTGCTGAAAGATAAAAAAAGTGGTGCCATTCATGTCATGTTTTTCTATGGATTCATTCTTGTCCAATTTGGTGCCATCGATTTCATTGTGAAGGGGTTAATTCCCGGCGCCCACTTGCCTTTTGGACCATTATATCCGGGATTCACCTTCTTCCAAGAAATTGTTACGTTCATTATTTTAGTTGCGGTTGTTTGGGCATTTTATCGGCGGTATATTGAGAAACTGGTTCGTTTGAAACGCGGTCTAAAAAACGGACTCGTTCTTATATTTATTGGAAGTTTGATGATATCCGTTTTAGTCGGAAACGGAATGGCGCAAATTTGGCACGGCCATGAACCTACTTGGACAGAACCGATTGCTTCATTAATTGCTACTGGATTTTCTTGGATTGGTGAAACACCAAGTATTGTTGTATTTTACATAGCTTGGTGGATTCACTTACTCGTTTTACTAACATTCTTAGTTTATGTACCGCAATCCAAGCATGCACACTTAATTGCGGGTCCGGCTAACGTGTTCTTAAATCGGTTAGATAATCCCGGTAAACTCCGGCCGATTGATTTTGAAGATGAAACACAAGAATCCTTTGGTGCCGGGAAAATAACGGATTTCACCCAATACCAATTGGTGGATCTATATGCATGCGTTGAGTGCGGGCGCTGTACCAATATGTGTCCGGCAACCGGTACGGGGAAAATGTTGTCGCCGATGGACTTAATTGTAAAAATGCGTGACCATTTGACCAATTATGGAGCGGCCGTCACATCAAAAACACCTTGGGTACCCGGATTCCTATTTTCGAATTCAGTAGGCAATCAATTGGCCCTGCAAGCAAGAGGCCTCGGGGCACAAGAATCGGCAGCAACATCAATTTATGATAAAAATTTAATCGGTGATATTATTACCGAAGAAGAAATTTGGGCTTGTACAACTTGCCGAAACTGTGAAGATCAATGTCCGGTTATGAATGAACATGTGGATAAAATTATTGACCTTCGTCGTTATCTTGTTTTAACGGAAGGGAAAATGAAACCGGATGCCCAGCGTGCCATTCAAAATATTGAAAAACAAGGCAATCCGTGGGGCTTGAACAAGAAAGATCGGGAAAATTGGCGTGACCTTCGTGATGATGTGGAAATCCCAACGGTAAAAGAACTGAAGAAAAAAGGGGAAGAATTCGAATACTTATTCTGGGTTGGTTCCATGGGGTCCTATGATAACCGAAGCCAAAAAATTGCCCTATCCTTTGCCAGATTGCTAAATGAAGCAGGCGTGAAATTTGCGATTTTAGGAAATAAAGAAAGAAATTCCGGGGATACGGCTCGTCGTCTCGGTAACGAATTTCTCTTCCAAGAACTGGCAACAAAAAATATTGAGGAATTTGAGAAAAATGATGTAAAGAAAATTATCACGATTGACCCGCACGCATACAATATTTTTAAAAATGAGTATCCGGACTTTGGTTTAAAAGCTGAAGTTTACCACCATACCGAAATATTGTATGATCTTGTGAAAAAAGGAAAATTAAAACCAATTTATGAAGTTAATGAAACGATTACCTTCCATGACTCATGTTATCTCGGTCGTTACAATGAAGTGTATGATCCGCCGCGGGAAATTTTGAAAGCCATCAAAGGTGTGAAATTGGTGGAAATGGAAAGAAACCGTGAAACAGGCATGTGCTGTGGTGCCGGCGGTGGTCTCATGTGGACGGAAGAAGATACCGGTCATCGGATTAATGTTGCCAGAACCGAACAAGCGTTAAAAGTAAATCCGGATATTATCAGTTCCGGCTGCCCGTATTGTTTAACAATGTTATCAGACGGAACGAAGGCAAAAGAAGTAGAAGAAACCGTAAAAACATACGATGTGGCTGAAATATTGGAAAAAGCCGTTTGCGGTGAAAGAAAAGAATTAGTTTCGTAAATTTGTCATGAGCAAAAAATAAATTTATTATATTAATAGATAGTGGAGGGGATGGATTAGATTTCCCCTCTACCTTTAGACACATCATCGAGCGAGCGTTCAGTCAATGTGTTTCAAGAGCTTTTCTATCATCTGCATAATTTTGTAACCGTTAACAATAGGGGTGAACGGGCTTTGGAATTGTTTTAGAAGTACAAGAAGCTGGGTAGAAAGGAAATTTGTTCAATTTTAAAGAAAACTCGGGCGTCCGAGCCTTTAGGCGATGGCAAAGCCGCAAGAGCACTTATACTTAATTCTTAAAATTTCCAACTACGTCGAATTCGCTTCTTTGCTGGAAATTTATACTTTCTTAACGTATTAAAAAAACTATATACATAGTTTTTAAGATACTTATATTTTATAAGGGGGATTTTTATGGGAAAAACGGTTATTTTAGAAGGGGCAAGAACACCGTTTGGGAAATTAAACGGCAATTTAAGCGGTTTATCCGCAACGGAATTGGGTGGAGTAGCCATTAAAGGGGCGCTAGAAAGAGCAAACGTTCAACCGGAAGAAGTGGAACATGTTTTACTTGGTACAGTATTACAAGGCGGTCAAGGTCAATTACCATCAAGGCAGGCAGCACGGAACGCCAATATCCCGTGGCAAACAAGTACAGAGACGATTAATAAAGTTTGTGCTTCAGGGATGAGAAGTGTCGCTTTGGCTGATTTGCTTATTCGTGCCGGCGAAAAAGAGACAATTGTTGCCGGTGGAATGGAATCGATGTCCAATGCCCCGTATATTTTACCAAAGGCAAGAACTGGTTACCGAATGGGTCATGGGCAGCTTATCGACTTAATGATTTATGACGGTCTCACCTGCAGCTTTACCGGTGTTCATATGGGAACATACGGAAACAGTACTGCCGAGGAATTGGGACTGACCCGGGAAGCACAGGATCAATGGGCATTACGCAGTCATGAGCGGGCATGTGCCGCAATCGAGTCCGGAACGCTTCAAGAAGAAATTATTCCGGTTGAAATTGTGCAGAGGAAGGGGCAGCCGATTGTTGTATCAACAGATGAAGCACCAAGGAAAGATACGTCATTAGAAAAATTAGCCAATCTCAAACCTGCCTTTGATAAAAATGGAACCATCACCGCAGGAAATGCACCGGGGGTTAACGATGGTGCTTGTGCATTAGTTTTAATGAGTGAAGAAAAAGCGGAAAAACAAGGGAAAAAACCGCTGGCAAAAATTCTTGCCAATGCGACGGTAGCGGTAGAGGCAAAAGATTTCCCGAAGACTCCAGGACTGGTTATTAATCTATTGTTGGAAAAAGTCGGTAAAACTGCGAAAGACATTGATCTGTTTGAAATTAATGAGGCATTTTCAGCGGTTACACTTGCGTCCGCACAAATTGCCGGATTGGATTTGGAAAAGGTGAATGTAAATGGCGGTGCCGTTGCTTTAGGACATCCAATCGGAGCAAGCGGGGCGAGAATTATTTTAACATTAGCCTATGAATTGAGAAGAAGAGGCGGTGGCCTTGGAATAGCGGCTATTTGTTCCGGCGGCGGTCAAGGGGATGCTATTTTAATTGAAGTCCCGAAACAATAAGTGGAAGGGTGCTATTTTAAAAACGAACATCGAGGCACGAGTCATTTCTAAAATATGTTGACAGTTGGGTTTTTTCAAATACTAGTGGCGTATGACCATTCATTATCGACTTCGAAATTTCATATTTTGAAAGTCAACCGGTAACAATGAGCGATATTGCCGGTGGATTTAAATACCAAATGGGACTTAATATAGAAAAATTTTTCAACAGGAGGTAGAACAGATGGATGTACAAAAAATTATGGTTGTAGGTAGTGGCCAAATGGGTTCAGGGATTGCCCAAGTTTGTGCACAAGCAGGCTATGAAGTCATATTACATGACATCAATCAAGAGGCAGTGGACAAAGGGATGGCTGGTATATACGGGCGACTTACAAAACAGGTAGCGAAAGGAAAAATGACCGAAGAGGAAAAGACATCTACCATTAACCGGATGAGTTCATCAACCAATCTTGAGGACGGATCAACATGCGATGTTGTCATTGAAGCCGTCATAGAAAATATGGAGACGAAAAAAAGTATTTTCCGACAGCTGGATGAAATCACTCCAAAAGATACGATTTTAGCTACAAATACATCATCCTTGCCGATAACAGAGATCGCTTCGGTAACAAGTCGGCCGGAAAAGGTAATCGGTATGCATTTTATGAATCCGGTGCCGGTTATGAAACTGGTTGAAGTTATCCGCGGGCTGGCAACGAGTGATGAAACATATAAAACAATTTATACGATTGCAAGAAATTTGAATAAAGAACCGGTTGAGGTAAATGACTTTCCCGGTTTTGTCTCAAACCGCATTTTAATTCCGATGATCAATGAAGCCATTTATGCATTATATGAGGGTGTTGCCTCAAAAGAAGCCATTGACAGTGTCATGAAACTCGGTATGAACCATCCGATGGGTCCGCTAACATTGGCGGATATGATCGGGCTGGATACATGTCTGTTTATAATGGAGACATTGTTTGAAGGTTTAGGTGATGATAAGTACCGGCCATGTCCATTATTACGGAAATATGTAAGTGCCGGTTGGTTAGGCAGAAAAACCGGCCGCGGGTTTTACGTATATAAGTAAACGAAACAAATATTTTCTATTTTTCAAAGACAACACTGAAAGGGGCAAACATATATGCATCTGCAATTTACCGAAGAACAATTGTTGCTCCAGAAAATGGTTCGAGATTTTGCTGAAAAAGAGATTGCGCCCTTTGTTTCAAACATGGAAGCGGGACAGTTTCCCCGACAGCTCATAAAAAAAATGGGGGAACTCGGTTTAATGGGAATCCCGATTCCAATCGAATATGGCGGTACCGGAATGGATTTCACCGCCTATATGATGACAATTCATGAAATAGCCAAAGTGAGTCCGACACTTGCAGTTATTTTATCCGTGCATACCTCGGTCGGTACCTATCCGATTTTGAACTTTGGGACAGAAGAGCAAAAGCAGCAATATATCCCAAAATTGGCAAGCGGAAAGTACCTAGGTGCCTTTTGCTTAACTGAACCGAATGCCGGCTCGGATGTAGGCAGTCTTTCAACAAGGGCGGTTAAAGATGGCGATCATTATGTCATTAACGGCAGTAAGATATTTATAACAAACGGCGGGGAAGCGGATGTATATATTGTCTTCGTAAAAACAAATCCCGCCCTCGGTTCTAAAGGAATTAGCGCATTTATTGTCGAAAAAAATACACCGGGTTTTATCATCGGTAAAAATGAACAAAAGATGGGCTTGCATGGTTCCAAAACAGTCCAAATTATGTTTGATCATCTTCGTGTCCATGAAAGTCAACGGCTCGGCAAAGAAGGAGAAGGCTATAAAATTGCCATGGCCAACCTTGATGCGGGACGAATTGGAATTGCCGCCCAAGCTTTAGGTATTGCAGAAGGGGCATTTTTACAAGCCAACGCTTATGCAAAAGAGCGGAGGCAATTCGGGGTTCCGATTATTGAAAACCAAGGCATTAGTTTTAAATTAGCTGAGATGGCGACACAGATTGAAGCGGCGAAATTACTCGTTTATCGAGCTGCCTACTTGAAAGGGACAGGAATAAACTGTTCAAAAGAAGCTTCCATGGCGAAAATGTTTGCTTCCAATACGGCAATGGAGGTAACGACCGAAGCAATCCAAATTTTTGGCGGCTATGGGTATATAAAAGAGTATGATGTGGAGCGCTATTTTCGCGATGCAAAAATAACCCAAATATACGAAGGAACAAATGAAATTCAAAAAGTTGTGATTACAAAATATTTATAATTTTCCATTCATAATCGTATCAGTTTTTAAAAAAGAGGGGGATATCTATGCAATTTACATTATCTGAAGAACACGAAATGATTCGAAAAATGGTCCGTGATTTTGCCATCAATGAAGTAGCACCTACCGCCAGTGAACGGGATGAAGAGGAACGATTTGATCGGGAAATATTTGATCAAATGGCCGAGCTTGGCTTAACCGGAATTCCATGGCCGGAAGAATACGGCGGTATTGGCAGCGACTTTTTAGCCTATGCCATTGCAGTAGAGGAATTATCCCGGGTTTGTGCTTCAACGGGCGTTACATTATCTGCACATACATCGCTTGCCGGTTGGCCGATTTTTAAATTTGGAACAGAAGAACAGAAACAAAAATATTTAAAACCGATGGCGCAAGGGAAAAAAATCGGAGCTTACTGTCTGACGGAATCCGGCTCGGGGTCAGATGCAGGCGGGATGAAAACAATGGCAAGAAAAGAAGGGGATCATTACGTTTTAAACGGTTCGAAAATATTTATTACCAATGGCGGAGTTGCTGAAATTTATGTCGTTTTTGCCACCACGGACCCTGAGTCAAAACATAAAGGGACGACTGCATTTATTGTAGAAAGCAACTTTTCCGGATTTAAAGTAGGGAAAAAAGAAAAGAAAATGGGTATTCGTTCATCCCCGACAACGGAAATCATTTTTGAAGATTGCATTGTCCCGCAAGAAAATGTTTTAGGTGAAGAAGGTCAAGGCTTCAAAATTGCAATGATGACATTAGATGGAGGAAGAAACGGGATTGCGGCTCAAGCAGTCGGTATTGCCCAAGGCGCATTAGATGCTGCCGTTAGTTATGCAAAAGAACGGGTCCAATTTGGGAAACCGATTATCGCCAATCAAGGGATATCGTTTAAATTAGCAGATATGGCAACAAATATTGAAGCGGCAAGATTACTAACATATCAAGCAGCTTGGTTGGAATCGGCCGGACTGCCGTATGGAAAAGCGTCTGCCATGGCTAAATTATTTGCCGGAGATACAGCCATGAAGGTAACGACCGAAGCTGTTCAAGTTTTCGGCGGTTATGGATATACAAAAGAATATCCGGTGGAAAGATTTATGCGTGATGCAAAAATAACTCAAATTTATGAAGGTACCCAAGAAATTCAGCGTTTAGTCATTTCCCGGATGCTCTAATTAAGAAAGTCTTAACGGAAAGCAGGTGGTCCTTTGGCAGAAAAACAAAAAGTCTACGCTTCCGTAAAAGATGAGCGATTGATTAATATTCGCCGGGAGCAAATGGTTAAAGGGGCCATCTCTCTTTTTAAGGAGAAGGGATTTCATCGTACAACGACAAGGGAGATTGCCCGTAAAGCCGGTTTTAGTATTGGAACCCTTTATGAATACATTCGTTCCAAGGAAGATATTTTATATTTAGTTTGTGATCAAATATATGATGAAGTTCAGTCGAAAATTCAGGACGCACTTGATTTGAAAAAAGTCACCATTGAAACGATTCGGGAAGGAATTACTTCATATTTCCGGGTAATTGATGAAATGCAGGATGAGGTTTTGGTGTTATATCAAGAGGCGAAATCATTGACAAAAGAATCGTTGCCATATGTTTTGAAAAAGGAAATGCAAATGGTGGCTATGTTTGAACAGTTGATTAAATTGTTTAGCGAAAACAACGGGCAGCTTTTAAAGGATAAAGAAATAAAATTGTTGGCTCATAATATTTTTGTTCATGGGCAAATGTGGAGCTTCCGCCGGTGGGCATTACAAAAAATATACACACTAGATGAATATACCAATATGCAGGTTGAACTGTTTATCCAAGGGGTGCAAACTTTCTCCGGGAAAAGGGATGATAATCCAATCTTGCCAGCTTAAACGCAAGGCAAAAAGCATTTTTCGTGTTGCGGGTATAAATCTGACCAGAAAACAATTTTTGACACGTAGTTCAAAAAGTATTCGTTACTACGAGTTACGGGTTTTAATTAAGAACATTTTTTCATATAAGGGGATAGGGGGAGAAAGCATGGAGACAAAGGTTTACCAAGCAAAACATCCGATTCGCTTTGTGACAGCATCCAGTCTGTTTGATGGTCATGATGCGACCATTAATATTATGCGGCGGATTCTTCAAGCGAGTGGAGCCGAGGTCATCCATCTGGGACATAACCGCTCTGTTGAGGAAATTGTTAACGCCGCCATCCAAGAAGATGTTCAAGGAATTGCGGTTACTTCTTATCAGGGTGGACACATGGAATTTTTTAAATATATGTATGATCTCCTTCATGAAAAGGGTGCCGGACAAATCCGGATTTTTGGCGGTGGTGGCGGTGTAATTCTGCCAAAAGAAATAAAAGAATTACATGAATATGGAATCGCTCACATTTTTTCACCGGAAGATGGACGTGTGCTCGGGTTGCAGGGAATGATTAACCTCATGCTCGAACAATGTGATTTTCCAACAATCAATGAGGAAGTAGCCAACCAAGTTGTGAATTTACAAAACCAAAACCAATACGCAATTGCCAAAATGATTACATTGGCGGAATATTTATCAGACAAACGGATCGCAACAAATGTTGGTGAATTGGCTCCAGGACTTGAAACGATTTTAGAAAAGGTCAAGGAAGCGGAAAAAGCGGTACCGGTTCTTGGTATTACCGGTACAGGCGGGGCCGGAAAGAGTTCCCTAATAGATGAATTGGTCCTTCGTTTTTTAAATGAATTTCCCGAAAAAAAATTGGCCATTTTGTCGGTTGATCCAACGAAACAAAAAACCGGCGGTGCGCTTCTTGGTGACCGCATTCGAATGAACGCCATTTTTTCACCGCGTGTATTTATGCGTTCTTTGGCTACCCGTGACTCCAAAAGTGAATTGTCACTCGCCATTCGAGATGCTTTAGCAATTACAAAAGCATCCGGATTTGATTTTGTCATTGTTGAAACAAGCGGGATCGGCCAAGGTGATGCCGAAATTCGCGCAATTAGCGATGTCGCCCTCTATGTCATGACAAGTGAGTTCGGAGCACCGTCCCAATTAGAAAAGATCGATATGATTGACTATGCTGATCTTATCGCCATTAACAAATTTGAAAAAACAGGATCAGAGGATGCAAGAAGGCAAGTACAAAAACAGTATCAACGCAGTCATGAACTTTTCCATGAAGCGCCCGAAAAAATGCCTGTTTATGGAACCATCGCCAGTCAATTCAACGATCCGGGAACAAACGCATTATTTGCAGCTATCATTGAGAAATTTAATGAGGTGCTGCACTTGGGCTGGTCAACAACCTACTCCAAAAAAGAGGTTGTTGAAAAACATGATATTATCATCCCAAACAGTAGACGGTATTATTTACGGGAGATTGCTGATAGTGTCAGAAATTATCATAAAAGGGTTGAAGAACAAGTTGAATATGCCCGAAAACTTTTCCAAATCGAAGGTACCATCGAGCTAACTAAAGGAAATGAAACAGAAGGGGCGCTCATTGATTTATTAGAAGCTTGGAAAAACAAGATGGCCGACAAGCTGAATGATACTTCGAAAAAAATTATTGAAAACTGGGATCAAACAAAAGAAACATACGCAAAAGACCGGCTGGTGACTATAGTCCGTGATAAAGAAATAACGACTGAATTACGAACAAAAAGTCTTTCAGGTTTATGGATACCGAAAGTCGCTTTACCGAAATACAAGGATTATGGGGAAATTCTACGTTGGGTATATAAAGAAAATGTTCCGGGTGCATTTCCTTTTACGGCTGGAGTGTTCCCGTTTAAGCGGAAAGAAGAAGACCCGAAACGTCAATTTGCCGGAGAAGGGACACCGGAGCGAACCAATAGGCGCTTCCATTATTTGTCAAAAGATGACCCGGCCAAACGACTAAGTACGGCGTTTGATTCCGTTACATTGTACGGTGAGGATCCGGATTATCGACCTGACATTTATGGAAAGGTTGGCGAGAGCGGTGTCAGTGTTTGTACCTTAGATGATATGAAAAAATTGTATCAAGGATTTGACTTATGCCACCCGTTAACATCTGTTTCGATGACCATTAATGGACCGGCGCCGATTATTCTTGCTATGTTCATGAATACCGCCATTGAACAGCAAGTTGAACTTAAGGAAAAAGAATTAGGGCGACCATTAACCGAAGAAGAATATGAAAAAGTTAAAGCCTACACATTGTCAACCGTTCGGGGTACGGTACAAGCGGATATTTTAAAAGAAGACCAAGGGCAAAATACATGTATTTTTTCGACTGAATTTGCCTTACGTATGATGGGGGATATTCAACAATATTTTATCGATCATCATATCAGAAACTATTACTCGGTATCCATTTCCGGTTACCATATTGCCGAGGCCGGTGCCAATCCGATCACCCAGTTGGCCTTCACCTTGGCGAACGGCTTTACGTATGTAGAATATTATTTAAGCCGTGGCATGCATATTGATGACTTTGCTCCAAACTTGTCATTCTTTTTCTCAAACGGGCTCGATCCGGAATATAGTGTTATCGGCCGTGTAGCAAGGAGAATTTGGGCGATTGTCATGAAAGAAAAATATGGGGCCAATGAACGGAGTCAAAAATTGAAATATCATGTCCAAACATCCGGTCGCTCCCTACATGCCCAAGAGATTGATTTTAATGATATTCGCACCACTTTACAGGCATTAATGGCGATTTATGACAATTGCAATTCGCTCCATACAAACGCCTATGATGAAGCAATTACAACGCCGACAGAAGAATCCGTACGTCGGGCGATGGCCATTCAAATGATTATTACAAAAGAATATGGGCTAGCCAAAAATGAAAATCCGTTGCAAGGTTCCTTCATCATTGAGGAATTAACAGATCTTGTCGAAGAAGCAGTATTACAGGAATTTGAGCGACTGAATGACCGGGGCGGTGTCCTCGGGGCGATGGAGAGCCAATATCAACGCGGAAAAATTCAAGATGAATCACTTTATTATGAGACGAAAAAGCATTCGGGGGAACTGCCGATTATTGGTGTGAACACATATTTAAATCCGAATCCGCCAAAAGAAGAAGAAATAAATAATATCCAAGTAGCCCGGGCCTCAAAAGAAGAAAAAGAAACTCAAATTAAAAACTTAATGAAATTTAAAGAACGAAATCAAGATAAAGTGGAAGATGCATTGCGGAAACTAAAACAGGTGGCTCTTTCCGGGGGGAATATTTTTGAAGAATTGATGGAAACGGTAAAAGTCGCCAGCCTCGGGCAAATTACCAATGCTCTGTACGAAGTCGGCGGCCAGTATCGAAGAAATGTATAAACCGGATATGGCAAAAAATGATAAACTAAAATAAGATATCAAAAAGGGGAGTACCGACTCATATGATGCAAAGTCGGAATCCCCTGCTTTCATTTTTCGGTTTTTCAGGTGTGAAGCCAACGCTTTTCAGGTTCAGTTTAGCCGAGTATAATTAAAGAAGTGAACTTTAAAACTAACTTTAATGTTTCACCATACGAATAAAAATATTTTCGCCGGACATCTAAAAATTGACAATAAATTGTTTTATAATAAAATTGGTAGGAAAGAAGGAAATAGGGATTTTATAAATAAGATTATCTCTACCCCAAGATGTCGTTATTGGGAAGTGAAATGAACTTGAAATATCTTCTAATCGTCGTTATAATTATTCTCTCTATATATGGAATATCTTTTTTCTATGATATGCAGCTGGGTGCTATTCCATTTTTAATTCTCTCTATATTTTTTATCTATATTGCCTGGCAAGAATATAAAAAAGGTGACTAATTCCACGCCATAAAATATCATTATTTGACGAATGACACAGACTAGCATAAACAGATAACTTTTGTTTATAATGAATAATATGCATGAAGAGTGGGTATCCAGTTTTTATAGCAATCATTCCATAAAGAAATCTTTTCTGTTTTTGTTAAGAGAGAAAGGACGTGCACAAGTGAGTTTAGAAAATTTAACCCAAGAACAATTACAGGAAATGTCATTAATCGAAATTGCATATGAACTTTTGTATGACAGAAAACAACCTATGCACCTAAATGATTTAGTAGATGAGGTTGCTAAATTATTGGGTGCAACAAAGGAAGAAGTCCAGGAAAATATTGCTCAATTTTATACGGATTTGAACATTGACGGTCGTTTTTTAAATGTCGGCGGTAATATTTGGGGATATAAAGGATGGTACCCGGTTGAACAATATGAAGATGATTTTGTTCCGACAGTCCGTTCGAAAAAGAAAAAGGCAAAAGTTGATGAAGTGGAAGACGATTTTGAGGAATTGGAAGAGGATCTTGTTGAATACGAAGAAGATTTAGATGAATTCATCGATGAGGATGAAGATGAGGATGAATTTATAGAAGAAGATGACCTTGAAGATATTGATGATGTATTTGAAGATGACGAAGATATTGTTGAGGAAGAAGATGAGGAACTAATCATCGATGAGGAATTTGAGGAAGAGTTGGACGATGAAGAAGATATAGATGAAGATGAATACATTGATGAAGAAGACGAAGAATTGTGAGCACCTTCTTGACATTTTAACTTTTCCTATGTATTATTCTATTTGGGCTCAATAAAAATATATTTGTTCATTTTAAAAAAGCAAATAGCTCCCTTACATCAGTAAGTGGGGCTTTTTTGTTTTTTCTTTTTTTTATAAAGTAACCACTGGTTTTGTAAACTATGATTAGAAAAAATAGTAAGGAGAGATTTCATTATGACAAAATATGTATTTGTCACAGGCGGGGTTGTTTCATCTTTAGGAAAAGGGATTGTTGCAGCATCACTCGGCCGCTTACTAAAAAATCGCGGTTTAAAAGTAACCATTCAAAAATTTGATCCATATATCAATGTGGACCCGGGAACAATGAGTCCGTACCAACATGGTGAAGTGTTTGTAACCGATGATGGTGCAGAAACAGACCTCGATTTAGGCCATTATGAACGTTTTATCGACATAAATTTAAATAAATATTCCAATGTCACGACAGGAAAAATTTATTCACGGGTAATAAAAAAGGAACGTCGCGGGGATTATCTTGGGGCTACTGTTCAAGTCATCCCGCATATTACGAATGAAATCAAAGACCAAGTCTATCGTGCCGGAAAAGAAACAAATGCTGATGTTGTCATTACAGAAATCGGCGGGACCGTCGGAGATATTGAATCATTACCATTTCTGGAAGCCATTCGCCAGTTAAAGAGCGATCTTGGTTCATCTAATGTTATGTATATTCATTGCACGCTTGTTCCATATATTAAAGCAGCCGGTGAAATGAAAACAAAACCAACACAACATAGTGTAAAAGAGTTACGCAGTCTCGGGATTCAACCAAATGTCATCGTTGTACGCACAGAAATGCCAATTTCCCAAGAGATGAAAGATAAAATCGCGTTATTTTGTGACATCGATTCGCAAGCAGTAATTGAATCAAGGGATGCGGATACTTTATATGAAATCCCCCTTTCTATGCAGTCCCAAGGTTTGGATACCATTGTTTGCAATTATTTAAAAATCGTCAGCCATGAACCGAATATGTCCGAATGGGAAGCATTGGTAAATAAAGTTCGAAACTTGTCCAAGACGGTCAAAATTGCCTTGGTCGGTAAATATGTCGAATTACAAGATGCCTATATATCGGTTGTAGAGTCATTAAAGCATGCCGGTTATGTATTTGACTCGGATATAGATATTCATTGGATTAATGCTGAACATGTGACTGAAGAAAACGTGGCGGAATTACTTGGTGATGCAGACGGTATTTTGGTACCGGGCGGTTTTGGTGATCGCGGAATTGAAGGGAAGATTACAGCAATTCAATACGCTCGTGAAAACAAAGTTCCTTTCCTTGGGATATGCTTAGGAATGCAATTAGCTTCCATTGAATTTGCTCGTCATGTCGTTCGATTAAACGGTGCTCATAGTTCTGAAATTAATCCGGACACAAAACATCCGATTATAGCACTTTTACCGGAACAAGAAGATGTAGAAGATATGGGAGGAACATTACGCCTTGGCCTTTACCCATGTAAAATTGTAGAAGGAACGAAGGCATTTAATGCGTATGAAGATGAACTCATTTATGAACGTCATCGTCATCGCTATGAGTTTAATAACCAATACCGTCAAATAATGGAAGAAAAAGGTTTTGTTTTTTCAGGAGTTAGTCCGGACGGCCGTTTAGTTGAAATTATTGAGTTAAAAGATCATCCATGGTTCGTCGCATCGCAATTTCATCCGGAGTTTAAATCGAGACCGACAAAACCACATCCATTGTTCAGAGAGTTTATCCGTTCATCTTTAAATAATCGGGAAGGAAAATAAGTTTGTTCATTTGGCATCCTTCGCCAACGCTAAATTAGAAAGAGAATTGTTCAAAAAATAATGAAACTACCATAGGTTCGCACCCAAAAAGCTTATTCACTACATTTAGTGAAATTTTTCTTTAAGCCTTTTTGGGTGTTTTTTAATAGAGGGGCTATTATGGACAAAATGCGAAATCATCAAGCGAAAACTGTCCAATAAACCGGTTATTATGTTAAGAACCAAATGCATAATCTTCCATTATTTCATCAATTCGGAATTTTAACGAATGATAAACATATAATGCGGCTATCGCATGCGGATACATCGTTCTGCCACCCCGCTCATCCGGAACAAGGCCGGTGTCAATATGGAGATTGATACATACATCAGCTAAATTTTCTACTGGATTTACGTCTTTCACAGATATTGAACCGACAACAACAAACGGCACCTGAAGCGAACGCAGTTTTTTAGCCAGCACCACAACTTGCTCATTAGCAATATTTCGTGAAAAAATTAACACACGATCCGCCGTCGATAGCTGTTCAAATGTATCACCGGTCCATTCTTGCACTCTTTGCAAAGGCTCTTGTCCATATTTAGCCTCCAAAAAAACACTTCTCAAATCATTTTCACCAAAAATATAAATCGAACCTTCACCAACTAATGCCTGAGCCAACAATCTGGCTGCATCCTCTATATCAAGTTCTTGTTCACTAATTTTTTGTAAACGCCCAATCAATTGCGTAGTAAATATTTTCGACAAACCGCTTCACTCCTTTCACCCCATTTTAACAAAAACACCTTCTTTAAAAAAGAATAAATCTATAACGAAGAAGGAATAGTTAAGTTTTTGTCGAATATAAATGAGGGGGAATCAGGTTCGATGAAGGGAATTTTAAAGGATAGGGGAGAAGCGAAAATGGATAATGGAAAAATTTTAATCGTGGATGATCAGTTTGGCATTCGCTTATTACTTAATGAGGTATTTAAAAAGGAAGGTTATCAAACTTATCAAGCGGAAAACGGCCAAATTGCTTTGAAACTTGCGGGTATGCATTTACCTGACCTAGTTGTTTTGGATATAAAAATTCCGGGAATGGATGGAATTGAAATTTTGAAACGAATGAAAGAAATAGATCCATCCATTCATGTAATTATTATGACCGCATACGGAGATCTGAAAATGATTCATAAGGCAAAGGAATTAGGGGCACTTACCCATATTGCAAAGCCTTTTGATATAGAAGAATTGGCTAAAACAGTTAAGGAAATTTTATCGGATAAAATATTAGAAAAGATATAAAATATAAATGGTGTTCACTAAATTTTTTATTTTGTAGTTTTAATCACATGGTAAAATGTTTGTGATTTTGGTATCATAATAATTGTATGAAATAAGAGCCATTTTCTATTGAACATTTACATATTTTTTCATGGATATGGAAATTGGTAATTTGATGTAGGAGGAGATTGCATTATGCCGTTAGTATCAATGACCGAAATGTTGGAAAAAGCAAAAGCAGGCAAATATGCTGTAGGTCAATTCAATATCAATAATCTGGAATATACACAAGCAATTCTACAGGCTGCTGAAGAAGAAAAATCCCCGGTTATTCTGGGTGTTTCTGAAGGTGCCGCACGTTATATGGGCGGATTCAAGCTAGTAACAGCAATGGTAAAAGCTTTAATGGAAGAGTATAAAATTACGGTTCCTGTTGCCATCCATCTTGACCATGGTTCCAGCTTTGAATCATGTGCAAGAGCAATTCACGCAGGTTTCACATCGGTAATGATCGATGCAAGTCATCACCCATTTGAAGAAAATATTCAAATCACTTCAAAAGTTGTTGAATTGGCTCATTTGCACGGGATATCTGTTGAAGCTGAGTTAGGAACTGTCGGCGGTCAGGAAGATGATGTTGTTGGCGAAGGAATTATCTATGCGGATCCGAACGAATGTGTTGAACTGGTTAATCGTACCGGTATTGATGCTCTAGCACCGGCTTTAGGTTCTGTACACGGTCCTTACCATGGTGAACCAAACTTAGGTTTCAAGGAAATGGAAGAAATTGCAAAATTAACTGGAAAACCACTTGTTCTTCATGGCGGAACCGGTATTCCAACACATGATATCCAAAAAGCTATCTCACTTGGAACTGCAAAAATCAATGTGAACACAGAAAACCAAATCGCTTCTGCAAAAACAGTTCGTGAAGTACTAGCGAAAAACGCTGATCTTTACGACCCAAGAAAATATCTTGGACCGGCAAGAGAAACCATTAAAGACACGGTAAAAGGTAAAATGAAAGAATTTGGCTCTGTCGGTAAAGCTTAAGTTGTTGAATTGGCTTTAGCACTGACCAATCGAATCATAAATTTTTCGGCTATCCGTATAACGGGAGTACAACGTCCCGATCAGGATAGCCTTTTTTATAGTACTGGCAAATATTTTGAAAGCTGCTAGTAGTTGCGTGTATAATTAATACTTATCTACTCTATTTATATATATTTAATATCAAAAAAATAATATAGTTGAACTAGTCATGCAGAAATGTTATAACGTAGACAGAACTGTGTTAATAAATCCTAATTTGGATAATATGTAATTAATTGATAAAATAGAAGCAGTGGAGAAAACGATTACTTGATTATAAATGAATCTGTCATACCTATAGTAGGGAAGGGAGATAACCATGGATAAAATAAAAGTCATTGGTGGAAAAACATTAAAAGGATCTGTCAAAATAAGCGGTGCAAAAAATAGTGCCGTCGCATTAATCCCGGCAAGTATTCTCGCTGAATCTCCTGTAACCATCGAAGGATTACCGGAAATTTCAGATGTTGAAATCTTGAAAAAATTGTTAGAAGAAATCGGTGGTGTTGTACACTTAGAAAATCAAGATATAACAATCGATCCATCAATGATGACATCAATGCCGCTCCCGAATGGCAAGGTGAAAAAACTGCGCGCTTCCTATTATTTAATGGGTGCCATGCTCGGACGTTTCAAAAAAGCTGTCATTGGTTTGCCGGGCGGCTGTCATTTAGGTCCCCGTCCAATTGATCAACATATTAAAGGCTTCGAAGCGCTCGGTGCAAAAGTAACGAATGAACAGGGTGCCATCTATTTACGTGCCGATGAATTGAAAGGAGCACGCATTTATCTTGATGTAGTCAGTGTCGGGGCGACGATCAATATTATGTTGGCAGCAGTTCGGGCAAAAGGAAAGACAGTAATTGAAAATGCTGCAAAAGAACCGGAAATTATTGATGTTGCTACATTGTTAACCAATATGGGGGCAAAAATTAAAGGTGCCGGTACCGATATTATCCGGATTGAAGGAGTAGACCATTTACACGGATGCCGCCATACGATCATTCCCGATCGTATTGAGGCGGGTACATATATGATTTTAGCCTCGGCAATGGGTAGAGGAGTTCTTGTCGACAATGTTATTCCATACCATCTGGAGTCGCTCATTGCAAAATTAAGAGAAATGGGTGTGTCTGTTGAAACATCAGATGATCAAGTCTATATCTCAAAGGCGAAAAAGCTCGTTGCCGCTGATATAAAGACATTGGTATATCCCGGATTTCCTACCGATCTTCAGCAGCCGATGACAGCATTACTAACTAATGCGGAAGGAACTAGTGTGGTGACAGATACGATCTATTCTGCCCGATTCAAACATATTGACGAATTAAGAAGAATGAATGCAAATATTAAAGTGGAGGGCAGATCAGCCATTATTACCGGTCCCGTCCAATTAAACGGAGCGAAAGTAAAAGCGACTGATTTACGTGCCGGTGCATCACTTTTAATAGCCGGTTTAATGGCACGGGGGTTAACGGAAATAACCGGTGTCGAACATATTGATCGCGGATACAGTCATGTTGTCGAAAAGCTTCAAGGTTTAGGGGCCAACGTTTGGAGGGAAACACTGACGGAAGAAGAAATGGAGCAGGTGAAAAACTCCTGATGTTTGTCATAGCTAGGGGTTGACCGAGGCGATTGAAAAAATACTTGACCATGTCCTTCTCAAAAAATTCATAAATAAGGTCGATTGAATCCCGGTTCTCCTTTCACTCAGCAGTCGCTTGACATCATGACCCGTCCAATCCTCTTTATCCCCGAACCGGAAAGAATATAGTGCGACAAAAACCCGATTATCCCGGGTTTTTTTGCATTTTTAAGAAAGAAAGCAATTTATATCAAAAAGTCTTTTGTTCTTTTTGTTATCTTATAGTCAAGGAGGTCCGGAGATGAGCTACAGTCCCATTATTCAAAAAACGATTCAATATATCGAGAATCATTTGCAGACAGATTTATCGTTGGACGGGGTTGCCAAACAGGCCGGTTTTTCAAAGTATCACTATCACCGGATCTTTCAACGTGAAGTAGGAGTTTCCATTTCTGAGTATATTCGCTATCGGCGGATTGCCAATGCGGCTAACTTGTTGCTTTACACGGATAAAAAGATTATAGACATTGCTCTACTCTATTGTTTTGAATCACAAGAGGCTTTTACCCGTTCCTTTAAACAGTATTACCGTCTGCCCCCGGGTCAATATCGGAAAATCATGAGTAAATTGCTATTTCAAAAGGAGGAAATAAAGTTGAAAAATGATCAATTATTAAAAGGATGGATATTAAGCGGCTCTCATCCATCTAATTATGAAATGGGCATTGACAGGGAAGTATTCCATAAAGGGAATGCATCGGGATATTTAAAATCTGTCACAGTAGAAGAAATAGGAGAGTTTGCAACGATGATGCAGGAATTCAAAGCAGATAAATATTTGGGAAAAAGATTAAAGCTTTCCGGTTTTATCAAAACAAAAGGAGTGGAAGGGTTCTGCGGGTTATGGATGCGGGTAGATGATCATCTTCATGACGTCCTGCAATTTGATAATATGAGTAATCGTCCGATAAAGGGAGACAACGAATGGAACCATTACGCCATTGTCCTAGACGTTCCGGAAAATAGTGCTGTAATTGCTTTTGGCGTGCTTCTTTCAGGGAAAGGGCATGTATGGGTGGATGAAATCGCATTTGAAGAAGTTGACAATCATACACCTACAACCAATATCGATTTCACCAGCGAGTTATTGGATGAACCCGTCAATTTATCGTTTGAAGAGTAAGGGAGGGGACAAGAATGGTCAAAACAAGGAAGCAAGAAATAAGTTTGTTAGTGGGATCGATTGTTGTAATGACCATAATAGCTTTAAAATTTCTTGTGGGAGATGTTATTTTTAGCTTAGTAAAAGAATGGGTTCTTAGCTTTGTAAACGAATGGATTTTTTAGCTTCATATCAAGGGTGTTCATCAAGTCGATAATTCGGTAATGAGACACCTTTTCCTCAAATAAAAACTGAATATAACAACACATAAAACAGAAATTGTTTTAAAATCAAGATTTAACATTTCAGTAACTCAAATTCTAAGCGGGAAATATCTGAATATGATACGGATTGATTTATCGGCTTTTTGAGGCTTTAGCACATTTGACTGCCCAGTATTAAAAACAACAGCACAATTTCAGTAAAAACTAGTATATTTTCTTATTTTCCAGTATAAATATCTCCTTCGCCAGACAGACTCCTCATTCTTCTTTATATATTTTTTGCAAATGTGTCCTACAAAATAAAAAATGTGCTATAATATATTGGACATATGTTTAAAAAATAGTTTTTCAGGGGGATTACCGGATGGAAAGAAGTTTGTCAATGGAATTAGTTCGAGTGACGGAAGCCGCCGCATTAGCATCAGCCAGATGGATGGGACGGGGAAAGAAAAATGAAGCGGATGATGCTGCAACTCAAGCAATGCGACAAGTTTTAAACACAGTCCCTATGAAAGGAACCGTAGTCATTGGCGAAGGGGAAATGGATGAGGCCCCAATGCTTTATATAGGTGAGAAACTTGGTACAGGAAATGGCCCGTGTGTTGATATTGCCGTTGATCCGATTGAAGGAACAAATATCGTAGCCTCCGGGAGCTGGAATGCGCTTGCAGTTCTTGCCATTGCCGATGAAGGGAATTTGTTACATGCGCCTGACATGTATATGGATAAAATTGCCGTCGGTCCCGAAGCTGTCGGACAAATCGATATTAATGCACCGGTTATCGATAATTTACGTGCGGTAGCAAAAGCAAAAAATAAAGATATTGAAGACGTTGTTGCAACAATTTTGAATCGACCGCGTCACGAAAAAATTATCCACGAAATCAGGGAAGCCGGTGCACGAATTAAACTGATTAATGAGGGAGATGTTGCCGCAGCGATTAACACCGCGTTTGATCATACCGGTGTCGATATCCTGTTTGGAATTGGCGGCGCACCGGAAGGAGTTATTGCTGCGGTTGCTTTGAAATGTCTGGGCGGAGAGTTACAAGGTCGACTCCAGCCGCAAAATGATTCAGAAGTTGAGAGATGTAAACAAATGGGTGTCGATTATAACAAGACATTACTAATGGATGATTTAGTTTGCGGGGATGATGCAATTTTTGCGGCAACAGGAATTACCGATGGAGAATTGCTCAAAGGTGTTCAATTAAAAGGTGCTTACGGATTAACTCATTCTGTCGTTATGAGGGCAAAATCAGGAACCGTTCGTTTTATTGACGGAAGACATAGCTTTAAGAAAAAACCGGACCTTGTTATGCAATAAAGAAAATTGGGCGTCTATACGACTTTGAAACTTTTTTCGGTAGTTGATTAATCAGGGTGTGAAGCGATTTTGAAACCTTTTCAGTAATAAAAGACGTAAATGCTTGTTGCGAAAAAAACTTGGACGACAAAATGCGTGTTGAACTTTTTTCGGTTGGAAAAGCACGAATAAAACTCATTTTAGCTTGCTTTCATCCAGTATGTGATAAATCCCAATCATGTAAATTAAACCATGGTTGGGTATTTTTAAGAATTTTGTCAAAAAAAGTAAAAAAATTTTCTCGACTTAAGGCATATTACTACTTTAGCTTCTTAAAAGAATATGGTAATATAGTTTTGGACTATTTTCCAACAGTAGAGAAAATAATTTCCCTTTGAATACCAATAATTCTATGAAGAAGTAAACAAGCTGCCCCAACAGCTTACCAAATCATCACTTCTTTATTCCCTTCAAAAGAACAACCCAATTTATTAACAAACAGAAATAAATAAACATTCTATGTAAATTTGAAAAGCGTGGTGTAGATTTTGGAAGAAGTAAATGTAAATGTCAATATTGCTCAGTTGGAGAATATGAAACTGAAAGAGTTGTACGAGCTTGCACGGAAATATCAAGTTTCTTATTACAGTAAATTGACCAAAAAAGAACTGATTTTTTCAATTCTTAAGGCACGTGCAGAGCAAGAAGGTTTCTTTTTCATGGAAGGCGTTTTGGACATTATCCAGTCAGAGGGCTTCGGTTTTTTACGTCCGATCAATTATACGCCAAGCTCAGAAGACATATATATTTCCGCATCGCAAATTCGCCGTTTTGATCTCAGAAATGGGGATAAAGTATCCGGAAAAGTACGGCCGCCAAAGGAAAATGAACGGTATTTCGGACTTTTACATGTAGAAGCGGTAAACGGTGAAAACCCTGAAACTGCGAAAGAACGTGTTCATTTCCCGGCACTTACTCCGCTATATCCGGACCGGCAAATCAAGTTGGAAACCGAACCTCATATCTTATCGACACGGATTATGGACTTAGTTACGCCGGTTGGTTTTGGACAACGGGGTTTGATTGTTGCTCCGCCTAAAGCAGGGAAAACCGTTCTATTAAAACAAATTGCCAATAGTATTACAAGAAACCATCCGGAAGCAGAGTTAATCGTTTTACTGATTGACGAACGGCCGGAAGAAGTAACCGATATTGAGCGCTCCGTAAAAGCAGAAGTCGTCAGTTCAACCTTTGATGAAGTTCCGGAAAATCATATTAAGGTTGCTGAGCTTGTGCTTGATCGGGCTATGCGTTTAGTTGAACATAAACGGGATGTTATCATTTTACTGGATAGTATCACAAGACTTGCCCGTGCCTATAACTTAGTAATTCCGCCAAGTGGACGGACACTTTCCGGGGGAATTGACCCGGCAGCATTCCATCGTCCAAAACGATTTTTCGGAGCTGCTAGGAATATTGAAGAGGGTGGCAGTTTGACTATTTTGGCAACGGCATTAATCGATACCGGTTCTCGTATGGATGATGTTATTTATGAAGAGTTCAAAGGAACCGGTAATATGGAGCTACATCTGGACCGGGCACTCGCAGAAAGAAGAATCTTCCCGGCAATTGATATTCGGCGATCCGGCACACGGAAAGAAGAATTGTTATTACCGAAATCCCAACTGGAAATCTTATGGGCACTTCGCAAATCATTATCCGATACGCCTGATTTTGCTGAGAAATTTATAAGAAAATTGCAGCAATCGAAAACAAACGAGGAATTCATTACAACATTAACGGATGAATTAAAAAATAATGGAGTTTCGAAACGGGCATTATCATAGAAGATTTTCCTTGTTTTAAAAGGGCATTATCATAGTAGGTAGACTTTGAGCAAAAAGATCAAATGGTATTGTTTTACAGCAAACGATTATTGCTTTTTAGGAGGCAACTTGCTATAATAGTAATAGTGTTTTTTAAACGATACCTTTATGGATGAGAAATAACTCTGTTTCAGAATGATTCAGGGCAAAAGGAGTGAAATAGGATGAAAGCAGGAATCCATCCAAATTACAAACGTGTAATGGTAAAATGTGCTTGCGGTAATGAATTTGAAAGTGGATCAGTTAAAGATGAAGTACGTGTAGAAATTTGTTCTGAATGTCACCCATTCTATACTGGTCGTCAAAAATTTGCTACTGCAGATGGTCGTGTTGAACGCTTCAACAAAAAATACGGTCTTAAACAATAGACGGTATGGTCCATTTGTGTGGCTATATGTTTCGAATATAAAACAGGCAAGAAGTTCTGATCACTTGCCTGTTTTTTTATACGTCCATTAGTGAAAATTCCACCAGCGGAGGGTTTCTTCATTCCCTCATGATGGTTAGTTGAACGAATCGGACGAATGCCGGCAGTTCAATCAGCACCTATTTTTTTGTAAATTAGAATCATAAGGTGGGAGTCTTACTACCCGTTAAAAGTGGGATAAAGAGAAAAAGGGGTTTCCATCAACGAATGTATCGATTATTATATAGATTGGGAACCAATAATAAGAAATAGACTCGTCAATTGTGATGGAAGGAGCAGCAATCAGCATGTATGTAATGAAGCAATCAGGATGGGTAGAGGTCATTTGTGGCAGCATGTTTTCCGGAAAATCCGAGGAATTAATCCGAAGAGTCCGTCGCTGTCAGTTTGCCAAACAAAAAGTAGAAGTTTTTAAACCGAAATTAGATGATCGCTACAGTAAAATAGAGGTCGTTTCCCATAACGGAGATGCCATTCATGCTCATCCGGTGAGTGATGCTGATGATATATTTGACTTTATAACAAAAGATACCGATGTGGTCGCCATTGATGAAGTACAATTTTTTGATGATCTGATTGTAGACATTGTCCAGGAATTAGCGAATGAGGGCTATCGGGTCATCGTAGCTGGACTGGATTTAGATTTTCGCGGGGAACCTTTTGGACCAATGCCGAAGTTGTTAAGTATCGCTGAACAAATAACTAAATTGCAGGCAGTTTGTACAATTTGCGGATCACCGGCCAGTCGTACACAACGATTAATTAACGGAAAGCCGGCATCTTATTACGATCCGGTCATTATGGTAGGAGCAACAGAAAGTTATGAGCCACGTTGTCGTCATCATCATGAAATCCCGGATCTCCCAAGAGAAAAATTAAGAGTGCGGCCGATAAAAATATATGGAAGGGGTGAAGTAACGGATGTCGATGTTTGATCGATTAGCTGCTGTGGAAGACCGTTATGAAAAATTAAATGAATTACTTAGTGATCCGGATGTAGTAAGTGATCCGAAGAAACTGCGGGAGTATTCAAAAGAACAGTCAGATATTCAGAAAACCGTGCAAACCTATCGTGAATATAAACAAGTTAAAGAAGAACTCCAAGATGCAAAATTGTTGTTGGAAGATAAACTGGATGCAGAAATGCGGGAAATGGTCAAAGAAGAGGTTGCCAGCCTGGAGGAACGTGCTGAACAACTGGAAGAACAATTAAAAATTTTATTGATTCCAAAAGACCCGAATGATGATAAAAATGTCATTATGGAAATCCGTGGTGCAGCCGGTGGTGAGGAAGCGGCGTTATTTGCCGGAGATCTGTTCCGTATGTACAGTCGTTATGCTGAGAGTCAAGGTTGGAAAATTGATGTTATCGAAGCCAATTCCACCGGTTTAGGCGGATATAAAGAGATTATTTTTATGATCAATGGCCATGGTGCCTATTCAAAATTAAAATATGAAAATGGCGCTCATCGTGTCCAACGCGTGCCAACAACAGAGTCAGGCGGCCGCATTCATACATCGACGGCTACAGTCGCTGTTCTGCCGGAAATGGAAGATGTTGATGTGGAAATAAATGAAAAAGATATTCGCTTTGATACGTTTGCTTCAACAGGCGCCGGTGGACAAAGTGTTAACACAACGATGTCCGCAGTCCGTTTAACGCACATTCCAACCGGCATTGTTGTTACTTGCCAAGATGAGCGTTCCCAAATTAAAAACCGCGAAAAAGCCATGAAGGTATTACGTGCCCGGATTTATGATAAATACCAACAAGAAGCGCAAGCCGAATATGATGCAAACCGGAAATCTGCAGTCGGAACCGGCGATCGTTCTGAGCGGATTCGTACCTATAATTTTCCGCAAAACCGTGTAACGGACCATCGAATTGGTTTGACTATCCAAAAACTCGATCAAATTTTGGAAGGCAAATTGGAAGAAATTATTGAAGCATTAATTTTAAATGAACAGGCGGAAAGATTAAAAAATGAAGCAAGCTGACGGAAAGTATATTTTTGAAGCTCTCAACTGGGCTTCTTCTTTTTTAGAGGAACATGGTCGGGAAAAAAATGTGTCGGAACTCGCTCTACGCCATGTATTACAGATAGACCGTACCCAACTATTGCTGAATTTGCGGGAAAAATTGAGCTTATCTGAGTGGTTCAGTTTCCAAAAATTGATTTATCAACATGTTGACGGGACTCCGATTCAATATTTGCTTGGTTATGAGGAATTTTTTGGAAGGAAATTTGTCGTAAATCCGGATGTATTAATTCCCCGTCCCGAAACTGAAGAATTGGTCCTTGGCATGCTGGAAAGAGTGAAAAAATATTTTGGAACCTGTCAAGGATTGGACTGTATTGATATTGGAACGGGGAGCGGTGCCATTGCGATTACTTTAAAACTAGAAATGCCGGAATTGAATATCATTGCCTCCGATGTATCAAAGGGAGCATTGGTTATAGCTGAGGAAAATGCGAAAAGGCTCGGTGCTGATATTCAGCTGGTTGAAGGGGATTTATTGGAACCGTTTATCGGGAAAAAGCGGTTTGACATCATTGTTTCAAATCCACCTTATATTCCGCTTAGTGATCGTGGAAGCTTATCAACAGTTGTCAAAGATCACGAGCCGCCTTCCGCTTTGTTTGGCGGACTGGATGGCCTGGATTTTTATCGAAAAATTATTCAGCAACTGCCACATGTAATCAAAGAAAAGGCATTAATCGGTTTTGAAATCGGTAGCGGCCAAGGACAAGCCATTAGGGAACTCGTCCGCGAACTATTCCCTCTTGCTGCTATTGAAATCGTGAATGATATCAATGGCAAAGAACGAATGGTGTATGGTTATATTGAATAAAGGGTTTTTATACTTAACAAAACAAAAGGTAAGCTTTTTGGAAACGACGGGCTTTCTACCATACGGTTTTCCAAAAGCTTACCCCTATTTAAACAAATCAAATATATTCTCAATGAATTCTACTAAAAAGAATTTTACTTCTACATCCTCTTCATTTTCTTCCACATATAGTTGTTCATTTGATTGATCGTCTGAATTTGATTTTGCCGTCACGTCACTTTTTTTCTCTTTATGTGTAGTCAGGTCTATTTTCGTGTCTTCTGAACCATTTTTCCCTTTATCTTCAAATCCATCGCTCACCGCAGTCCCGCTTGAAAAATCCAAGAAACAAAGCGGCGGAAACAAGACACACCACCAATTGGCCCCGGTCCCTTCCCCAAGCGTTATTAACACTGCTTCATACTTCCCGGCCGGATAAAGGAAATTACCATACAGTTTTGTCGGAAAATCCACTTCACCAAAATCAATTTGAACCTTCTGATTTACCCCGTTTTCTTCCAATACCTCTTTTGCCGTTGCCTCAAGAATATCTAAATTTGCAATAATTTTTTCTCTTGCCGCTTCCATGGAGGTTAAGTCGCTAACCCATTCGGTAATTTGGGCATTTACTCGATCCCGAACAATTCTTTTAATCTCTTGATCTTGTTCGGAATTACTATTTGCTAAAATTCGTAGTCGAATGGCTTCATTTGGGATAACTACTACATCTTCCTCTTGTGCAAAACTTTTTGGTAAATATAAACTAAACATACTGGCCATCGTAACCAATATGAAAAAGAATGCAATTGCATGTATCGTTCTTTGCCTCATCGAATTCCTCTCCCTTCAGTAACCCATTGTTGACCAAATCTATCAATCTTATTCATTGCCATTTAAAAAAATTGCAAGGAGCGTTGTTTCTGTCATGATTGTTCGTTCCTTACTTTTATTTTTTGCACTTTTTTCCTATACTTATAAAAAGAAGTTCTAGATAAACAGTGCTCGCCTGTGGATAAAAGGATGGTTGAGGGCATATTTATCCACATTTTAAACAAATTTATCCACAGTTTTGTGGATAGCTTTGTTGGTTTTCACTAATTTTATGGAGTTTCATTCATATTTTTGTGGATGATAACAGTCGAACGATTATAATTTTCAACAAAGAAGGAGAAAAACATGTTAACAAAAATATGGACTGTGGATAAAACTGTGGAAAATTTATACACATATCCACAGATTATTGAAGCGGCAGAGGTATTACAAAAAAATGAAGTGGTGGCATTTCCGACAGAAACGGTGTATGGCTTAGGGGCAAATGCATTAAGCGATGACGCTGTTAATAAAATTTATGAAGCAAAAGGCAGGCCAAGTGATAATCCACTAATTGTTCATATAAGTAAAATGGAAGATGTGGATAAATATGTGGAAGAAATACCGGAACAAGCTAAAAAATTGATGAACGCATTTTGGCCCGGTCCGCTAACAGTCATCTTAAAAGTAAAACAAGGAATTTTATCAAACAAGGTAACGGCAGGACTTCCAACCGTAGGAATTCGTATGCCCAACCACCCTGTTGCCTTAGCGTTAATTGAAGCGAGCGGGTTACCGATTGCTGCTCCAAGTGCCAATCTTTCTGGTAAACCAAGCCCTACGAAATTCCAACATGTGTATAAGGATCTAAATGGAAAAATTTCCGGGATTGTGGACGGAGGTGAAACCGGGGTTGGTGTGGAATCAACGGTCATAGATTGTACAGAACCAATCCCGGTTATTTTGCGTCCGGGTGGTACAACAAGAGAGGAGATTGAAGGGATTATCGGTTCGGTTGGCATGGATCGGCAAGTGAAGGAAGAAGTGGAAAAACCGAAATCACCGGGGATGAAGTATACACATTATGCACCGGCTGCACCAATGTATTTGGTGGATGGCAGCTCGGCTTTTTTACAAGAAACGGTGGATTCTATGCGAAAAATCGGCAAACGGGTTGGCATATTGACGACGGATGAACGGGTAAATACATATCAAGCCGATTTGGTCGTCAGTTGTGGGCAAAGAGAGCAATTATCCACAGTGGCTCATCATTTATATGATGCATTACGCCAATTTGACCAAGAAGAGATCGATATGATTTACGGAGAAGTTTTTCCCCGTGAAGGAATTGGTGTTGCAATTATGAACCGCTTATTAAAAGCAGCAGGTCATCGAATAATTAAAGAACACAACTCAAACCGTTGATTAACTTTATAGACAGTTTGAGCCTGTTTTTCGTCAAAACTGTCCATTAGCGCGGCTTTCCCTCCGTAGCAGTTCCCCGAAATATGAGCTGTTTTGTCCAAGAGAAAGTCGCGATGAAAAGCATGTCTATTCCCCCAAAAACCTGCATATGTTTATAAAAGCTAGTCCAAGAGTACGTTCTGGGTAGGGGGAATTACATGTCTACTGTTACAGGTGAAGTATTTACACTGTCGTTGATGGCTTTTGCGTTGGGGATGGATGCATTCTCAGTAAGCTTAGGTATGGGAATGGCCTCGATAAGGTTAAAACAAATTGTAAAAATTGGCCTGACTGTCGGGTTATTTCATATCTGGATGCCGTTGATTGGAATGCTGACCGGGAATTTTTTATCCGAACAATTTGGAGCACTTGCCACGTATGCCGGTGGGATATTATTGATCCTCATTGGTTTCCATATGTTTATGTCCGGTTTTAAAAATGATGAAAAAAGAAGTTTTAAACCGATTGGTATCGGCTTATTTTTATTTGCCATCAGTGTCAGTTTGGATAGTTTCTCTTTAGGATTAACGCTGGGAATTTTCGGTGCCAAGACTCTAACTGCAATAACGTTATTCGGCTTTTTTGCAACTATTTTAACATGGGCCGGACTATTGTTAGGCCGCAAAATGAAAGGAATTATTGGTCAATACAGTGAAGCTTTTGGCGGTTCCATTCTTTTATTCTTTGGTATTAAACTAATCTTTCCGTTTTAAATATGAAACTATTCTCTCACTTCAGCCTTCCTGCAAAAAACTTTTAATATGAACACCATTCTCGTATAATAAAATAGGGGGATTGGATATGAAAAAAATATTATTTATTTGTACCGGGAATACATGTAGAAGTCCAATGGCAGAGGCAATTGCAAGAAAGCTTGATAAAAACCTGGAAGTCAAATCAGCAGGACTTTTTGCTGTACAAGGATCTGACATTTCGCCGTTTGCAAAAGAAGTTTTACAAGAAAATGACATAGTCCACCAACACCAATCCACTCCATTTACAAAGGAAGTTGCCGATTGGGCGGATCTTATTTTGACGATGACGAAATCCCACAAAGATTATATCGTTGGTCAATATCCCGATTTACAATATAAAGTTTTTTCTTTAAAAGAATTTGTTAAGGCAGATGGAATGGATGTCAGTGACCCATATGGTGGTTCTATTGATACATATCGACGTACATACCAGGAATTATATAACTTAATCACAAAGCTGGAGGACAAATTGTACTAGGAGTGTAAAATAAGCGGCAAAAATATTAGCAATGTCTTCAAAGGGGAGAGGCAAATGAACGGAAAAAAATACAAATTTAGTCTCCGCAAAAAGCTAGTCTGGTTCACAACATTACTGGCATTGATAACCTACTCAACAAGTGCTTTTTTTATTTATATTCTTTATCCATTATTCTTTAAAAATATGATTAATCAGTTTGTCTTCACAATTGGAACATTAGCTCTCGGAATTATTTGGTCAGGTATATTAGCATTTTTGGCCGCGTTCTTTATTGTTCGTCCGTTAAAAGATTTAGAGCAGGCTGCTATGCAAGCGGCAAGTGGAGATATTACGAAAGATGTAAAGGTTTCCAAATCAGATGATGAAATTCGGGCTGTCGGATTAGCGTTTAACTATATGCTTGAAAACTTGCGCAAAATGGTTAGGCAGATTGAGAATAATTTTTCTGAAACCAATGAAAAAGTGCTTTTAATTTCACGAGAATCAAGGAAAGCAACGGAACAAGCCGAAAATATTGCAAAGACCATTACAGAAATATCAAAAGGTGCTGAGAATTCTGCTGAGTCAATTCAAAATACGGCAGAGTCAATTGAAGATGTGATAAAAATCGCGATGGAAGTGCAGACAAAAGCGAAAAACTCTGAAAAAGAATCGAATGAAATGCTTGATGTTTTGCAAAAAAGCAGACAAGCTATTTCTTCACTCATCATCGGGATTGAAGACTTGGCTCTGGCTAATAAAGAGTCATTGGAATCGGTTAATCGCTTGGCTAAAAATGCGGAACAGGTGGAACAAATCATTCATCTTGTCGGGGATATTGCCAACCAGACGAATTTGTTGGCACTGAATGCCTCAATTGAAGCGGCACGTGCCGGTGAACATGGCCGAGGTTTTGCGGTTGTTGCAGAAGAAGTTCGGAATTTAGCAGATGAGAGTGCCAAAGCGGTTCATGGAATTTCCGAACTTTTAAATAATATTCAAAATGAAGTGAAACAAGTTCTAAACCAAATTTCCGGTCAGGTCGAATCCGTCGATCAAGAAGTAGCTAAAGGGGCCGGTACAAATCAAATGATGGAAGATATGACAGCAAAGATTTATCAAGTTGCCGAGGCCGTGAAAAATATTTCCATATTAGTTGACCAACAAATGACCAGTATTCACAATACATCAATCCAATCTCAGGAAGTATCAGCCATTGCCGAAGAGACCTCAGCGGGTGCTGAGGAAGTGGCCGCTTCAACCCAGGAACAAACATCTGTAATTACTAATGTAGAAGAAATTGCAGTTGAATTAAAAGAACTGGCCAATAAATTGAAAGAAACGATAACACAGTTTAAAATCACATAAATTTTACAATGATGATGCGGCCGAACAATACGAAAGGGAAACAAAAATCGTTTCCCTTTTTTTATACGTTAAGAAAGTATAAATTTCCAGCAAAGAAGCGAATTCGACGTAGTTGCAAATTTTGATAATTAAGATTTTTTAGAAAAAGCATAAAATACCGGTGGAAATTTTAGGTTCAAGCGTCCTCCCTTTTTGTAGCCCTTGGTTTTCCAAGCCTGTAAGTATACCGGATTTTTTCAATTGTGATAAAATGAAGATATAGATTCATACTAGAAGGTACATACACGAATAGTAGAGGTGATAAGGATGAAGGTAGCCGTTGCAGCAGATCATGGCGGTGTCCATCTGAAAGGTGAAATCGTAAGTTTATTGGAAGAGCTTGGAATTGAATATGAAGATTTCGGTTGCGATTGTGAAACATCGGTTGATTATCCGGACTATGCCCTACCTGTTGCGGAAAAAGTGGCAAACGGGGAATTTGACCGGGCCATTCTCATTTGTGGAACAGGAATCGGTATGAGTATTGCAGCGAATAAAGTCAAAGGCATCCGCTGTGCGCTTTGTCATGATGTTTTTAGTGCAAAAGCAACCCGTGAACATAATGATACAAATATTTTGGCTATGGGTGAACGGGTTATCGGCCCGGGACTGGCCCGTGAAATTGCAAAAACATGGTTAACAACTGAATTTCTCGGAGGAAGACATCAAAGACGTATCGGAAAAATTGATGAATACGAAAATAAATAAGATGGGACCGGAATTACACATTTTTAAGTAAACCCATTGTTTTTAAAATGCTATTTTCAAGATAGTATGAAAAGTATGAGGTGAACGAAAGAGTGGAACGGATCGAACAATGGAGGGAAGAGGCTAAGCAAATTTTTTCAGAGTTTGCCGAGAAAATCGATGTAAAGAAAAATCAAATTCTTGTCGTAGGCTGTTCAACTTCTGAAATCATCGGGAAAACCATTGGCACGAAAGGATCAATCGATGTAGCAGAAATGATTTATCAGGAATGTAAGCGATTTGCCGATTCGACAGGGGTCAGCCTTGCCTTCCAATGTTGTGAGCACTTAAACCGAGCGTTGGTAGTCGAACGTTTGACAGCGGAACGTCATGGATTGGAGGAAGTTTCAGTCATCCCCGTTCCAAAAGCAGGTGGGTCAATGGCGGCCTATGCTTATCGGCAATGTTCCGATCCGGTCGTTGTTGAACAGATAAAAGCAGATTTTGGAATTGATATCGGGGACACTTTTATAGGGATGCACTTGAAACACGTCGCTGTTCCGGTACGAGTTTCGAGAAACCAAATTGGCAGTGCTCATGTCACCCTTGCAAAAACAAGACCAAAACTAATCGGAGGGGAAAGGGCCGTATATCAATTAGATCATGACGATTCCACTTGCCTAACATAAATAGTTTTTAAAATCAGGGTCCTGCTCATAACGGAATATTTTTTCCTAAAGAGCAGCGACCCTTTGCATATATTTTCCCAAAACACGAACATTCAGTGTAGAATTTCTGTAAAAAATAGATAGTTTCCGAATATCAAAAAACATGTTACAATAATAGAGCATTCAAATTTTTTCTAATTTCGTAATATGTACATATTTTTGGTTCACCGCCAAAATCCTTTGCTCAAAGTATGAACGAAGTATTTTCCTTAAAACCCTTTTGGGTACGATTCATATTTTTGGCAAAAGGTGAAAAATGAAATCGCCAAACGGCAAATCGAAAACAACTGGAAGGGGATAAAGAAAATGAGTCATATTGCTAAGCAAGACCCGGCTGTTTTTCAAGCAATTCAGGATGAGTTAAAAAGACAACAAAACAAAATTGAGTTAATTGCTTCTGAAAACTTTGTTTCTGAAGCGGTTATGGAAGCCCAAGGATCTGTTTTAACGAACAAATATGCGGAAGGGTATCCGGGGAAACGGTATTATGGTGGCTGTGAATATGTTGATGTTGTGGAAGACTTAGCGAGGGAGCGGGCGAAACAAATTTTTGGAGCGGAACATGCCAACGTTCAACCACATTCCGGAGCACAAGCAAACATGGCTGTCTATTTTTCAGTTTTACAGCCGGGTGATACGGTTCTTGGTATGAATCTATCCCACGGAGGCCATCTCACTCACGGTAGTCGGGTAAATTTTAGCGGAAAACAATATCATTTTGTCGATTATGGTGTCGATGAAAAAACGGAAACAATTGACTATAACGATGTATTAGAAAAAGCCCGTACCCATAAACCGAAATTAATTGTCGCCGGTGCCAGTGCTTATCCGCGGGTCATCGATTTTAACAAGTTCCGCGAAATTGCGGATGAAGTTGGTGCCTATTTCATGGTGGATATGGCTCACATCGCCGGCCTTGTTGCTGTCGGACTTCACCCTAATCCGGTTCCTTATGCGGATTTTGTCACGACGACCACACATAAAACTTTGCGCGGACCACGGGGCGGAATGATTCTTTGCAAAGAAAAATATGCAAAACAAATCGATAAGGCAATTTTCCCGGGGATACAAGGCGGTCCGTTGATGCATGTAATTGCGGCTAAAGCGGTAGCCCTTGGTGAAGCATTGCAACCGGAGTTTAAAACATACATCGAAAACGTAGTCACAAATGCAAAACAACTCGGTGAAACATTGGTGGAAGAAGGGTTAAGACTTGTTTCCGGCGGTACGGATAATCATCTTTTACTCGTCGACTTGCGGTCACTCGGATTAACCGGAAATGTTGCGGAAAAAGTATTGGATGAAATTGGGATCACATGCAACAAAAATACGATTCCTTATGATCCGGAAAGCCCGAATGTAACAAGTGGTATTCGTCTCGGTTCGGCAGCAGTTACTTCACGCGGTTTTACGAAAAAAGATATGGTCGAAGTTGCCAAAATCATTGCAACAACCTTAAAAAATTATCAAGATCAAGCTGTTTTGGAAACTTCCCGGGGACGCGTTCAGGCTTTAACAGAAAAACGTCCATTGTATGTAAATGTCGTTCAGGAAAACGAATCCTAAAAAATTAATAAATCACTTCTTGATACAGCCTCCGAATAGGGGGCTTTCATTTTGGCAATTTATCGTAGAAAAGTTCAATTGTATTAATATGAGTAAAATAATTTTTCCAAGATTAGTGAAAGATTTTATTAGGAAAAATAATTATACACATACATATAATTGTGCTAATCTGAACAAGACAGATGCTTAACTAATATGATAAGATAAAGAAGGAATTGTAGAACTTTGTATTTTTTTGTAAAATAAAGCGAGTCCATATGCAGGAAAATTTAAAATCTAAAAAAGGGGCTGTTTTCTATGGGAAAAGTTTACGTTTTTGACCATCCTTTAATCCAACATAAGCTTACATACATACGAAAAAAAGAAACCGGGACCAAAGAATTTCGTGAATTGGTTGACGAAATTGCGACATTAATGGCTTTTGAAGCAACAAGAGACTTGCCCTTGGATGAAATCGAGATTGAAACGCCGGTTGCAAAAACAAAAGCAAAAGTACTATCAGGAAAAAAATTAGGGATTGTTCCGATTTTACGTGCCGGAATGGGTATGGTTGACGGGATATTAAAATTAATTCCTGCCGCAAAAGTCGGACATGTCGGATTATACCGCGATCCGGAAACATTAAAACCGGTGGAATACTATGTGAAATTTCCTTCAGACATTGAAGATCGGGACTTCATTGTTGTGGATCCAATGTTGGCTACAGGCGGATCAGCTGTCGAAGCGATTAACAGTTTGAAAAAACGCGGGGCGAAACATATTATTTTCATGTGTCTAATTGCCGCACCGGAAGGATTGAAAGCATTGGAAGAAGCCCATCCGGATGTCGATATTTACATCGCTGCCCTTGATGAAAGACTGAATGAAAAAGGGTACATTATCCCGGGCTTGGGAGATGCCGGCGACCGGTTGTTCGGGACGAAATAAAATATATTAAGTCATGTAGTATTTAGTTCCGGATTTGACCACTCGATGAAATAAAGTGTAGTAAGTCATGTAGTAGCCTTAAAATTAAGTCATTTAAAAAACCCAGAAATAATGGATTTTCCACATTCCTGGGTTTTCTTAGCACCAGGAAAGTATAAATTTTTCAATTTCTACTTTCCTAACGCATAAGTATACTAGAGAGACTTCGGTAGCATTACCTCGCAAGCGAAAAAGTTTTTTCGCTGAACTACGGCTCTGTTCTCGCCTAAAGGCTCGGACGCCCGAGTTTTCTTTATTTTTATCAATCACTTATACTTCATGACAGGCGACAAAATGTCCATCTTCAATTTCTCTCCATTCCGGACGAGTTACTTTGCACTGTTCAGTGGCTAATGGGCAACGAGTGTGGAATGGGCAACCGGTTGGATAATTGGATGCGCTTGGGATTTCACCTTCGAGCTTGATTCTTTCCTTGTTTTTTCCCGGGATTGGTCGAGGGATTGAGGAAAGTAAAGCTTTTGTGTAAGGATGCAAGGGATTTCGATAAATTTGATCCGATGTACCAAGTTCGGCAGTTGTACCTAAGTACATGACCAATACGCGGTCGCTAATATGACGGACGACACTTAAATCATGCGAAATAAACATATATGTCAAATGATGCTTTTCTTGCAATTCCAGTAAAAGCTTAATAATTTGTGCTTGGACGGATACATCCAAGGCAGAAACAGCTTCGTCACAAATAACTAAAGATGGATTTAGTGCGATCGCTCTGGCAATCCCGATCCTTTGCCGCTGACCGCCACTGAATTCGTGTGGAAAACGATCATAGTATTCCTTTTTCAATCCGACCTCTACTAAAAGTTCTTTAACCCTTTGGACCCGTTCGTTTTTTGACAAATTTGTATGGATAATAAATACCTCTTCTAAAGCATCACCAATTCTTTGTCGAGGATCCAGTGATGCAAAAGGATCTTGGAAGATCATTTGCATATGTTTTTTATATTTTTTAAGTTGGCTGTCAGATAAATTACCGATTTCTTCACCACGAAAGCGAATATTGCCGCCGGTTTTTCTTTCCAATCCAAGAACGGTACGACCAAGAGTTGACTTGCCGCAACCGGATTCTCCAACGACACCTAGTGTTTCTCCCTCATATATGGTGATATCTATATCATTAACGGCTTTGACATAGGCTTTTGTACGTTTTAAAATGCCTTTTTTAATGGGATAGAATGTTTTTAATCCCTTTATCTCAAGAAGTGGCTGCTGATTCATTGTGCATTTTCGCCTCCTGGAGCCAACATTTTACTTCTTGATTTTCAGATATTTTAAATGTCGGCGGATTTTTTTGTCGGCAAATATCCGTTGCAAATGGGCAACGCGGATGGAAGCGACATCCTTCTATTTTTTCATCTAAATTCGGCATCGAACCTGGGATAATGTTCAATTCATGGGCATCTGCTTCAATATCCGGAACCGCAGCTAGCAGTCCTTGTGTGTATGGATGTTTCGGATTCGCAAATAATGTTTGGGCATCGCTCATCTCGACAACTTCACCAGCATACATAACCATTACTCGATCGGCTATTTCAGCAACAACCCCCATATCATGGGTTACAAATATTACACCCATGCCCATTTGCTCTTTTAATTCCTCAATCAAATCCAATATTTGCGCTTGAATGGTAACATCGAGGGCAGTCGTTGGTTCATCGGCAATTAATAATAACGGTTCACAAGCAAGCGCAATGGCAATCATGACCCTTTGTCTCATCCCGCCACTAAGCTGATGAGGATATTGATTGATTTTTTCTTCGGGGTTTGGAATCCCGACCTTTTTTAATAGCTCAATACTTGCTTGTTTTGCTTCCTTTTTTGAAAATTTTTTATGGATTAAAAGCGGTTCTTGAAGCTGGTAGCCAATTGTAAAAACCGGATTTAATGCTGTCATAGGTTCTTGGAAAACCATTGATATTTTATTTCCTCGATAGGATTGCATTTGTTCATCGGTCAACCGGACCAACTCATCATTTTCAAGCTTGATTGAACCTTCCACTATATTTCCGTTCTGAGGGAGAAGTCCCATGATGGATAAAGAAGTGATACTTTTCCCACATCCGGATTCACCAACAATACATAAAGTTTCTCCTTTATCAACATGGAAGGAGATGGACCGGACAGCGGTTACGGGTCCTTTCGCTGTCCGGAATTCTACTTTCAGGTTTTCAACTTGAAGTAAGTGATTCATTGCCTCTCCCTACTTTCTACTAACGTTGTATAAATACCATAAACCTGTAGGATTAACAGTTAAACCGGAAACAGTTTTATCATAAGCGATTGATACCATTCCGTGATCCATTACAATCATTGGGGCATCTTTAATTGCCATAATATTAGCTTCATTCAACTTTTGTTTACGAACTTCTTGATCTACAGTACCTCGGGATTCATCAACAAGTTTGTCAAATTCAGGATTGTTATAACGGACATTGTTTGATGAACCAATATTATCGGAATGTAAGTTTGGATATAGAAGTTCGCTACCATCACCGGTACTGTTTGCCCATCCTAAGAAGGTCATTTCAAAATTCCCTGCTCTTGCCGCATCCAAGAATGAACCCCATTCCATTGATTCAATCTTAACTTTTAATCCAATTTCAGATAATTGGGATTGAACAATTTCAGCCATTTTCATATAGTTCCCTGTATTTCCGACTAAGATGGTAATTGGAGTACTACTATAACCATGTTCTTTCACAATTTGTTTTGCTTTTTCAGGATCATACGGGTAGCCGGCATCTTTTGCCTTTTTATCATACCCAAATATTTTTGGGCCGATAATGCTTTCGTTATATTGTCCTAAACCGTTAAGCTGTTTGACATAAGCTTCTTGATCAATTCCATAGGCAACAGCTTGTCTAAATTCTAATTCATTGAATGGCGCTTTTTCCATATTGAAGCCTAAATAGGAAACACGAGTACCTTCAGAAATTTCTAACTTAACATTTTTTAATGATTTGACCCTAGATAAAAGATCGGATTGGATTGCGTCGATAAATTGAACTTCACCAGTTTGCAACATTGAAATAGCTGTTGAGGCTTCCGGAACGACCTTAAATGTTACAGTTTTAAGTTTTGCTGGATCTCTCCAATAGTCATCATTTCGAGTTAAAGTGATATGATCACCCGGTACCCATTCAACAAATTTGAATGGACCTGTACCAACCGGGTTTTTATTAATATCGCCTTTTTTGTCGGCAGTTGGACTAACAATCGATGCGTTTGAATGAGCAAGTGCTGCTAGCATCGGTCCATATGGCTCTTTCGTTTTTATAACAACTGTATATTCATCTTGCACATCAATTGAATCAATTGGTGCTAATAAGGAAGCTCGTGGTGCTGCGCGGTTCGGATCTTTAATTTGTTCAAATGTATATTTTACAGCTTCGGCATTAAAATCTGTCCCATCATGAAATTTAATGCCTTTTTTCAACTTGATCACCCATGTATTCGGATCCGGATTTTCATAGGATTCAGCAAGGAGCGGCTCCGGTTCCATAGTTTTTGGGTTTAAAGTAAACAATGTTTCATAAACTTGCGCAATAATATTTGTAGAAGCTTGATCATTTGTATCAATCGGGGATAACCCGGCTGCATCTGCGGTTGATGCATAGGTGATTTCTTGTGCTACTGCCCCGCCACTTGAAGACCCACTTGCTTTGTTGCCACTTTTACCGGAGCAACCTGCAAGAACCAAGGACAAGGTAAAAAAGATTACTAATGATTTTATTAAATTTTTCTTCATGACTATTTCTCCTTTTCAGTAATAATGATTATGAATCAAATTTCATATTTGGATCTAATGCATCACGTAAACCATCACCAACAACATTGAATGCGAAAACGGTCAACATGATCGCAATACCCGGTAAAATTGCCATATGTGGTGCTTCCCACATAAAATCTTGTCCTGCAGCTATCATTGCACCCCACTCAGGTGAAGGCGGTTGAGCACCTAACCCGAGGTAGCTAAGAGATGCACATGAGAGAATTGCTGTAGCCATTCTAGTTGTAGCAAAAATGATAATTGGTGCTGTACAGTTTGGCAAAATATGTTTAAAAATGATCCGTGTATGGCTTGCTCCAATTGATTTCATCGCCAAAATATACTCTTGGTTCTTGACCGATAAAACACTGCCTCGGACAATTCGTGCACAACCCGGAATCGACCAAATGCTGATTGCGATGATAACATTTACCAAGCTTGTCCCCAACATTGCAATTATAAGCATAGCCAACAATGTACCGGGAAAGGCAAATAAAAGATCAACGATACGCATAATGAAAGCATCCAATTTTTTAAAGTATCCACTAATCAGACCGAGAAGAACTCCGCCAATTAATCCAAGTGCGACGGAGGTAAGTCCGACAATCAAGGAAATCCGCGCACCGTATACAAGTCGTGACCACATATCTCTACCGTAGTTATCTGTTCCAAGAAAATGACCTGCTGTACCGATGCCCAGTTTGGCGCTTGCCAAGTCCTGTTTATAAGGATTATGTGTCACGAGAACAGGAGCAAATATTGCTAAAATCACCTGAATAAGAATAATAGAAATCCCTATAAGAGCCAGTTTATTTTTACACATCCGTTTCCATGTATCTAGCAAGAAATGGTCTTTTTTCACTCTATTAACTTCCTTCTTTTCTAATGCTATTCCATTTTCCAAAAATCTCACCCCCTTGATTAGTCGTAGCTGATTCTTGGATCAACAGCTGCATATAAAAGGTCAACAATCAAATTAATGAAAACAAAGATTCCGGCAACAAGTAGGACAGTTCCTTGCACCATTGGGAAATCTCTAGAAGCAATACCTTCAATCATTAATCGACCAATTCCATTGATGGCAAAAACTTGCTCGGTGATGATGGTTCCTCCCAACAAGCCGCCGAAGTTAATTCCGGCAACGGTTAAAACAGGAATTAATGCATTACGCAAAGAATGAACCCAAACAACCTTTCTTTGCTTGACTCCTTTGGCACGCGCAGTTCGTATGTAATCAGCTTGGGCTACTTCCAACATAGATGAGCGTGTCATTCGGGCAATAATAGCTGCTGTTGATGTCCCTAAGGTAATTGCCGGTAAAATTAGCTCTTTAAAACCTTCTGTTGTATAGAATGGAGAATTTAATCCACCAATCGGCAACCATTGTAAATTTACGGAAAATAATAGAATTAGCATTGTCCCTAACCAAAAGTTTGGAATTGAGACACCGATCAACGAAAAAGTTGTGCTGGCAAAGTCAAGCATGGAATTGGGCTTCCTTGCCGAAATGATTCCAGCTGTTATTCCAATTACGATAGCAACAATCATGCTTGCTACAGCTAATTTAATTGTAATCGGAAATCTGGTCGTAATTGCTTCTGTAACGGATTGCCCTGTCCGGTAAGAATAGCCGAGGTCCCCATGAATAAGACCATTCATATAATCAACGTATTGGACCAATACAGGTTTGTTCAATCCTAAATCTTCTCTAATCGCTTCGATATCGGATTTAGTTGCTGTTGGTCCACCGATGATTGTTGCCGGATCACCCGGGGCAAGATGCATACTCATGAAAACTATAAAAGAAATACCAATGAGTAATAGAATCATCTGAGCAAATCTTCTGATAATAAACTGTACCATCTTCCACCCCTCCTTAAAAATTAGGTTAATATAACATTTGAAAAATTTTAAATTAGTTTCAATAATAATTTACAAATTAAAGGTTGTCAACAGTTTGAATTAACAAAAATAAAGAAAAGGCAAAAAAGCGGATACATTTATAATAAATATTTAACTTTTTGCTATCATTTTGTGGATAATTAGTTATATGGAGAGTTATGGAATATCATGATAGAAACGATGGAGGCATAATCTTTTAGTTTTATAAAATAGCAAAAAACTGCCCGAGTTGGTTTTTATTTTGGTAGGATTCAATGAAACAATGTGTGTAAATTCATTGAAATACCAAAAAATGCCACCGGACAGTTTTGAATAAAGTGGGTTTATTTCGAATTCGCTTATAGTTTGAAACCACTTCTGCTTTTAAATCTCCTGAGAATTACAGAACTTTCTACACGAGTAATCCCCTCAACAGAATAAAGTTCAGTGTTGATGAAGGATTCTAGCATTTTAAAATCCTCAACTAAAACGTGCATATGAAGTGTACTTGGGCCGGTCATTTGGTAAATACTGGCAACGTTTGGGTTAGCTGCCAAATTCTCAGCTACTTTAATTAGTTGCATCGGTTCCACATCCACCTCAAAGAATGCGGATACTTGTTTCCCTGCATTTTCTGAATTAATAACAACGGTAAATTTTTCAATAATCCCCCGTTCTTTTAAACTTTCAATTCGATCTTTAACGGCCACCCGGGAAAGGCCGACTTTTTTTGCCAATTCAACATAGGAAATTCGTCCATCTTTCGTTAGTTCATTCAATAGCTTCTTATCGACATCATCTAACTTCATTGCGACATCTCCTTTCAAACTGCCTTTTTCATATAATAGCAGAAAATTTTTCATGTAAGAATGTGTTGACCAACCCATATGAAATATATTATCAAATAAAAATAACAAAATGTAAGTCATTATTTAAATTAACTTTTAAAATGGAAACTATAATATAATAAATTTTTATTTTTGTCTGATTTATTATTGACAAAATCTTAATTTGTTTGTATCATTCAATATAATTCAGAAAATAAGGGGGAGAGGTTCGTGATTTCATTTAACCATCTGTCCAATCCGTATTCAATTCCTAGGAACGCTACCTATGCAAGAAAGGGGATAGTTGCTACTTCTCAGCCCCTCGCTGCACAAGCCGGATTGGAGATATTAAAAAAAGGCGGGAATGCCATTGATGCGGCGATTGCCACGGCAGCCTGTTTGACTGTTGTTGAACCGACATCGAATGGTATTGGTGGTGATGCATTTGCCTTAGTTTGGACAAATGGAAAGTTATATGGTCTGAATGGGAGTGGGCCGGCGCCAAAATCGATTTCCATCGATGCTGTGAAAGAACGGGGATTTAATGAGATTCCAACCCATGGCTGGATTCCGGTGACGGTTCCAGGTGCTCCCGGTACTTGGGCAGAGCTGTCGAGGCGGTTTGGCAAATTACCGTTATCGGAGGTATTAAAACCTGCAATCGAGTATGCAAGTGAAGGATATCCAATCTCCCCAACTTTAGGAAGATTTTGGGAACGGGCTTTTTCTATTTATAAAAATAAATTAACAGAGGACCACTTTCGGCATTGGTTTGAAACCTTCGCACCAAAAGGGCGGGCACCACGGGTCGGCGAAATTTGGGCATCACCCGACCATGCAAAAACGCTGCAATTAATCGCAGAAACGAATGCCGAGTCATTTTACAGAGGTGAGCTGGCGGAAAAAATTGCCGCATTCTCTAAGGAAACAGGAGGATTTTTAAAAGATGAAGATTTAGCCAATTATCGACCGGAATGGGTGGAGCCAATTAATGTTAACTATCGTGGCTACGATGTATGGGAAATTCCGCCGAATGGGCAAGGTATCGTTGCACTTTTAGCATTAAATATTTTAAAAGGTTTTGAGTTTCATGAAAAAGAATCCGTAGATGTGTATCATAAACAAATTGAAGCTATGAAACTTGCATTTAGCGACGGGCAGAAATTTGTAACAGAGAAAAATAAAATGTCTGTGACACCGGAACAACTATTAAGTGAAGCATATGCCGAGACAAGGAGAAAACGGATTGGTGAGGAAGCACAGTTCCCTGAAGCGGGTGATCCTTCCGGCAGTGGCACGGTTTATTTAGCAGCGGCTGACAAAGACGGAAATATGGTTTCCTTCATTCAAAGTAATTACATGGGATTCGGTTCCGGTTTAGTTGTACCGGGGACAGGAATTGCTTTACAAAATCGGGGACATAATTTCTCCTTTGATCCGAGTCATGCGAATGCGTTAGAAGGCGGGAAACGTACATATCATACGATTATCCCGGGATTTTTAACAAAGGGAAGTGAAGCGGTCGGTCCGTTTGGTGTGATGGGCGGATTCATGCAGCCACAAGGACATGTCCAAGTCATCATGAATACGATTGATTTCGGGTTAAATCCGCAAGCTGCCCTTGATGCACCAAGATGGCAATGGATGAAAGGTAAAGTTGTTGAATTTGAAAATCGTTTTCCGCACCATATTATCCAAGAGTTGGAAAGAAGAGGACATCAAGTTAATATTCAATCTGAGTCGAACAACTTTGGCAGAGGGCAAATCATTTGGCGGGATGAAAAAACAGGTTGTCTTATTGCCGGCAGTGAGTCAAGAACAGATGGAACGGCAGCTGCATGGTGATTGAAATTTAACATAAACTAGTTTTGGGTAGAGGATCAATGTTGATGTAGCCTCATGCTATCTTGCGTGATTGAAAATTAACATAAACTAGTTTTGGTAGAGGATTAATGTTGATATAGCCTCATACTATCTTGCATGATTGAAATTCAAAAAATTTGCTTTGGGCAGAGGACCGATATGTTATTTTAAGTACAAGGCAAAACAAAGTATCTTACATTGAACAGATAAAGGTGTGTAACATGAAAAAACAGCGAGACATTTTTATTGCTTTTTTTCGCTCAGGAATTTTGGGATATGGTGGGGGACCGTCGTCCATTCCACTCGTGTACAAGGAAGTTGTGGAGCGATTTGATTGGATGAATGCGGAAGAGTTTGGGGATATTCTTGCCCTTGCCAATACTTTGCCGGGACCCATTAATACGAAGATGGCCGGTTATATCGGCTACCGGGTGGGCGGATACGTTGGAATGGTCAATGCGATTTTGGCGAGTATATTACCGACGATTGTTGCGATGATTCTATTATTTGCTTCCATTAATAAAATAAAACAATTTAATTGGGTGAACGGGATGATTGCAGCGATTATTCCGGTTGTCGGTGTCATGATGGGGACGTTAACCTGGCAGTTTTTAAAAAATACAAAGAAGGATTTTGGTACCGGAAAAACAATTGTCCTAAGTGTTCTTATTTTGATCGTTCTGCAATTCTTCCATATTCACCCGGCCATTGTAATTGCTGTATGTCTAATCGCTGCATTCGTCCAAAGGGATAAGGAGGAACAGGTCGTCAAAAAGAAAGAGAGGACGGGCGCATGATCTATTGGAATATTTTTCTGGCGTTTTTTATCCCCGGAATTTTGGGTTATGGTGGCGGACCGGCCTCAATCCCCTTAGTTGAAAATGAAGTGGTTGATCGCTATGGCTGGTATACCGTCCAGGAGTTCAGTCAAGTTTTGGCATTGGGAAATTCTTTACCGGGGCCGATTGCGACAAAAATGGCCGGTTATATTGGCTATGATGTTGGCGGTGTCTTAGGCGCCATTATCGCTGTTTTTGCTACAGTTGCCCCATCGTTAATTTTAATGATTATTTTATTGAAGATTTTGTTAAAGTATAAAAATTCTCCAAAAGTAAAACGATTGACGAGCTATGTTCGCCCGATTATTGCGATTTTACTTGGTGTGATGGCATGTGACTTTTTTGTTGAATCATATGAAGGAATTGGTATTTGGCAAACAGTCGGGATTGGAGTGATTAGTTTTTTTATGATTGAACGCTGGAGAATTCACCCGGCTATTGTGATTGTTGCCGCTTTTGTTTATGGTGGGTTAGTTTTGGGGTGATGGTCAAAAAATGAAGTTTCTCGGCTCAAAATGGTGACGAGAACGGGTCTCGCCGCCAAAAAGGGGAGTTTTTCGCCTCAAAAAGTCGACGAGAACGGGTGTCGTCGCCAAAAAAAGGAGTTTCCCGGACAAAAATGACGACGAGAAAGGGTCTCGTCGCCAAAAAATAGAGTTTTCCGCCCAAAAATGGTGACGAGAACGGGTCTCGTCGTCAAAAAAGTGATTTTTCAGCTCAAAAATGACGACGAAAAGGGGTCTCGTCGCCAAAAAATGGATTTTCCCGGCTCAAAATGGTGACGAGAACGGGTGTCGTCGCCAAAAAGGAGAGTTTTTCGCCTCAAAATGACGATGAGAACGGGTGTCGTCGCCAAAAAGTGGAGTTTCCCGCACAAAAATGGTGACGAGAACGGGTCTCGACGCCAAAAAGGGGAGTTTTTCGCCTCAAAAAGTCGACGACAAGAGGTCTCGTCGCCAAAAAATAGAGTTTTTCGCCCAAAAATGATGACGAGAATGGATCTCGTCGTCAAAAAAGAGATTTTTCCGCCTCAAAATGGTGACGAGAAAGGGTATCGTCGCCAAAAAATGGAGTTTCCCACACAAAAATGGTGACGAGAATGGATCTCGTCGTCAAAAAAGTGATTTTTCCGCCTCAAAAAATCGACGAGAACGGGTTTTACCAATTTATTGGTTTCCAAGGTGCGAAACTCAAGTAATAAATCTGACACTGCAGACTAGATGTGGTCTGCCATTACCTAAGATTTGGAAACCCAATAAAATTTAACCGCAGACCAAGTGGCACGTTCCCATTCAGACCTAATACATTCGTAACCGCAGACCAAGTGGCCGTTCCTAATCAAACCTAATAAATCCAAATTTCCCAGACATACTAATAGGAAAGTTATTCAATCAGGGAGGTTTGATTATGAAATTAGCCCGCAAATGTTTCGTTCTCTGCTTAATTTTTTCTATCTTCGTTTTATCTGCCCCAATAAACATAAAGTACGTGTACGCAGGAAAATATGAAAGACCTGCCCTTCCTCAAGATGAAGATACGCAACAAACGGTCATCGTAAAAGTAAATAAACCGATGACCGAAAGTGAAGCGAAACAACTACTCCAATCCTACCCGGACCTCAAGTTAAGGTATCATTTTCAAAAAATATTTAACGGTTTTTCTGTAATGGGTCCGAGTAGCCAAATAAAAAAAATGGTCGAAAAAACCTCCATTGAAAACATCTATCCGTCCTATACATACGAACTGGATATAAGTCCCTATCCGCAAATTTCAAACGGTACTTTCAACAGCATTAATTATATTGGTACAAGTAAAATTCGCCATCTCACCGACAAAAATGGAAACCACTTAACAGGAAAAGGAATTAAAGTAGGCATTATTGACACAGGAATCGATTACACGCATCCGGATTTACGAAAATCATATGTCAAAGGGTATGATTTTGTCGATAATGATCATGACCCGATGGAAACAGTCGATATGGGCCCAAATAATACGTTTCACGGAACGCATGTGGCAGGTGTGATTGCCGCAAATGGAAAAATGACAGGTGTTGCTCCGGAAGCGGAAATCTATGCCTATCGCGCCTTAGGACCCGGTGGATTTGGGACAACAGAGATGATCATTGCTGCCGTTGAACAAGCCATCAAGGACCGGGTTGATGTGTTAAACCTTTCCTTGGGCACAAGTATCAACGGACCGGATTTGCCAACCAGTCTTGCCTTAGATAAAGCGGTGGAAAACGGGATTGTCGCAGTCACATCGAATGGTAATTCAGGACCGGATTTATGGACGGTAGGTTCCCCGGGGACTTCCCATCAAGCAATTTCGGTCGGTGCGAGTACGCCGGAGATTCAAATACCGTATGTAGACTATTATGGTCAACAATTTCGCCTCTCCCCTCTTACCGGTTCAAAGCCATGGAATCTCGATCGATCATATATGATAGTTGCCGGTGGATTAGGAAGAGAAAAAGATTACCAAGATATAGATGTGAACGGGAAAATTGTTCTCCTTAAGAGAGGAAAACTAACTTTTTCTGATAAAGTCCGTACGGCTGAAAAATATGGGGCAAAGGCGGTCATCATCTATAATAATGAAGATGAGGCGGTTTTAGGAATGTTGGATGGTGAAATGAATTTACCGGTTGCTTTCCTATCAAAAAAAGATGGGGAACATCTTCTGAAACTTATAGAAACAAGCAATACGCCGGCTAAAATAGTAAATAAAAACGAACAAGATAGGCTGGCGGATTTTAGTTCCCGCGGGCCGGTTACATTTAGCTGGGAAATAAAACCGGACGTCGTTGCCCCGGGTGTTGCGATTGAAAGCACTGTGCCGGGCGGATATAAACCGCTGGCAGGAACAAGTATGTCTGCCCCGCATGTTGCCGGGGCAAGTGCCATTCTGAAACAAGCAAATCCGGACTGGACCCCGGAACAAATTAAAGCAGTTCTCATGAGTACAAGCAAACCACTTTTAAATGAAGCAAATCAATTGTACCAGTCATTTGAACAAGGAGCCGGGCGGATTCAAATGGAGGAAGCATTACGTACCGAGACGATCATTCAGCCTGCTTCTCTTCAATATGGAAAAGTAAAAGGGAAAACATTTGAAGAAACGAAGAAAATGATAACGGTAGAAAATGTTAGTGATCACGCCATTCGCTGTACATTTTCTACACCACTCCGCTCTGATACTATTGCATGGGATTTGCCGAGTCCATTTTACTTAAAGCCAAAAGAGAAAAAACAAATAACCATTGGTATAGAAGTAAAAAACCAACATAAGAAAAATGAGATTTATAATGGGTTCATTGACATGCACAGCGGAAGCCAAACCATTCATATCCCGTACTTATATGTTGTTGCTGAACCGGACTATCCGCGAATTATGCAATTCTCCTTTGAAAAATCGGAGCGGGAGGACATCTATAAATATGAAACATATTTGCCGGGCGGCGCCGATGAATTTGGGATTGCTCTGTTTGATCCGGATACGTATCGATTTATCGATTACTTGGATTGGGAAAAAAATGTCCGGCGCGGCTTAATTACAAAAACAATTAAACAAGAGAAAGATTTGCAAAAGGGGACCTATATTGCTGTAGCGTTTGCAAAAAAGTCCGGAAAGGAAGACTTCATTGAACAACTAATAGAAATACAATAAACCGGGATTTTCATAATTTATCCACACATTGTTAAAATGTTACAAATTTGTGAAGGATAACGGATTCTCGAAAAACAGACCGATATTTTCTATGTATATAAATTGACATAAAAACTAGACTATTGTAGTCTTATTTAGTGTATGGTGATAGGGTTTTCAACTTATTTACAGTTGAAAATCCATCGTAATAATGAAATTTCTTTCGTTAAAATATGAACTACTTGAATACATCATTTATTTGTAAAATTATGGTTTTTTGTATGGCGATTTTTGTTCTTTTATGAACTTTTTTGACGGAAATGAAAACTTCTGGACAAAAAAAATTAGTGGAAATTTCACATTCCCATATAAATGCTATTGTATAATATCATTTAAGCCCCTTTTCAAAACCTTTTATTAGTTGTAATCTCGTTATCGGGTTGTAATCTATAGAAGATAACCGCTCAGAAAATATGATTTTGAAATCTGAACATCAACATAATCATTTATTCCTAAACTACAATATAAATTTTTTTCAAATAGCATTTTTTAGGTGTAAAATAAGGTTGGTGTGCTTGAAAATATTTGTGCGGCCTAACCCGGACTTTAGGAGAAGTATAAAAATGCCTGATATTCAATTTTTATATAATCGCTATCGAAAATATATGTTTTACCTGTTAGCTATTTTTGTTTTTGGATGGGGTTTTACATCATTCAAGGAAGTATTTCTGGGTTTCATACTGGGTACAGCTGTCAGTTTTATTAATCTATGGTTATTATATAAAAAAACGATACGTCTGAGTGAAGCTGTCGCAAAAGGTAAGGCGGTTTACTCTATCGGTTCCCTTTCGAGGTTTGCTTACGCAGCATTAGCAATTTTAATCGCTATACAATTTCCTAATGATATAAATATTTTATCTACTTTAATTGGGTTATTGACATCTTACCTTGTCATGGCCCTCGATTCTCTTGTTTTCACTATAAAAAAAGGTTACAGGAAGAGAGGTGAGTAACGTGCATCATGAGGAACCGGTTAGGGAATTGTTTTGGGGTTTGACATATAACCCGTCAAATATTTTGATGATAACAATTTCCTCACTAATAGTATTTTTAATCGCTTTATTATGTACACGCAAACTCGCAATGAAACCAACCGGAGCTCAAAACTTTATTGAGTGGGTGATGGATTTTGTAAAAGGAATTATTCAAAGCAACCTAGACTGGAAAAATGGCGCCAGATTCCATCTTTTGGCTTTAACATTGATCATGTATATTTTCGTGTCAAACATGCTTGGGTTGCCATTTGCTGTTGTTTATGGCCATGAGCTATGGTGGAAATCACCGACAGCCGATCCTCTTATTACGATGACATTGGCTGTTATGGTACTCGGCTTAACTCATTATTATGGTGTGAAGCTGCGTGGAGCTAAGAATTACTTACTTGGATATACGCAACCGATGAAAGTCATGACACCAATAAAGATCGTTGAGGAATTTTCAAACACATTAACACTCGGTCTTCGTCTTTACGGAAACATTTATGCAGGTGAGACGCTTCTTGCTTTACTTGTCTCTTTAGGAACAAGTGGCATTATCGGGGGGGTTTTAGCTTTCCCATTAATGATGGTATGGCAAGGGTTTAGTATTTTTATCGGAGCTATCCAATCATTTATTTTTACCATGTTAACAATGGTCTATATGGCCCATAAGGTTAGTGCAGACCATTAATATAAATATCATTTTCAGGCGATCAACTTCCCTTCTTGAAACGTGATAACGTTTAGGCGGGAGATGCATCGTCACAGAACAGAAAAGCAGCTGTAGACATAACTGTCTTAAGCTTAAGCGGCGGAGTGAACACGCCCCAAAGAATGAGAATCCTAGATAACTAAATGCCTTTGGAAACCCCTGCTTCAAATTTAACTAAATAAGTGGCGGGTAGTTCACGAACATGAAAACAATACACATTTTTATAAATTAAAGGAGGATTTTATTAAATGGAAACATTAGCAGCAGCAATTGCAGTTGGTTTGGCAGCATTAGGTGCCGGTATCGGTAATGGTTGGATCGTTTCAAAAACTGTAGAAGGGATGGCACGCCAACCAGAATCTGCAGGTCTATTACGTACGACTATGTTCATTGGTATCGGTATGGTAGAAGCGATTCCGATCATGGGTGTTGTAATCGCCTTTATCGCACTATTTTCATAAAGTTAACTAAGCTTTATAAAAGTAAATGGCGGAGATCATTCATAAGAACCTTCGCCATTCCTTTATGTTGCATGTAAAATAAGCCGGTTTTTGAAAAATTAAACAATGGTTTAGGTTTCTAAACTTATTGTACCTACTGAGATTATACTTGACGCAATGATGCTTCTATAATCTCTTATCGATTGCAACAATCTTTTAAAAAATAGCCTAAAAATATGAATGCGTAATTGATAAATTTACAATGTATTTATGGTGCTTCTTGAAGGGAGTGAATGGTAGCGTGTTAACAGATGGTTTCGTATTAGGTGCTGCATCAGGAGGCTTTACAGTGCTCGATTCTTTATACCAACTTCTGGCATTTTTAGTCCTCATGTGGCTTTTGAAAAAATTTGCATGGGCTCCATTAATGAAAGTAATGAAAGATCGTGAAGAGCATATCGCCAGTGAAATCGATCAAGCGGAGGCTGCAAAAAAAGAAGCAAAAGAACTTTTGCAACAGCAACAAGAAATGTTAAAAAATGCTCGCCAAGAATCGCATACTTTTATTGAAAATGCGAAAAAGCAAGCAGAATCTCAAAAAGAAGAAATTATCCGTGCAGCACGAGAAGAAGCAGAACGGCATAAAGAAGCCGCACGCTTGGAAATTCAACAAGAAAAAGAGAATGCGGTGGCAGCCTTAAAAGAGCAAGTCGCATCTCTATCCGTTTTAATCGCTTCGAAAGTAATTGAGAAAGAATTAAGCGAAAAGGATCATGCCGAGTTGATTCAAGAGTCTATTAAAAAGGCAGGAGAAGAGTAATGAGTAAGACCGTTGCGGGAACAAAGTATGCTGTTGCTCTTTTCCAGTTGGCTCAAGAAAAAAATCTGGTGGATCAAATTGAAAGTGAACTGCTAATCATCAAAGAAGTTTTCGGTTCCAATAAAGATATTTTGACATTTTTAAAGTCACCGCAAGTTTCAAATCAGGAAAAACACAATGCGTTGAAAAAAGCTTGTGCTGACTTTTCACCATATGTATTAAATACGTTGCTATTGTTAACCGACCGTCATCGAGTCGATTCGATAATTCCAATGATCGATGCATATATTGAAATGTCCTATGATCAAAAAGGAATTGCAACAGCGAAAGTGGAATCAGTCCGTGCACTTACAGACGAAGAAAAATTAGCGATTTCAAGCGTATTCGCCAAGAAAATGAATAAAGTATCACTGGAGATAGAGAACGTTGTTAACAATGATTTACTAGGTGGTTTAAAAATTCAAATTGGAAATCGCATCTTTGACGGAAGTTTGCGTGGTAAACTAGACGGCCTCAAACGCGAACTATTAGGATAAATCGTAATAAGGGGTGAAATGAATGAGCATTAAAGCTGAGGAAATCAGTACACTGCTTAGACAGCAAATTGAAAACTATCAAGCTGAAATGAAAGTAACCGACATCGGTACGGTCATCGAAGTTGGTGACGGGATTGCTCGTGTCCACGGATTAGATAATGCCATGAGCGGCGAGCTTCTAGAGTTCGAAAATGGTGTAATGGGTATGGCCCAAAACCTTGAACAAAACAATGTGGGTGTTATTATATTAGGGCCTTTTACAGATATTCGTGAAGGTGCTCAAGTTAGACGGACAGGACGGATTATGGAAGTTCCTGTCGGTGAAGAATTAATCGGACGTGTCGTAAACCCACTTGGACAACCGGTTGACGGATTAGGTCCGATTCATACAACAAAAACCCGTCCAATTGAAAGTCCGGCTCCGGGTGTTATGGACCGGAAATCCGTTCATGAACCGTTACAAACCGGGATTAAAGCGATTGACGCACTTGTCCCAATCGGTCGTGGACAACGGGAATTAATTATTGGTGACCGTCAAACAGGGAAAACAAGTTTGGCTGTTGATACAATTCTTAACCAAAAAAATGAAAATATGATTTGTATTTATGTCGCCATCGGGCAAAAGGAATCAACTGTTCGGAATACGGTTGAAACTTTCCGTAAATATGGTGCTTTAGACTATACCATTGTCGTTACCGCTGCTGCATCTGAGCCTGCTCCATTACTTTATCTGGCTCCATATGCCGGTGTAGCCATGGGCGAAGAGTTCATGCATAACGGAAAGCATGTATTGGTTATTTACGATGACCTTACAAAACAAGCGGCAGCCTATCGTGAACTTTCCCTATTATTACGCCGTCCGCCGGGTCGTGAAGCCTATCCTGGTGACGTGTTCTATTTGCATTCCCGTTTATTGGAACGTGCTGCAAAATTAAGTGATGCTAAAGGTGCCGGTTCGCTAACTGCACTACCATTCGTTGAGACACAAGCTGGGGACATCTCGGCTTACATTCCGACGAACGTTATTTCCATTACCGATGGACAAATTTTCTTACAATCTGACCTCTTCTTCTCAGGAGTACGTCCTGCCATTAATGCCGGTTTATCCGTATCCCGGGTTGGAGGTAGTGCACAAATAAAAGCGATGAAAAAGGTTGCAGGAACATTACGTCTTGACTTAGCTTCTTACCGTGAACTTGAAGCATTCGCGCAATTTGGTTCCGATTTGGATAAAGCAACACAAGCGAAACTGGCACGTGGTGTACGTACAGTTGAAGTATTGAAACAAGATTTACACAAACCGATTGCGGTTGAAAAACAAGTAGTCATTTTATACGCATTAACACGCGGATTTTTAGACGATATTCCGGTAGAAGATATTCGTCGCTTTGAAAATGAATTATACAGCTGGATCGATCAAAACAAACCGGCCGCTGTCGAACATATTAAAACGACTCGTGAACTTCCGGCAGATGAGGAATTGACACAACTGCTTAATGATTTCAAAAAAACATTTGCTGTGTCTGAATCAAAATAACCGGTTCGTGATCGAGGGGAAACTTCTCCACTTATCGAACGTGTAACAATGCTTATCAATCAATGAGGTGGTGAGGAAAAGTGGCCAGTTTACGGGAAATAAAAGGACGGATTAATTCAACGAAAAAAACAAGCCAAATCACAAAGGCGATGCAAATGGTGTCTACTTCCAAAATGAGCCGTGCCGAAATGAATGCTAAATCATTTGTCCCTTATATGGAAAAAATTCAAGAGGTGGTCGGCAGTATTGCTCATGGTACGACAGATGCTGTACATCCCATGTTAATCCATCGTCCGGTAAAAAAATCAGCTTATCTTGTCATTACCGGTGACCGCGGATTAGTTGGTGCTTATAATAGCAATATCATCCGCCGAGTCAACCAACTGTTACAAGAACGTCATAAATCAAAAGATGAATACGGCTTGATTACAATCGGACGGGTGGGTCGTGATTTCTATAAAAAACAAGGTCATAACATCCTATTAGAAATTACCGGGTTAAATGACCATCCGAATTTCAATGAGGTTCAGAGCATCACCAGTAAAACCGTAGATATGTTTTCTGACGGTACCTACGATGAGCTATATATCATTTATACCCACTATATTTCGGTTATCCAACATGATGTTATTGTGAAAAAGGTTTTGCCATTAACCGATATTGCACCGGCTGCAAAACCGTTTATCTATGAGTTTGAACCGAACGTGGAGGAAATATTGGAAGTCTTGTTGCCTCAATATGCCGAAAGTCTAATTTTTGGAGCATTACTTGAAAGTAAAGCAAGTGAGCATGCGTCCAGTATGATGGCAATGAAGAATGCGACGGATAATGCAATGGAACTAATCAATACGTTAACAATCAGCTATAACAGGGCACGCCAAGCACAAATCACTCAAGAAATTACCGAAATTGTGGCCGGGGCTTCCGCATTAGAATAAATTTCAAATAAACGATAATCATACACTTTTCAAATGAACGGACAAAAGTAACATAGTCAGGAGGGAAAAAGATGAATAAAGGGACAATCCTTCAAGTAATGGGTCCGGTTGTCGACGTTAAATTCGAAAATGGACAGTTGCCAAAAATTTATAACGCATTACGAATTCAACATAAAGCCCAAAACGATGCAGACGTTGACATCGACTTAACATTGGAAGTCGCCTTACATCTAGGTGATGACACTGTTCGTACAATTGCGATGGCATCAACGGACGGTTTAGTACGCGGTATGGAAGTAATTGATACCGGTGCTCCTATTTCTGTTCCGGTTGGTGATGTCACATTAGGTCGGGTATTTAATATTTTAGGTGAATCGATTGATTTAGATGGTGAATTGCCGCAAAATGTTCGCAGAGATCCGATTCATCGTCCTGCGCCAAAATTTGAAGAACTATCTACCAAAGTTGAAATTCTCGAAACCGGGATTAAAGTAGTAGACCTACTTGCCCCTTATATTAAAGGTGGGAAAATCGGCCTATTCGGTGGTGCCGGTGTAGGGAAAACAGTTTTAATTCAGGAATTAATTAATAATATCGCCCAAGAACACGGTGGTATTTCCGTATTTGCCGGTGTTGGTGAACGGACACGGGAAGGAAACGACCTATACTATGAAATGAAAGACTCCGGTGTTATTAAGAAAACCGCGATGGTATTCGGACAAATGAATGAGCCGCCTGGTGCCCGGATGCGCGTAGCTTTAACGGGACTGACGATGGCTGAATATTTCCGTGATGAACAAGGACAAGACGTGCTATTTTTCATTGATAACATTTTCCGTTTCACTCAAGCCGGTTCCGAAGTTTCTGCCTTGCTTGGTCGGATGCCGTCTGCAGTAGGTTACCAACCGACATTGGCGACGGAAATGGGTCAATTGCAAGAACGGATTACATCAACAAATAAAGGTTCTGTCACATCTATTCAAGCGATTTACGTTCCGGCCGATGACTATACGGACCCGGCTCCGGCAACAACTTTCGCTCACTTGGATGCAACAACCAACCTTGAACGGAAACTATCTGAAATGGGTATTTACCCGGCTGTGGATCCACTTGCATCAACATCACGTGCATTGGCACCGGAAATTGTTGGGGAAGAACATTATTCCGTAGCTCGTCAAGTTCAACAAACATTGCAACGTTATCGGGAATTACAAGATATTATTGCAATCTTAGGTATGGATGAATTAAGCGACGAAGACAAATTAATCGTTCATCGTGCGCGTCGTATTCAATTCTTCCTATCACAAAACTTCCACGTTGCTGAACAATTTACAGGCCAACCCGGATCCTATGTTCCTGTAAAAGAAACCGTTCGTGGCTTTAAAGAAATTTTAGAAGGTAAATGGGACCATCTTCCTGAAGAAGCATTCCGCCTTGTAGGTACAATTGAGGATGCCGTTGAAAAGGCAAAATCTATGGGCGTTGAAGTGTAATTTGGATTATGAGGAGGATAAGAAATGAAAACCGTATCCGTAAGTATCGTTACTCCTGATGGTCCGGTCTATGAATCAGATGTAGAGATGGTCAGCACAAAAGCGGCCAGCGGTGAACTCGGTATTTTGCCGGGACACGTACCAATGGTTGCACCACTTGCCATTGGTGCCGTTCGCTTAAAAAAAGACGGTCATACTGATTTGGTTGCGGTTAGTGGAGGATTTCTGGAAGTACGTCCGGATAAAGTAACAATCCTTGCTCAAGCTGCAGAAAATGCCAATGAAATCGATATTGATCGTGCCATACGAGCAAAACAACGGGCTGAAGAACGTCTTCGGAAACAAAAACAATCCGAAATCGACTTCAGACGAGCCGAACTCGCCCTAAGACGTGCATTAAATCGAATAAATGTCGCCCAAAATGCAAGATAACGTAACGAACACGTTTATCCGGAAAAGTCCTCTTAGCCAACCGCTAAGGGGATTTTTTTTGTGAAGTGAAGAAAGTATAAATTTCCAGAAAGTTAGTGAATTCGCTGCAGTGGAAATTTTAGTGCAAAGGAAAAGCTTCAAAGCAACACACCACGGTCGAAAAAATTATATATTTTTTCGATGAACTACGGCTTTGCTTTCCCCTAAAGGTTCGGCAGTCGCCGAGTTTTGCGGAGCGCAACAGGTGCTGAGCGAGCTCCCTTTACTTCAGTGTATATTCTATTTTTCCGCGGATTTTAGCAGCTCAATTGTTGTGGATATATCGGTGAATATTGTGGACAAATGCATTAGAAAAGTGGATATCTTAGCTTAATTTGTGGATAATCCTTGTAAAATATGTGTATAAATGGGTTAAGAAAATAGAAGTTAGAAATTTGCTAGTATTTTCTCGTAAAATAATTCACACATTGTGGATAATTTTAATAGAAAGACGTAACAAGTTTCCAGAAACTGTAATCACCTTCATTTAAATGAAATATTTCACAAAATAATTTCCTTTGTGGAAGAAAAAAGTAATTTATAAATTTATTTCCTATGTTAAAATATACATTGTATGTACTAGCCATTCAAAATTCAAAAAGGAGTGTGTGCTATGCTTTCAAATGTCGGGGTTTTCAGTATATTAAGTATTGTCGCTAATTTAGTTTTTATTGCCCTGGCATGGTGGGCATTGCAATCATTGAATTTTGAAAAGTTTATTCGAAAAAATCGGGTAACGCAAGGGCGGCTCCTATATATTTTATTAGCGATAGCCATAGGGTCAATCGTAGCTAATTTTTTTCTGGATTATATCGTTTGGTCCGGACAAATTCCCTACATAATGAACATGGATGAAAGTAATTTGAAATAAATAGGTGTCGGGCGTTTTACAGATATTCACATGATTTTTTCAGGAGTAAACCGTGTCAAATTGTGACGACTTTTACCATGTATGACATCCCCCTTTTTAACCAACAATGGTAGTAAAGGGGAGAGGAACATGAGTAAAAGGTTTTATTTACAAATGACAGTATGTACGCTATTTTTCATTTTTATTCTTATTTTTTCTGGTAAAGCTAACTCTGTAACAAATGATTCGGATTTGAATAAAATGATGGATATAATCAGTAAACATAATGGAAATATCGAGGAATGGTCAGTCCTTGCTAGGGAAGAATTGGAATTGGATTTTTCCTATGCAGATTTTGAAAAAGTTGCCGATCAGTGGCAAAAAGAAATTCCAGACTTTACTTGGGAAAAACAAATCAGTCAAGATCGGTTGATTTTAACTGGAAAATCCTCTGACCAATCACTTCCGTATGCTGAAAAAATCCAACTCACAACCGAATTAAATGGTAAAAATATCCAAGGATTCATCCTTTATGAAATAAAAGGGTCGGAATGGAACGAAAAAGTCAGTCATCTTGTAGATGAACGACAAGAGTATTTTTTACCAAAATTTTTTCACAAAAGTCCATCCTTTTTTTCTTGTATAAAGGGAGAGTTCAATGATATGATTGATAAGTCTTTGCTGGAAAAATCAATGACAATTATTCATGACTTTAATGGAAAAATGATTGAAAACTTAGTGGAGAATAATTTTGTTTCTCTGACAGTAAACAGTCCACTGTTTACAAAGGAAATCCCCACTGAAGCGGGATCCTTTGATTTGCAGATTTCGTTGAGAAAAACAGCGAATGAAGATAAAACAACCTTTGTAATTGGAACACCGATATTGACAATTGAATATTAATATAACAGATATTGGACGCGGAGGGGAATACATTTGGATAAAATCATCGTCCGCGGCGGGAAGAGATTGAACGGCACCGTAAAAGTAGAAGGAGCCAAAAATGCCGTTTTACCAGTAATCGCCGCTTCACTACTTGCAAGTGATGGAAAAAGTATCATTCGGGATGTACCGTCTCTCTCGGATGTGTATACAATTAATGAAGTTTTAAGATATTTAAATGCGGAAGTTGAATTTCAAAATAATATGGTTCACATTGATGCAACAAGAGAGCTAACCGCGGAAGCTCCTTTTGAATATGTTCGAAAAATGCGAGCCTCTGTATTGGTTATGGGACCACTCTTAGCCAGACTAGGTCGTGCCCGTGTAGCGTTACCCGGTGGATGTGCAATCGGTACAAGACCGATTGACCAACATTTAAAAGGCTTTGAAGCGATGGGAGCAGTTGTTAAAGTTGGTAATGGCTTTATTGACGCAAGAGTGGATGGCAAACTAAAGGGAGCGAAAATTTACTTTGATATTCCAAGTGTTGGCGCAACTGAAAATGTCATGATGGCCGCAGCACTGGCGGAAGGAACAACCATTCTTGAAAACTGTGCCAAAGAACCGGAAATAGTCGATTTGGCAAATTATTTAACAAGTATGGGCGCAGTTGTTAAGGGGGCAGGTACAGAAACCATCCGTATAGAAGGTGTAGATCGACTATATGGTGCAGACCATACGATAATCCCGGATCGAATTGAAGCAGGCACATTTATTACAGCTGCAGCAATTACCGGGGGAAATGTTTATGTAAAAGGAGCGGTACCTGAACATTTATCTTCTTTAGTCGCAAAGTTAGAGGAAATGGGTGTAGAGTTTATTGAAGAAGCTGAAGGAGTCCGTGTAATCGCACCGGATAAATTGAAAGCTGTCGATATTAAAACAATGCCATACCCAGGTTTTCCTACTGATATGCAAGCTCAAGTGATGGCCCTCTTACTGAAATCAGAAGGCACGAGTATGATTACAGAAACGGTTTTTGAAAATCGTTTCATGCATGTTGAAGAATTCCGTCGTATGAATGCCAATATTAAAATTGAAGGCAGATCGGTTATCATTAATGGACCTTCAGATTTACAAGGAGCAGAAGTCGCAGCTACTGATTTACGTGCAGGAGCGGCTCTTATTATTGCAGGTCTTGCTGCTGATGGAATTACCCGCGTAACAGAGCTCCAACACTTAGACCGCGGTTATGTCAACTTCCACGGTAAACTGGCCGCCTTAGGAGCGGACATTGAACGAATTTATGATGTGGAAAAAGAAGAGGAGGCAATGGTCGCCAAACTAGCTGCCAATGTTAAATAACATATGGAATGAAAAAGGTTGGTTCTAATGAAAGCCAACCTTTTTTATTGTTATTTTGAGGTGGGAGACGGCAAATTTTGGCGACGAAACAGTCCAGTCATTCTCGTCGCTATTTTGAGCCGGGAAATGCCCGAATTTGATGACGAACCCCAATCTCGTCGCTATTTTGAGCCGGGAAACGTGCAATTTTGGCGACGAGGGCCGTTCTCGTCACCATTTTTAGTTGAAAAACGCCCAAATTTGGCGACGAGAGTTAATCTCGTCACCATTTTTAGTTGAAAAACGACCAAATTTGGCGACGAAAGCCAATCTCGTCACCATTTCTAATTGAGAAACGCCCAAATTTGGCAACGAGAGCCGTTCTCGTCACCATTTTTAGTTGAAAAACACCCAAATTTGGCGACGAGAGCCAATCTCGTCACCATTTTTAGTTGAAAAACGCCCAAATTTGGCGACGAGAGCCAATCTCGTCACCATTTTTAGTTGAAAAACGCCCAAATTTGGCGACGAGAACTAATCTCGTCACCATTTTTAGTTGAAAAACACCCAAATTTGGCGACGACCCACATTCACAGTGACACTTTTTAGGCAAGTATCCTTATTTTTAGAAGAGATTCATGCATAATTACCACCAAGTTATCTCATGTTAGAAATAGGAGGTGCTTTAAATGGGAAAGGATCGTCAAGAAGGTAAACTTCGAGCTAGTGGTCAGGTTGAATCTGATCGGGACCAATCTCTTAAATACCCTGGAGCAACAAAAATGTCAAGCCCGGAAGAAGCAAGAAAACTAAACGACAACAAGCGCTAAATGAAAAAAGAAGGGTCCAAAACTAGGGGGATTTTTTCCTGCCATTTAGGCCCTTCTTTTTAATAGATCGATACATATATAAAAGAAAGACTTTTTAAAAGATTACGAAACAAAATATATGATAGTAACATCCGCCTTTCTATTAATACCCATCGCTATAATGTCTGAGTAGATACAACCACAGTATTGTCCCTATTTATTTTAATTTATATACCGAAACGTCTTTATAGAAACAGATCCCGATTATTAATAAACGCAGTAAACCATCATAATAGAAACAGCGACTCAAGGTACAATTGTTACCACCTTGCAAAACAATTCCATCTCGTATTTGGTAAATGCCTTTTTAATCATAAGAGTTACCAATTAAAGATATTTTTTAATAGATTGGTATAATTCATTTGCTCTTCCCATATGTATATAAGGTAAGAATTTTTATATACGGGAGGCTAAAGTTGTGAAAAAAGTTAAACCAATTATTATTTTCAGCCTTTTTATTACTGTGGTTATATTAATTATTCCCACTATACTTGTTCTCCCCTACTCAGCAGATACAACGGAGAAGACAGTAGCTAAGCAGCAGTCTGAACCCAATTGGGAAAAATTATTGGAGGAAGCTTCTGCGATCAATGTTGCTGTTTATCGGACAAAAAAGGATGAAGTCGAAACTGTACCGCTAGAGAAATACATTGTTGGTGTCGTTGGTGCGGAAATGCCTGCTGAATTTGAAGAAGAAGCATTGAAAGCACAAAGTTTAACAGCTCGTACCTTTATTGTAAAACAGCTAATGACTGATAAGCAGGTAGGGATTTTAAAAGGTGGAGATGTTAGTGATACCACGACCCACCAAGTTTATAAAAATGAAGACGAATTGAAAGAAATTTGGGGTGTTGATTATAGTAAAAATATCAATAAAATTAGAAAGGCCGTATATGAAACAAGAGGGCAAATCCTTGTCTATGATAATACACCAATAACCGCATCTTATTTTTCTACAAGTAACGGTTATACCGAAAATGCGGAAGACTATTGGACCAACCCAATTCCATATTTAATTAGTGTCGAAAGTCCATGGGATGTGGAATCACCGAAATTTACCGATCAAGTCAAGATGCCGATCAGTGAATTTGAATCAAAACTTGGTGTGAAAGTAAGTTCCTCGAATATTGGAGAAATCGTATCGAGAACAACTAGTCATCGGGTTGAAAAAGTAAAAATTGGTGACAAGGAATTTACCGGAAGAGATATCCGGGAAAAACTCGGCTTACGTTCCACTGATTTTTCATGGAAATTAGAAGACGATCAGGTTGTGATTACAACGAAAGGTTTTGGACATGGCATTGGGATGAGCCAATATGGGGCAAATGGAATGGCAAAAGAAGGGAAAACCTTTGAAGAAATTGTAAAATATTACTACAAAGGTGTCTCTATCAGCGAGGCAAATGCATTTTTAGAACAATATGTGGCTAAGAAATAAGGGATTATTCTTAAAAGGTTGTTTTGGTTTTGGTATGAAAAGGAGAATCGCCTGCTAAAGGCAAAAATAGCTGAGAAAGTAGTTAAAATGGGCCCCTTCTTTCAAGGGCTGATTAGTTTCATGAATTACCCAGAACGTAGGCTGTCACATTGAAGTGGAGGATTCCCCGAACACCAGTGCAAATATTAGTGAATCAAAAGTTTCTTATGGACAAAGTAAGAAACCAATCAGTAAAAATAGTCCAATAGCCGAGCTCTCGTGGACAAAATGGGGAGTCAATCAGCAAAAATTGTCCAATAGAACGGCTTTCATGGACAAAATGAGGAGTCAATCAG
>ERZ1673768.7-NODE-7-length-108853-cov-18.860540_pt1 | contig 108853 bp, 93 predicted proteins | sample MGYA00580142_ERZ1673768 | MGnify/ENA primary metagenome ERZ1673768 (study PRJEB41219, sample SAMN04549649) | soil metagenome | isolation source: soil | place: USA: Texas, La Sal del Rey | collected 2008-06-23 ... | reverse complement strand
GCGTATTCTCTATCCTTTGGGAATCAAGGAATAACGAACATCGCAATTACCTCTTTCTTTAACAAAAAAACCAGTTCAATAAATGACACGGAATAGATGATGTCATTATGAACTGGCAAAGTGATCTGCTTTTTGGCAGACCTGCAAAATGATGGAGGAAACACAAGTAACTAACAATAGAATGTTAAAACATGTGTTATTACTGTTTATTTTAATACAAAACCAAATATTTGTAAACGTTTTCTTTTTATTTTTGGGATTGATTATGAGCCTTCCGGATTTCAAGGTTTTATCATGAAGCGAAAAGGCAAAATACAATCCTAAGTATAAATTAACTTAGTCTGCTTTCCACTTGACGGCAAACTTCTTCAGCACTTAATCCACTGGCTTCAATGACTGAACCTTGTGTAACCGTATTATGCATCCCCATCATATTGGAGTCCAGACCTGTTACTACACAACAATCGCAACCGGAAGCATCGTTTTCATTTTTCAATTCTACCACATCATATCCTTTTTCCATTAATGCATGTTTTACATCTGTCAAAGAAGACGCAACACCGATTTTTGGCATACATTCCACCTCCTCATAGATAATTTTGCCTTTCGTGTCAAATTTATACACCTATTCATCATAATGACAAATCAATCATATTTTCCACATTTTTGGCAATGATAACCTCATAGTAGATATTTTTATCTTACAAAAGCTTCCCTTCCCGATTTACAAAAAGGAAGTGTCATTATTAATACTTCCAGTGTAACCGCCTATCGAGGAAACGCGACTTTACTAGACTACTCGGCAACGAAAGGAGCAATTGTTTCATTTACGAGATCACTTTCCGCTTCTCTCGCGAAACAAGGAATACGTGTTAATGCGATTGCACCTGGTCCAATTTGGACACCACTCATTCCATCTACCTTTACAAGTGATCAAGTAGCAACGTTCGGGTCAACTACCCCGATGCAAAGAGCCGGTCAACCTGCTGAACTCGCCCCTGCCTATGTATTTTTAGCCAGCGAAGATTCCTCTTATATGACGGGTCAAGTTTTACACATAAACGGTGGGGAAATTGTTAACGGATAATGGAAGTGATTGACGAAAATACATTCATCCGGTTGCTATAAGATCAATTGTTACACTTATAATCTGATTTTATTGAGAATGCACAAAAAAACTTTATTTTGAGAGAAACATTATTTTATTTTTTTATTAATATCAAAAAAGAAGTCAAATTGTTACATACTTATTGAGAAATCGTTGAGTTCGGTACGTAAAACGCAAGAAAAAAATTTTATTGAAAAAGCTGCTTACTTATTCAATTAGGAGCTGGCCTTTTTGCACAGCTCCTAAATAGTATTTTTAAGAATTACTCATTTGATACTCGGACTAGTTGTTTTCCAATGTTTTTTCCATAAAATAAATCGATAAATGCATCCGGTGCGTTTTCCAACCCGTCAATAATCGTTTCCCGATATTTCAATTTACCTTCACTCACCCATTTTGCCAAGTCACGGTATCCTTCCGCAAAACGTTTAGAATAATTGGAAACAATAAATCCTTGCATTAAAATACTACGGGTTACTAACAGGCTTTGGAAACGTGGTCCATATTCAATTTTTTCATTATTATATTGAGAAATGTCACCACAAAGGACGATGCGCGAATGGAAATTCATAAAGCGCATCACTAGATCGGAAATTTCTCCGCCAACATTATCAAAATAAACGTCAATACCATTTGGGCAAGCTGTTTTTAACGCCTGCTTTATTTGATCTGTTTTATAATTGATAACTGCATCAAATCCCAGCTCTTCTTTTAAATATGCGATTTTTTCCTGGGAACCGGCAATACCAACGACATGACAACCTTTTAGTTTCGCAATTTGGCCGACAACCATGCCGACTGCACCGGCTGCCCCTGAGATGACAACCGTTTCCCCTTCTTTTGGTTTTCCAATATCTAGCAGCCCGAAATAAGCGGTTAAACCCGGCATTCCGATAACGCCGAGCGCTGTCGAAATCGGTGCTAAGTTCGGATCCACTTTTCGAATGTGGCGCCCGTTTGAAACGGAGTAATCCGCCCAATCAAGTTGCCCTTCTACAATTTCCCCTTCTTGGAAATTCGAATGTTTCGATTCGACAATTTTACCGACTACCCCGCCGGTTAAAACTTTACCTACTTCAAACGGGTCAACATATGTTTTTATCCCGGTCATTCTTCCACGCATATAAGGGTCGACGGATAAAAAGATTGTTTGAATTAAAATTTCTCCTTCCTTAATCTCAGGGATAGCCTCTGTTACGATTTGGAAGTTTTCTTTTGTCGGCATTCCGCTTGGCCGGCTACCTAAAATGATACGTCTGTTTTCATTTTTCATTTGAAACCCCTCACTTTCAATTACTGTGGCTGTAAAAATTGTTCTAAATTGGTCCGAACGACTTCCGGAATCGGCATTGTTTTTTGCTGTTCAAAATCGAAACTAACGAGTGTGGCTGTTCCCTTTGCGATGATGGTTCCCGAATCAGCATTGGTAATGAGATGTTCGACGGTAAAACTTTTATTTCCAATATTAGAAACAGTGGTCGCCACCTTTAATGTTTGACCTGCATAGCTCTGAGCAATATAATCACATTTTGTTGAAGCTAATATTAAATTTAATCCGGGTAAGGATTCATGATGACCGTAACCCAGTTCATTGAAAAATTTTGTCCGTGCTTCTTCCATATATAAAAAATAACTTGTATTATTTACATGTCCGGCCGCATCGGTTTCACTAAAACGGACATATACTTCAATTTCGTGCATAGCTAGTCTCCTTTTCTATTAAATTATGTATTTCTAAAGGTTTAATGTTCCTCCATCAATGATTAATGTTTCACCGGTTATAAAGGAGGATTCGTCTGAGGCCAGGAATAACACTGCATTAGCAATCTCTTCCGGTTTTCCGACTCTTCTTAATGCATTTGCCGTTGAAAGAATCGGCCATTTTTCCGACTTCTTCCAATCTTCAACGATATCTGTATCAATAATTCCGGGGGCGATGGCATTCACTCGTATATTTTTTCTGCCAAACTCGGTCGCGGCCGTTTTTGTTAAAGCGATGACACTGCTTTTGGATGCTGAGTAGGCGCTAACAAGCTTTTGTCCCTTTATCCCGGCGATGCTTGCTGTATTAATAATGGAACTGCCCGGCTCCATTTTTGGAATGACGTATTTCATTCCCAGAAAGACACCGGTCAAATTGATATTAATTACCTGTTGCCATTCTTCCAAAGAAACATCGGGCAATTTTTTCTCCATACTGCCTACCCCTGCATTGTTAAAAAGAATATCAATTTTTCCGAATGTATTCATTGCTGCTTCTGCCAATGACTGAACTTCATCCGGTTTGGACATATCTACTTTTATAAATAATGCGTCACCTCCCCTTTCTTTAATCATGCTGACAGTTTCGATGCCTTTTGCTTCCTGAATATCAGAAATAACGACCCGAGCACCTTCTTCAACAAATTTTAATGCAGTGGCACGGCCGATTCCTCCCCCACCGCCTGTAATAATGGCAACTTTATTCTGTAACCTCATCCAATCTTCCTTTCTATCTTTATTGAATTTCTATTTTGATATAGTTACAATTAACTTTCCGTATGTTTTCCGCTCGGTCAAAATTTCTAATGCTTCCGGAACTTCTTTTAAATCAAATTCACGATAGATAAGAGGATGAATCTTTCCTTGTTCATAAAGGTTCATTAACTTCTGATGGATTTCTTTTACTCTTTCCGGATAAAGCTTTGCAAACAATCCCCAATGGACACCAACAATGGAATAGTTTTTTACCAATGCGTGGTTCACCGGAGCATCTGAAATTCTTCCGCCGGCAAAACCAATGACAAGGATTCTTCCATCAAAGGCAATACATTTTCGGGATTTGTCGAATACATCCCCACCGACCGGATCATAAATAACGTCTGCTCCTCGCCCATTAGTTTCTTTCTTAACAATATCCACAAAGTCATCACGTGTATAATCGATAGCAACATCTGCTCCCAATTGTTGACAAATTTTTACTTTCTCAGCTCCGCCCGCCGTAGCAATTACTTTTGCTCCAATCGCCTTACCAAGTTGGATGGCAGCAGAACCAACTCCACCAGCTCCGGCATGAACGAGTAATACCTCACCAGTTTTAAGATTTGCCCGATGATGCAGTGCATAGTAAGTCGTTTGATAGGTAATAAATATTCCGGCAGCTTCCGAACTTGACATTGAATCCGGAATTTCGTAGACGGAATGTTCCGGAATGACGACATACTCCGATAAACCGCCATTTGGTAAACCGGGGTTAGCAAGAACACGTGTGCCTATTTTGACATTGCAACCTTCCCCAACATCTCTGACAACCCCGGAAATTTCAGAACCCGGAGTGAAAGGAAGCGGGGGTTTTTCCTGGTATTTTCCTTGACAAAGTAAAATATCAAAGAAATTTAATGCCGCCGCTTCAACTTCTATTAAAACTTTTCCCGGTTCAACAGATGGAACCGGCACTTCTTGCAATGCCAATACCTCTTTCGGTTCGCCTAATTTTGTCACTTTCCAACTTTGCATACTGCATATACCTCCCTTTTTAATCGGTTCGTCTGGAAAATCAGATATGATTCCCGTAATAAACATACCCAGTTTCATTTGGGTAGTCCGTTGCATTTTGTATTAAATATTCGTGTAATGGTCTTTCACCAAGACGATACACTAGTGTTTCCGGGATAAATTTTGGCCAACTCTTTTTTAGTACGGAACTCAAACTAACCACACCTCCAACGCATATGAACGGGAATTTTTAGACAGGTCCTCTTCTAAATTTTCTTTCAACAAAGAGGACCCGTTTCCAAACAACTGCCTGAATGTTTATAGTCTTATATAACACTTTCAACTAATTGAATTACTCTGAAACCTTCGCAGATTCTTCTCTAATCTTTCTTCTTAAAATTTTACCAACGCTTGTTTTTGGTAATTCTGACCGAAACTCAACAATTCTCGGTACTTTAAAAGCAGCCAATTTTTCACGGCAAAAACTGATTAATTCATCTTCTGATACTTGTTGACCTTCTTTTAAAACGACGACAGCTTTTACGGTTTCACCGCGATAGGCATCCGGTACACCGACCACAACCGCTTCTTTAATCGCCGGATGTTGGTAAATCACTTCTTCTACATCACGGGGATATATATTATACCCGCTGGCAATAATCATATCTTTTTTCCGATCAACAATGTAGACATAGCCATCTTCATCCATGTAGGCAATATCACCGGTATAAAGCCATCCATCCCGAAGTGTATTCGCTGTTTCCTCAGGCATATTCCAGTATCCTTTCATCACTTGCGGTCCTTTTATAATCAATTCGCCTATTTCGCCGGGCTTTAATTCTTTTATACCATCGCCCAAATCGACAATTTTATAATCGGTGGATGGAACACCAATACCTACGCTGCCCGGCTTCCTCGGACCAAATGCCGGATTACAATGTGTTGTCGGTGAACTTTCTGACAGTCCATACCCTTCCAGAATCTTTGCCCCGGTTTTCTCTTCAAAGGTACGCATTAATTCCACATGCATCGGTGCACTGCCGCTATTACAAATTGAAATGCTGTCAAGACCGTATTCATTTACTTTCGGATGGTTGATTAATGCGATATACATTGTCGGCACACCCGGGAAGGAAGTCGGTTTTCTTTCTTTAATCGTTTGCAATACTTCTTCAATTTCGAATCGCGGTAACAAAATATTAAGTGCACCGGTATAGATTGCCAAATTCATACAGGACGTCATCCCGTATACATGGAACAATGGAATAACAGTCAACATACGATCTTGCCCCGGTTTAATCTCATCTTTAAAATACTCATAACACTGGATTACATTGGCCAGTAAATTTCGATGGGTAAGCATGGCCCCTTTCGAACGTCCGGTTGTTCCACCGGTATATTGCAATACGGCAACATCTTCACTAGCTTGAATCATTACCGGTGTCGGCGGTTTTTTTACTGATTTTAAAAAGTTGCCAAAATCAATTGAGAACTCATCCACTGCTTCTTTTCCCTCAAAATTCACAGTAATAACGCGTTTAACAGAAGTGTTTGCAATAATTTGTTTCAGTACCGGCAACAATGGTTCATAGATCACAATGACTTTTGCTCCGGAATCCCGTAAAATGTATTCCAATTCGTTCGATGTATACATCGGATTTACTTGGGTTACAATTCCACCCGTTTGTAAAATTCCGTAATAGCTAATGATATACTGAGGACAATTCGGTAACATAATTGCTGCCCGACCTCCTTTTTCAAACCCATCCTGTTGCAGGCAAGATGCAAATGCACCGGCCAGTTCCCCTAACTTCGTATAAGAAATTTCTTGTCCGAAGAAATAAAGGGCCGGATGATTAGGATATTTCTTAACTGTTTCGACCAACATTTCAGGCAATGATTGATTGGGAATCTCCAACTCCGGGCGAATATGTTTTGGATAATGCTTATGCCAGACTTTTTCCATATTACCAACCTCCAAAATCGATTTAATAGATAGCGCTTACATCCAATTGCAAGATTACAAGTTTTTCTCCTTCACATCAAAATATTCATGCTAAGCATTTTTCATGCTTAATTGTAATTAGATTGAAGCTGGTTTTTGTTCCATTGCCTCTTTTTGAAGAACTCTCCATAATATTTTTCCGCTACTTGTGGTCGGGAATGTTTCACGAAACTCTACTATTTTAGGAACTTTATAACTTGCCATTTTTCTCTTTGCCCATTCAATGATTTCCTGTTCAGTAACTTTACCTTTTGCATTTTCTTTCAAAATGATATAAGCTTTCACGGTTTCTCCTCGTCTTGGATCAGGAGCACTGACAATACAAGCTTGTTGAACAGCAGGATGTTCATAAAGAATCGACTCTACTTCTGTCGGCCAAACTTTGAAACCGGAAGCATTAATCATCCGTTTTAATCGATCAACCATAAAAAAGTATCCTTCTTCATCCATTTTTACAATATCACCGGTCCGAAAAAATAATTTTCCATCAATCTCAATATGGGCTTCTTTATTTTCTTCATCCCGTTGATAATACCCTTTAAACACTTGGGGACCATTGACAACGAGTTCACCTTCCTGATTAGGACCAAGTTCCTTTCCCGTTCCAATATCAATAATTCTTGCATCTGTATTGAAGGAAGGAATCCCAAGACATTGCATTTTTGGCCGGTCTGGCGGATTGAAATGGGTATGTGACATAGTTTCAGTTAATCCGTACCCTTCAACATATTGTAAACCAATTATTTTGTATAAATTTTCCCCAACAGCCTGTGGTACTGTTGCTCCACCACCTCCAATGACTTGCAAGGATGAAAGATCATATTCTTTAAGATTTGGATTTGCTAAAAAGTCTATTAACATCGTGCTAATATTAATCCAGTGCGTACATTGAAACTGTTCGATTGCTTTTGTCGCATATTCTCTGTCCCATCTTGTAAATAAAATAATCGTACTGCCTGCATAAATCGGTGCAAGAAGACTGTGAATAAGTCCTGTCACATGAAAAAGCGGTAAAGTCGTTAAAGCTACGGCATCTCCGGTCACATTCATCCACTGGTAAGCACTGACCGTATTGGCCTGAATGGTTTTATTTGTATGGACACACCCTTTTGGCAATCCGGTTGTCCCGGATGTATATGGAATAGCAGCAACATCATCTGCTACACCAGTATAAGGGGATGGTGAAAATCCGGCCTTTTGAACTTCTTGCCATGAAATGTCTTGTGACAATGTTTGACGTGGTGCCTTTACTTCTGGAGGTAAATTGCCTATCGCTTGTTCTTCGCTTGCATAGTCTGAATATGTGGTCACAATAATACTTTGAAGCGATGTGAAACCTTTGAGCGGTGCCACTTTTTCATATAATTCCTGACTGACCAAGGCATGTTTAATCTGACAATCCTTAATATAAAATTCTAAATCCTTTGTCAAACTCATCGGATTAATTGGAACAACAACTGCACGAACCCGTAATATAGCAAAAAAACTGATGATGAACTGCGGTGAATTTTGCATAAACAGTAAAATCTTTTCATTCGACTTTACTTGAAGTACTTTTTCCAAATATCCGGCTAACCTTTCGACTTCATCAAGCAATTGTTTGTACGTATAAGATTTCCCGTAATAGTGTAAAGCTTGTTTTTGCGGATATTTCTTAGTGGTTATAACTAAATTTTCATAAAGTGTTGTTTTCGGTACTGTTAAAGTTTTTGGCAACCGTGCCGGCCAATACTGAAAATGAGTTGAATTCATCTTATTCCTCCCTTTTATTTGCGACTTTTTCTTTCTTTATCGATATCAATCTTTTCTCTTCTAAAATCAAAATAAGTGGCAAAACGCCTTTTTGACTGACAAATAACAGATCTTCGTCATAATGGTATTTTTGTAAATTCATACCTACCCGTGATTGACGGAGAATTTCATAGGAGTCTTCAGCTCTATTTTCATAAAATAATTTTGCCGCCAATGAACTATCGGTTAACTCAACCTTTTCTTCGCCGAATTCCTTAACAAATTGTGCAATGAAATAACCGGCACCATAGAAATCTTCTAAACAAAAAGTGTTTGATGAGCCTGAACAAACTACGATAATCGTTTCTTGATGAATATTCCTTGCAATATGTTTACTTACTGCTTCACCATTAAGCAAGGAAGCAACATAGAGTTTTTTGGCATTTGAAGAATTTCTAATGGCTACCGTTCCATTTGTAGTTGATAAAATAACCGTTTTCCCTGAGACCTGCTTTTTAAATACAGAAGGCAAAGGATCGAAAAAGCCTTCAATAGTAATTCCGTTATGTTCCCCTATTAAAACGACTTCATCAGGAGGATACTTCCTTGCTTCCTGTAATGCTTCGGTCGCGTCCAAAACAGGGATAACCTGTTTTACATCATAATGAAAACAAGAAGCAATGACAGATGTGGCCATGAGCACATCAAATACAACGGCAATTTTTTCCTCATTCATTTGTACCGTGTCGATTTCTTCTTTTTTTAAAAGTGTATGGATTTTCAATGGTTTACACACCTTTACTATAGTTCAAAGCATGATGAATCAAACTTTCAACTGTTTTTTGAAATTTGGCAAAACGTGGATCGCTTGTTTGCCCTCTTTTATATCGATAATAGATTTGTTGACAAATAACCGCTAGTTTAAAATAAGCAAAGGTCAAATAGAATTGGATATGACTTAAATCCCTGCCACTCTTCTTTGCATATCGTTCAATAAATTCTTCTCGTGTAAAGAAGCCTTCTTTCGTTGTTACTGATTCCGCACCGAATGCTTTTTTCAATTCATCAGGATCCTTTTCTTCCACCCAATAGCTAAGAGCGGCGCCAAGATCAGCGAAAGGATCACCAATTGTTGTCATCTCCCAGTCAAATAGTCCGACCATTTCATTAAAATCAGGCGAGAACATGGCATTATTTAATTTATAATCATAATGAATAATCGTCGGTTCCGGGGATGTCGGAATTTTTTTCGCAAGCCAATTGGTTAACTCTTCTACACCGCGAATTTCATCGGTTTTGGAAAGTTCGTACCGTTTTGTCCAACCGGCTACTTGCCTTTCCATAAATCCATCCGGTTTCGCCATCGTTATTAGTTCTGTCTTTCGGTAATCAATTTCATGCAGTTCTACGAGTTTATCAACCATCAATATCGACAGGTTCCGTCCCAATTGTGGGGTATAGTTCACCCATTCAGGAAATTCGGTATCGACAACAACCCCTTTTCTCCGTTCCATGATAAAGAAAGGACTTCCAATAATTGATTCATCATCCGAAAAAATGTATGGTTTTGGAGCTGTCGGATAATACGGATGAAGGCTTGTTAAAATCCGATATTCACGGTGCATGTCATGTGCTTTCGGTGCAACCGGTCCGTGGGGAGGTCGTCTTAGAACCGCTTCCCAATTTCCGATCCGTAATAAATAAGTTAAATTGGAATGACCTGCCCCGAATTGTTCAATCTCCAACGGTCCATCAGGAATAAACGGTAAATTTTCTTTTAAAAACTTTGTCAGTGTCTCTTTATCTAATTCTTCCCCTTTTCTGACACTGATTGTATCATGATAGGAATATCCCACAATCCGCACCATCCTTTACGCTATGATTTCGTTCGTCCAATTTAGCGGAAAAGGAAGAAACCAGAGCAATCCTTTCCGCTTATTGATTTTTTTAACAACAGAGAATCTACTTATCTGTAAATCTGACGAGCACTTTCTAGTTCTTTTTAAAAACGTTTTGTGTGATTGTTAGCTTTCGTTAATGATCTTTATCCAGTAAACCTGTAAGCAGCAATTCTGAATAAATTTTCACCAGTTGATCCGGCGGGATTTCTCCATCCGGTGTGTACCAGTTGTAACTCCAGTTTGTCAGTCCAAGGAGAGCAAACGCTAATATATCTGCAGGGAGCTGATTTCTGAAAACACCTTGTTCCTCCCCTGTTCTGATAACCATTTCAATATTTTTACGAAATTGTTTTCGAATCTTTTTAATCGTATTGATATGATTTTCGGATAAATGTCGCATTTCCCGAAAATAAATACGTGCCCGGGGTCCATTTTCGATAAGATCGTCAATTAACAGCCGAATAATTTCGATCAGCTGCTCCTTTGGTGACAGCGTTTTATTTGCGATTATTTTTGTTTGTCTGTCCAATAGGTTCGTAATGTATTCATTATAAATATCCATCAATAATTGTTCTTTGCTGGAAAAATGATAATAAAAAGAGCCCTTCGTTACTCCTAATTCATCGACAATATCTTGGATAGACGTCGTACTGAAACCTTTCTTTTCAAACAATTCAATTGCTTTTTCAATTATTTTTTCTTTCATCTTCTTCAAACCTCGCTTGATTGTAAATTCACTTTTTTATCGTCTATCCATAATCATTCTTTACCCTACCTCGCCAGTAACACCCCCACCTCATGATTTTCAAGTTGACAAAAAGATTGGTGAGGGATATAGAAACCCACCTTGATGGAAGTTTCACTTATCAGGCGTAAGCACTCGATCCTCCGTCGACCTTAATAATCTCTCCTGTCACAAAATCCGACGCTCTTGAGGCCAAGAATAGTGCAGCACCTTTTAAGTCTTCATTACTGCCGAACCGCTTCAAAGGCGTGTTCGCCAGAATTTTGTCTCCTCCTTTTTCTATTAACGCATTTGACATTTTCGATGGAAAAAATCCTGGCGCAATTCCATTTACATGAATGTTGTATTGTCCCCATTTTACTGCCAAATCTTTAGTAAATGTTATCACTGCACCTTTACTTGTATTGTAACCAATCGTATTCATCACTTCCGGATTCGTACCGCCAAACCCGGCAATGGAAGCAATATTAATGATTTTACCGCTTCCCTGATTAATCATGATTCTTCCTGCTTCTCTACTCATTAAATATGTACCCGTTATATTTACATTAATAACTTTCTGCCAAGCTTCAAAAGGCATATCGAGAACAGGCGCCCCCCAAGTGGCTCCACTATTGTTGACCAAAATATCAACGGTGCCAAATTGCTTAACCGTTTCATCGACAACCTTCTTTACATCATCATGTTTACTGACATCACAGGCTAAAGCTATTGAGTCAATTCCAAAATTCTTTTTTAACTCTTCACTTTTTTCTTGGCATTGTTCCAGTTTTCTTGAACAAATCACTACATTTGCTCCGGCTTCAGCAAATGCCTCTGCAATTTGCGCACCTAGTCCTCTACCTCCACCGGTTACAATAGCTGTTTTGCCATCCAATCTGAATAAATCAAAAACTCCCATTTGAATTCCTCCATTCTCCTTATTATGAATATTTCTTCAGCTCCAATTTTGCAATTTGCCGGCGATGCACTTCATCCGGACCATCGGCAATCCGAAGTGTTCTTGCATTTGCCCAATGATAAGCCAAGGTGAAATCATCACTGACCCCTGCTGCCCCAAATGCTTGAATGGCTCGATCAAGTACCCGTAAAGCCATGTTCGGTGCAACAACTTTGATCATCGCTATCTCCGTCTTTGCCTCTTTATTGCCGACTGTATCCATCATATATGCCGCTTTTAGTGTTAATAAACGTGCTTGTTCGATCTCAATTCTGGAATTGGCAATCCATTCTTGGATAACACCTTGTTCAGACAGTTTTTTTCCAAATGTCTCCCTTTCCTGAACACGCTTACACAAATCTTCCAGTGCACGTTCCGCCAGTCCGATTAATCGCATACAGTGGTGAATCCGACCTGGTCCGAGACGTCCCTGTGCAATCGCAAAACCTTTTCCTTCCCCCCAGATGATATTTTCAGCCGGTACCCTGACGTTTTCAAAGGTAATCTCCGCGTGTCCATGTGGGGCATCGTCATAACCGAAAACCGGAACCATTCGTTCAATCTTTACCCCCGGCGTATCCATTGGTACAAGAATCATTGATTGTTGCTCATGTCTTGGGGCATCCGGGTTTGTTTTCCCCATGACAATAGCAATTTTACAACGAGGATCGCCTGCCCCTGATGACCACCATTTTCTCCCATTGATGACATATTCGTCACCATCTTTCACAATACTAGTGGAGATATTCGTCGCATCACTGGACGCTACATCCGGTTCAGTCATGGAAAAACAAGAGCGAATCTCTCCGGTAAGCAAAGGTTCCAGCCATTCTTTTTTTTGTTTTTCAGACCCGTATCGTACTAACACTTCCATATTGCCAGTATCCGGTGCGTTACAGTTAAAGGCTTCAGGCCCTACTACAGAACGCCCCATGATTTCACACAACGGGGCATATTCTAGATTTGTCAGCCCTGCCCCATATTCGTTGTCCGGCAAAAATAAATTCCATAACCCTTCAGCCTTTGCTTTTTGCTTTATTTCTTCAATAATTGGAGGAACTGAACCGAAACGGTCACTTTGTTGGTTTAATTGATTTCTATAAATCTTTTCATTTGGATAAATATACGCCTCCATGAATTCAGTCAATTTCTTTCTTAACTCTTGCACTTTATCAGAATACGAAAAATCCACTTGACATTCCTCCAGTACTCTTCAATTTCCGGAACATACTACATGGTATGTTCCGAATTTTAGTTATATTATAGCAAATATTAAAAGGTTTTCAACATTTTTTAAAAAAATATTAATTACAATCTCTCTTTTTCTATTTATTTGAAAACTTTATCCCTTAAGGATAAAGTTAAACAAACGAAAAAATAAATAAGGAAGCAATGTCCTTCACTGCTTCCTCTGTTTTTGTTCCTTATAATCGATTTAGTATTGCCATTGTCCCCAATATCCAGGACCATATCCCCAATTATATTCTGGGCTCGGGTTGCCCCATCCACCATACCCGCCAAATCCACCATACGGGTAACCATATCCCCAGCTAATCGGATAGGGATAGAAGTGATGATGGCCATGATGGTGATGTCCGTGGTGATGATGGCCATGGTGATGGTGGTGGCCATGGTGATGCCCGTATTGTTGTCCACCATACCACCCGCCATATTGTCTTAACAGTTCTTCTTCATTAACAGGGTTATAAAATGGATCCATCTTTGCATACCTCCTCATAGTCAATACACCATAAGATTATGTACATAACCAAGTATAGGTGCATGACTATGAAGAAATGGGTTTATACCTATTTATCCCACCTTAACGGCAAGTCGACACCCCCACCTCAAGATTTTCGAATTTATAAAGAAGGTTGGTGGAGCCCGGTGCGTCCGTTCGGGTCAACAAACTATCAGTAGGGTATGAAGAAACCCGCTTATGAAAGTTTCACATTATTTCCTCGTAACAAAAACAAGATTGTATATGATCATTGACGATTCCGACAGCTTGCATATATGCGTAAACAATTGTAGGACCGACAAAAGAAAAACCATGTCTTTTTAATTCTTTGCTAATCTTGTGGCTTTGTTCCGTTTGACTTGGAACATCTGTACTTGTTTTCCACTCATTTTTAATCGGTTGCCCATCAACAAATCCCCACAAAAATGATGAAAAAGAACCATATTTCTTTTTTATCTCTATAAATGCTTGAGCATTACGAATGGTTGAACGAATTTTCCTTTCATTTCTAATTATTCCTTCATTCCGTAATAATTCTTGCACTTTTTCTTCTCTGTAACGGGCAATTTTTTCAACATCAAAGTTATCAAATGCCACCCGGTAATTCTCTCGTCTTTTTAAAATCGTAAGCCAATTCAGACCTGCTTGAGCACCTTCCAGAGTTAACATTTCAAATAATTTTTGGTCATCAAAAACAGGTCGTCCCCATTCAAAATCGTGGTAATGAATATAAAGCAAATCATCTGTCACCCAATCACATCGATTCATGTCATTCGCTCCTCTATTCAACAAATTTTCAGTTTTTGCTTGATATTAAATCGATGAGACTTTTGCTTTGTAATCTTCTTGTTTTTCGATGTTTTGCCCGTTCTTCCCCGGTATCATGAAGCCATTTTTCATATTCTGTTTCAGGAACCACTTTCGGGACAGGATTTGGTTTCCCGTCTTCATTTAACGATACGAATGTTAAAAAAGAAAGTGCCGCTAATGATTTTTTCCCTGTCATTAAATGTTCAGAAGTTACTTTAACCAAAACTTCCATTGAAGAATTCCCTGTCCAAGTTACCATTGCCTCTAAAGTGACCGCATCGCCTTCCCGAATTGGTTTTATGAAATCAACAGAATCGATGGACGCAGTGACAACAGGGGTTTTGCATAACCTCAGTGCAGAAATGGAAGCAATATCATCTATGTATGAAATTAACTTACCGCCAAACAGTGTTCCATGCATATTCGTATCTTGCGGAAAAACAAGTGCCGTTTTAATTGCAATCGTATCTTTCATAAAAACTTTTTGTTGTTCCATTATTTTCACCTCGTTTTCATTATAACAACAATAAGGAAATGAAAGAAAGCTAATTATCGTTATACAGGAATGTCCAATCAATCCTTTAGGCGATCACAAAACACCAAAATAATTCCAGTTGCGAAAGTATGGGTATTCCAATAAATATGTATTGGGAAAAATATCTTTCATTGAAAAAGGAAAGCTGCTATAATGCTAGCAGCCTTCCTTCTTCCATTAGTAACCTACATAAGATGCTCCTACAATAATCAATAGGATAAACAAAACAACAATTAAGAAGAAACCAGAGCCGTATCCAGCTCCACCCTCAGTGTATCCCATTAAGCTTCACCACCTTTCACTTACATAACTAAAATATGCAGGTGAAAGGAAACGGACAAGGCTATTTTCTTATAAATAAAAAAATAGATGAACAACCAGATTCATGTTACACTATAAACATATGAATAGTCAGATTCAATGTAATACTTTTTCAATAGTAAAGGAGTTTTTTTATGAGTTGGGATTTTTTTCTCGAATACAAAACGTTAACAGATACCCTAAAAGCCATTTGTATCTTTTTATTATTTTTGTTGTTCCGTAATTTGTTCAGTAAATATGTATTTAAATTCATCCTTAAAATATCAAAAAAGACACCGACAGAATTTTTTACGAACGTGTGGCTTTCCTTTGAGAAACCGATTCGTTGGTTTTTTGTCGTTATCGGTATTTATCTGGCCGCTCAGTTCATTCCATATTTCAACCCAAATAATGCGTTATTTTTAAAGATTTACCGTTCAACCATCATTTTATTAATTACATGGGGGTTTTATAATCTTTCTTCTACATCATCCGTCATCTTTCAAAAATTAAACAGTCGTTATGATCTTGAAATTGATCAAATTTTAATTCCTTTCTTATCAAAATTACTTCGTGCGATTATTGTATTGATTAGCATTAGTGTCATTTTACAAGAGTTTAACTATAATATCAGCGGATTAGTTGCCGGTCTCGGAATCGGCGGGTTAGCCATCTCCCTTGCTGCACAGGATATGATTAAAAATTTTATTGGTGGACTAGTCATTATTTTTGAAAAACCTTTTTCGATAGGTGATTGGATTAATGCTACCAGTGTAGAAGGCACAGTTGAAGACATTAGCTTTCGAAGTACATTAATTCGAACCTTTGACCAAGCGCTGGTTACCGTACCAAATTCGTCTCTTGCCGCGACCAATATCATCAACTATAGCAAGATGGGAAAAAGAAAAATTGATTTTCGAATTGGCATCAGTTACAATACACCGATTGACAAAGTAGAACAAGCCATTTTCCGTTTACGTGAGATGTTACAAGCACACGAAGGGATTCATCCGGAAACGATTCTGGTCACTTTTGATAAATTATCCGAAAGCAGTTTAGAACTGTTTTTCTATTTCTTTACGAAAACAACAGTTTGGTCGGAATATTTAAAAGTTAAACAGGAAATCAATTTAAAGATTATTGAAATTTTAAATGAAGAAGGAATTGAAATTGCGTTTCCAAGCCAAACCCTATATATAACGGCAAGCAATAAAGAAATTATACAGAAAACTTTCGGTACAAACGATTAAACAAAAAAGCAAGGAATCGGAGTCATTCAGCTCCATCCTTGCTTACATATTATTTCCGTATCCCTATTTCATTAAACGGAAAAAATTGAAACTTAACTTCACCAATAACGGAATCAAAAGATATAAATCCGAATTGGCGACTATCATAACTGACTAAGCGGTTATCTCCCAAAACGAACAAGGAATCTTTAGGGACAATCGTTTCACCCGTTAATTCTTCCAGCGTGAAATCTTCGGTTATTTTTCTATACTTATGACTCTTTTTTATTTTATCTAAATAAGGTTCATTATATTTTTTTCCATTAATATATAACTCATCATTTTTCATCTCAACTTTATCACCCGGTAATCCGATTACCCGTTTTATATAATAATCTTTGGATTTTGGTGCATCAAATACGATGATATCGAATCGCTCAATGGAAGTATTTTTACCAATTATGATTCGATCATTATCAGAAAACGTCGGTTCCATCGATTCACCATATACTGTAGTTGGTGAAAAAAGGAATTTCTGAACTAATATAACGATAATAAATGCAATAAAAAAAGATTTTATCCAAGACAGCAATTCCTTTGTTGCTGATTTTTCCACGCTACTCTCTCCTTCATTCAGGGTTGACCTTATTATACCCCTTAAACAACTGAAATAACAATCAAACGAGATGATATATGGATAGGAGAAAGGCAAGACGTCTTTCAACAATAATTTTATCCCAACTTAACGGTGATTCAAGACCCCCACCCCAAGATTCTGGATAGGTGGGGGATGAGCTGCCTCCATGCGTCCGAGGTTTAACTTAGTTTTTTCAATTCTTCATTAATTTGATTACGTATGCCGTCTACTGTTTCAAAATCCATTGCTTTTACATAAAAAGATTCTAACTTATCGCGAAGTTTTTTTGTCTCAGCCAAATGGTGAATACCTTCATCCATCTTATCTTTATATTTTTTTGTCCAAAAAGAAATTTCTTCAGCATATTTTTCATCTGTTCCTGATTGGATTGTTTCCTCATACAAGTCAATGATCTCGTCCTTTTCCCTTCTCGGAAAATATTCATGTGGTGCAGTACTATCAAAAATAGCAAATTGACATTCGCGAACAATTACCATATCTAAACTATTTGGATCAAATCCGCAATGGTACACTTCCACATGAAATCCTTGCTTTTCGGCTGCATGAGCAATTTGTTTCAACATAGTCGACTTACCGCTACCTGCCCGGCCTTTAATAAAATATCGATTTTCCACATCCTCTGTTAAATTTTCTACAAAATCAACCGGTCCCACAGGTGTGGTCGCCCCTAAAAAGCGGTGTTTTACTATGCCATTTCCTGTCTTTGATTTTTCAGGTAACAGTTTCTCAATCCATTTATTTGTAAGTTGGGCTGCCCGATCAAAGTCAATATTTCTGATATAAATTTTCTCTAATTCATCATGATTTGCAAGACCTTCACGAAAAGAACAGTATGCGGTTTGAAAACCTGTATTGACACGATTGCTTAATGAAAGAATCTCCTCTTTATGCTGTAAAAGTTGGTTGCGATTCCAAGCAATGCCTAAATTAACATATTCTTCAATAACACCGGGATATTTAGGTTCTATAATATGCGGTTTCGTTCCGTCGACAATACCGGCTTTTAAATGTGGTATGATAACGGCATCTAAAGAATCCACATCTGAGGAACAATGAATCCATTCAACCGCATACCCTTTATCTCGCCATTCACGGCCAATTGATTTAATTATTGATGATTTTCCTGTACCCGGTCCGCCTTTTAAAATGAATAATCTATCCAAATCTTGGAAATTAGATTCAAAGAAATGAACAAACCCCTTTGCTGTATTCCCGCCGGCATAATAATTTAATTCTTTCAAAGTACCAACTCCTAAACAATAAGATTCCCAAAATTTATCCGTACAATTACATGATCTCTTTACGTTCATGTTCAAAACTTCGAGGAAACACATTTTCTAAATTCAGAGTCTTATTTTTAACGTAAAGAGCGGTAAAAAATAGGAAGACTTTTTCCCGGACGCCTTAAACATCCTCTTCATTCATAAATATGATTCTAAATGAAATAGGTGAATGCCTATTTGCAAATATATGGAGTTGGCTTAATTCTAAAGTAAATAAGCTCCAATGGCACCGGCAAATGCGCCGTTTGTAGGAAATAAAGCTTCGCGACCGAGGGATTGGGAAAATTCACCCAGCACTTTTCTTAACATATGGTTCCCACTCAAAGTACTACCAACAAAAACAAGTTTACTCACATCTTTTATTTGAGCAACTTGATTCGCCAATAAAATAATCGTCTCTGCAATTAATTGAATCGTACTTGCTAATTGGTCATCTTTCGTTGCATCCTGGGAAAGATGTGCTTTGCCAAAATTAGCAGCCGTTAAATCCCCGATAAGAGGCGTTTCATTTGATCCGTATATATCACGAACAAGAAGATCTATTTTTTTCCGGTCGCCGGATCCAGCTCGTTCAACTAATTCTGTAAAATTACTGGTACCTGCCAACAATGTACCAAGTCCAATGAATGTTCCTCCCCCAATCCCTGTACCTATAACCCTTTCAAAATTGGAGGGGGTTACATGATAAATGGATGTCCCTGTTCCGATGCTGATTAATATGAATTCTTTATGTAATAAATGAAATTCTTGTTCTAAAAGATAACGGGCCCCTTCTGCCATTGCTTCAAATTCATTGACAATGGTAACAGGATGTGAAGTTTTTTCTTTAACTAAATACGATTTCCCGCCTGTCACGACCAACTTTGCAGTGGGAACGGTCATATTCAACCATTGAATAAAACTGTCTATTTCTGTTATTGCATATTTCCGATAGTGAAGCACACCCTTATCTTCAAAAACCATTTTTACAAGACTGCCGCCTGCATCAATTCCAATTCGATTCACGAGTCATCGACACCTTTATTTTTTATTTTTCCAAACAGATAAGGCTACTTGAAAGTAACAATTATAATTAATTTTAAAATGATTGTCCTCTATTGAAAACCCCTAAGAATCATTTTAATTGAAAACCGGCTTCATGCATTGTTATAATACAAAGTGAAACGCTTAAAATTTATATTTACTTCATGTAAAAAAGTAGACATGCGGCATGCCTTTCTCCCTCCGATCTTCCTCGTTGACCAGAATCTTGAGATGGGAGTCTTACTACCCGCAAAGAATAATTTTGATTTTTATTCATCCTAACGCTTTATCTTTTCAAACGAGGGGGGTAAATATGCTGGACGGCTGGTTTCTTTGGTTTATTTTAATGTGGATTTTCGCGCTTCCCGTTCTTTTTGGAATTGGTGGATTTTTTATGTTTAGAAAATTTCTAAAAAAATTGCCAAAAGAAGATGGAAAATCAGACATGGATTGGGAAATTTATTATGTAGAAAATACGAAACATTTATGGACGGAAGAGCAACTAGCCCTTTTGAATGAACTCGTTTCACCGGTCCCTGAATTATTCCGTGATGTAGCAAGACATAAAATTCAAGGAAAGATCGGTGAACTTGCTTTAAAAGAACATGCAAAAAAAATGACTTTGGATTTAATTATTCGGGGTTATATTATCGCCACACCGAAAAGAGATCATAAATTTCTAAGAAAAAAACTGGAACAATTAAATATTCGTACAGAAGGTTACGAACAGTTATTCCAATAAAATTCATTTTATACATAGAGAAAGCCCCCTCTTTCCTTTTGCGGGGCTTTTTATCATCTTGTATGAACGGTCATATCGTTTCTCTTTATAACGAGAAATACCCTGAGTTTCAATTTTTTCCACTTTAGGAAATATGTTTATCAATTGCTTCAATAATACGGGATTCTTCAAACGGTTTAACAATAAAATCTCTTGCTCCAGCTTCAATTGCTTCTAACACCATTTTATGTTGGCCCATTGCCGAGCACATAATAATCTTCGCATCAGGAAAATCCTTTTTTATATGTTTTACCGCCTCGATACCATCCATATCCGGCATAGTAATATCCATAAAAACAAGATCAGGCTTCAAATTCTTATATAATTGCACAGCTTCTTCGCCCGTTTGCGCTTCACCGATTACTTCATGTCCGGCTTTTGTAATGGCTCTAGCAATTGTCATTCGTAAAAATTTTGCATCATCAACGATTAAAACCTTTCCCACTTGACAAATCCTCCTCATCAACAAATTTAAAACCCTTGAAAACCACCAAAAAGAACCGTTAGCCAGCTAATGAATATATTCATCCAATCAAAAAATAACATGAAGCCAACAAGGACCATTAAAGAACCGCCGACTTTCAGGATCATTACGTTATGCTTTCGAATCCAACTGATTTTTCCGATAAAAAAGGTCATAATAATAAACGGAACAATAAAGCCGAGTACATAAGATATCATATAAATAAAACCTTCAGATGGATTCGTAGCACTCAATCCAATAACGGCTCCTAATATTGGTCCCATACAAGGTGTCCAACCGGCAGCAAAAGCCAGACCAATCAATAGCGATCCAAGATATCCGCTCGGTCTATTTTTAAATTCGAAGCGCCTTTCTGTCATTAAGAATTCAGGTTTTAACAAGCCAACCGTTATCAAACCAAAAAAAATGATAAAGATTGCCCCAATTTGACGAATAAGATCCATATGCTTTACAAATAAACTATATACAAAAGTGGTGCTCAAGCCTAAAACTAGAAAAACAATGGAAAACCCGATAAGGAAAAAAGTAGTATGCAAGAAACTTCTTTTTTGCAATAATATATTTTCTTCTTTTAATTCCGCGACACTCATCCCGGTAATATAAGAAAGAAAGGCGGGATATAGAGGCAGACAACAAGGTGAAATAAAACTTAAAATCCCGGCTCCGAAAGCTAAAAATACATTTAAATCCGGCAACAATATCCCCCCGATAAATCGATTTCTCTTTACCCGTTGAAAATTCTCCCATATACTATCTTCATTTTATCAAATCCAAATAAAATATAAAGCATTATTGTCCACGCATTCATTTATATTCCAAAGGATTGATTGCTACGACTGCTTCCTTCGTGTACCGCCTCTTCCATTTTTTCCGATAACCCATTTTGCAGCAAATACATTTTATAGTACAACCCTTTTTGTGCCAGTAATTGTTGATGGTTGCCACGTTCGACAATTTTTCCTTTATGAAGGACACAAATAAGATCCGCTTCTTGAATCGTCGACAGTCGATGAGCAATGGCAATCGTCGTCCTGCCTTTCCGCATTTTTTCCAGAGATGATTGGATTAATTCTTCCGTTTCCGTATCAATATTCGCTGTTGCCTCATCGAGAATGAGAATTTTCGGATTCATCGCAATAGTCCGGGCAAATGCGATCAACTGTCTTTGTCCACCTGAAAGAGTTGATCCTCTTTCATTGACAGGATAAAGATATTGTTCCGGTAAATCTTTTATGAAGTCATGTGCTTGAACAAATTTGGCCGCCTCAACTATTTCTTTGTCGGTTATTTCTTGATTATACAATCTGATATTCTCTTTGATTGTACCATAAAACAAGTAAGGGTCTTGTAAAACTAACCCGATTTTTCTTCGTAATTCTTCTATCGGATAGGTTTTGATTGAATTTCCATCAATGAATATCTCTCCACGGTCAAACTCATAAAACCGCATAAATAGATTAATAATCGAACTTTTTCCACTACCGGTATGACCAACAAATGCAATTGTTTCACCGGGATTCACTGTAAATGTAATATCTTTCAATATATCTTGTTTGCCGTCATAAGAAAACGAAACATGGCGAAATTCAATTTTCCCTGATGCAATTTCCAAACCTTCCACTTCAGTTTGTTGAGGAGCCAACTCTTTTTCATCCAAAAGATGAAAAACCCGTGAAGCGGAAACGATCGCTTGTTGATAAAAACTTAATTGCTCCATAAAGTTATTAACCGGTTCAAAAAGGCGACTTAAATAGGTGGTAAAGGCAAATAATACTCCAAGCTCCACAGATGTTTCCATGGAGGTAATCCCAAAAAAGCTTAATATCATAATAAGGCCTAATATATACACTAAATCTACTGCCGGGCGTAATAATAGTCCATCAATCTTGATTTTTCGCATTCCTGCACGGTAGTGAGCATCATTAATAGCTGCAAACTCTTTACACATCCGTTCCTCTTGGCGGAATATTTGAATAATTCCCATTCCCTGTAATGATTCATTTAATTTGGCATTCAGTTGCCCAAGTAATTCCCGTAACTCACTATAAAATTTCGAACTTAATTTTCGATATAAATGGATAATATAGAATAAAACAGGTAAAAGGAAAAGACATAGTGCTGCAAGTTTAATATCGAGAACAAACATAGCGATGAAAATACCGATAATCATAAAAAAACTTTGAAGAAAAATTGCCAATACACTAACAAACATATCTTTTATTGCTTCAGTATCATTGGTTACTCTTGATACAATCGTTCCCCCGGGGGTTTGATCAAAAAACTTCATTCCAAGCATTTCTACCTTACTGAATACATCAATACGTAACTGTTGAATGATTTTTAAAGCAATCTCTTGAAATTTTACTGATTGTAAATACATAATAAGAGAATTGAACATCTGAATAACGATATAAGTTATAGCTAATATAATAATAGGTTTCGATTCGAAATTTCTCGGTGTTACATAATCATCTATAAAGATTTTTATAAAAATTGGACCAATAACTTCACCAACCGTTGTCAGAACTAATAGTAAAAAGGCAAATAGTAATGATTTCCCGTGCGGCTTTGTATAACGTAACAGACGGTACAAAACTTGTCGTTGTTGCTTAGCATCCAAATGCACATTTTTCGATAATGGCTCCATGTCTCATCCTCCATCTTCCACAAGCGATTCCAGTTGCTGATGAAGATACATTTCTCTGTACCAGCCTTGTTCACTTACTAAATTTTCATGAGTACCACTTTGAATAACTTTTCCTTCATCCAATACAAGAATTAAATCGGCATGTTGAATGGCACTGAGTCGATGCGACGTGATGATTGTGGTTTTCCCGGAACGGTTTTGTTTTAATGCTTGCAGGATGGATTCTTCCGTTTTTGCATCGACGGCTGACAAGGAATCATCTAAAATTAATATTTCCGGATTCAAAAGTAGTGCCCGGGCAATCGCAATTCGTTGTTTTTGACCACCGGACAAACTTACTCCCCGTTCACCGACAACCGTTTCGTACCCCTGTGCAAATTCAATAATATCTTCATGAATATTGGCAATCTTTGCAGCAGAAATGATATCTTCATCACTCGCATTTACCTTTGCAAAGGCGATATTTTCCCGGACGGTTGTTGAAAAGAGAAAGTGGTCTTGCGGAACATAACCAAATGCTTTACGGAATTCATCAAGTTTATATTTTTGAATTGGAAGTCCGCCAATCAATATTTCACCTTCATATCCCTCAAATTCACGAATCAACAATTTAATCAATGTTGTTTTCCCACTACCGGTCTTCCCGGCAATTCCAAGTGTTTTCCCTTGTTGAAGAGTAAATGCTATTTCACGTAAAACCGGGTCTGTTTTCCCCGGATAGCAGAATGAATGTACATGATAGTCAATATCACCGGTTGGGATAAGACTTATGCTCACATCTGAATCGGCAATCTCCATCTTTTCTTCTAATAATCGTTTTACGCGGTCGTATGAAGCACGCCCACGTTCAACAATATTGAAAAACCAACCGAAAGCGAGCATCGGCCAAATTAACAAACCTAAATATGTATTAAAAGAAATTAATTCACCAATTGTAATGCTTCCTTTAACAACATAGTATGCTCCGAACCCGATGGACAAGAAAAAAGAAATGCCGACACAGGCAGAAATCGTTGGGTCGTATAAGGCATCAATTTTTGCAACAGCGATGTTTTTTTCTACAACATCGGTGGATTGTTTCTTAAATGCTTCAATATCTTCCTTTTCTTGGCCGAATGTTTTGATGACCTTCATACCGGAAATACTTTCTTGGGTTTTGCCATTTAATAAAGAAAAGGCTTCTTGAGCTTTTTCAAACCGTGCATGAAGTTTGGTCCCATACCAATTAGTTAATAAAGCAATTAGCGGTAGTGGAAGTAAGCTGATTAATGTCAATTGCCAACTGATTGTTGCCGCCATGGTAATAATGACAAATCCGCCTGTTGCTAAAGAGTCAACAGCAGTTAGAACTCCGCTGCCGGCTGTTTGCTGGATTGCCTGTATATCATTGGTGGCATGTGCCATTAAGTCACCAATACGTTTCCGTTGATAAAAAGAGGAGGGCATCTTTGTAAAATGTTCATAAAGTTGACTTCTTAAAATCCGTGCTAATTTCACAGAACTACCAAAAATATAAATCCTCCAATAATAGCGTAATATGTACATCAGTAATGATGTTATAATAAGGGCAAAAACCCATATACCCATTTTCCCCCATGTCAAACGGTTGCTGCCAATATCATCAGCCACAAAACCGATAATTTTGGGCGGAATTAGTTGCAACAACGCAACAAATAATAACAATATGATGCCAATCATATACGACTTCTTTTCTTTTTTAAAAAACCAGGCTAATTCGAAAAAGACTTTCATAGCTCCCCTCCATATTTTGATGATATAAGATCCGTACAAAATTTATACATCTCTATGTACAAAAAAGATCGTTCATATCGGATCTGTTCCGATAAAAACGATCATATTCGTATATGGACAAAATCAATGTTTGACTTCGATTATTATAGAATCCATATATTTGAAAACTCTTTTTAAAAGAGCAGTAAAAAATTACTTCGGTTGTTGTTTATTAATGGCATTCATCATTTGATTAATTTTTTTCTGACTCGGCTTCATTCCCATTTGCATCATCATCACGCGAATCATTTGTTCATTGATTGGTGGATTTTTCTTCAAATAGTCCATCATATAACGGCGTGCAAGGAAAAATCCGATGGCAATTCCTGCTAAGAGGGCAACAAAAATTAGTAAATATCCCCACCAAACCATTGCAAATCCTCCTTCTTGTTGTCTACTATTCAGTTTACTAAACGTACTTTCATTTTACAATACAGAACCTTTAAATTTTCCCATGTTTTGGTGAAAATTTCAATACTTAATTAACAAAATCACTAGAAACTATTCACCGGGAGGATAGAGTTTCCAAATAATGATGATCCTTCATCGGTTTAATCCAGCCAAAACGCCCATTATCCAAATCAACAACTAGAAAATTGAATTCAGTCTTTCTTAACGCTTCCATAAATATCATATCAATATCCATTGTCCCGGTCGATTGCATAACACATTTTTTTGGATATATTTTAAAACTAACTGAACCTCGACTGTTTTCTACGAGAAACATCCCATTATTCATAATGAAATCTTTTCTTCCTTGTAATTGTTCGATCAGTTGTTTATAAATTCGGATCGCCGGTATCGAGGAAGAAATATAGTCAATTTGTTTTGAAAGGATCTTTTTCATTTTATTATTTGCTGTTTCATAATCCTTAAATAAATGATAAAAGAAATACTCTCTACCATAGTAATAATTTGCAAATAATTCCTTAATGATATACATATCGTATTTTCTCATAATCTCCCGCCCCTTTTTCGTATAATTGGACAAATCTTTTATATATATTTTAATAGGCGGGAGACAAAAAAAATGTCGCTTTATTGAGAAAAATTTCTTCTATATTTGTCGAATTCTTGTAGTCTTTGGTCAAACACTCATTTTTAAATGATTAATGGTATCTTTTTCGTTTCTTAAGTTGCTTCAATTTTTCAGGTGTAACATCATTTCCATTCGGATCAATGACTGTTACATTTTCAATTGTTTTTTTAAATGAATTTCGGAAGGATTGCAAATATTCACTTCTCAATTTTGACTGTTCTTTTGCTTCTTCCACTGTCAACCCTTCCCTTTTCTTCTTTGCTGCCAATTCATTAATTCTGGCCAGTTTTTCTTTTGAAAGCATATGAAAACTCCTTTATTTATAATTAACATGGTTATCTTTGTTATTGACTTGCATTTCTTGACAATATTCTTGAAAACGTCTATGTACGGTTGCCTTGGATACTGAATATCCGAATCCCCTTAACGTTGCGGCTATATCTGAAAAAGTCAGTCCCATGTTTCGTAATCGAATAATTTCTTCCAATGGAACTTCTTTTCTATCACGGCCGGCATTTTCACCACGATTTGATAAATTTTGCTCCGGTCTGTACCCGGCCCGAACAGCACGTTCCATCCCGCGCTTGATTTTACTGTTATGTAACTTTCTTTGGTATTCTTCAACAAGACTTATAATTTTTAATACCATTGAATCCGCTTCGGAGATTTGTAATTCACCTTGATGAGAGATTGTATAAATTTTTACTCCCAGTTTAAACAATACGTGAAGAAGGGCGATTTTTGCATTCCCTCTGGCAAGTCTCGTTTCATCTTGAATTAAAAGTGCTTGGATTTGGTGTTCTTTAATTTTCTCCAATATTTCAAGGATACCGGGTCTGTCAAGATCATACCCGCTTGCTTGCTCACAAATTGTATCAACGACTTGAAATTGATACCTTTCTGAAAGAGCTTTAAGTTCTTCTTCCTGTCTGGCCAATGATGTTTCTTGTGACTCTTTTTCCGTACTTACCCGACAATAGATGATCGCTTTCAAAACAACACCTTCTAAAACATTGTTTGTATTATAGTATATATTATTCATTCATACTTGTCATTTCAACCGTATATTGTTCTAAATCTTTATGATCCTCTATTTTTTCCGTTTCATCGCTTGAGGATGATAATATATGTATATAAATGAGTCCACAAATAAATGAAATAAGTAATAATAGAATCACATAAGAATAATTTTTCCACAATTTTTGCAATAACATTCGATCACCCCGTTAACGAATATTAGTTCGTAACCTTATTATAAAACGAACGTATATTTGAGTCAAGAAAAATTTCGAACTTATGTTTGTCAAAATAATGTCAGTTATGATATACTATAGAAAAATATGCTAAGGGGTGTTGAATATGACTAAATTATCCAAACGTCAACAGGAAATTTTAGATTTTATTAAAAAAGAAGTAAGAGAAAAAGGGTATCCACCATCGGTTCGTGAAATTGGTGAAGCGGTTGGTCTATCCTCCAGTTCAACGGTACACGGTCATTTAGCCAGACTTGAGAGCAAAGGACTAATCCGCCGCGACCCTACTAAACCGAGAGCGATAGAAATTCTCGACAATAAAGGGTTGAATGAACCTGATGTTCCTGTGCGGAAAGTGCCAATTGTCGGTAAAGTAACCGCCGGAATGCCTATTACCGCTATTGAAAATATTGAAGACTATTTTCCTCTGCCGGAAAAAATTGCTCCCAGTGGAGATCCTGTTTTCATGTTGGAAATTATGGGAGAAAGTATGATTGAGGCAGGTATTTTAGATGGAGACTATGTAATTGTCCGACAACAAAGTACCGCAGAAAACGGTGATATCGTTGTCGCTTTAACTGAGGACAATGAAGCAACTGTAAAACGTTTTTATAAAGAGAAAAACTATATCCGACTACAACCGGAAAACGCAACAATGGACCCAATTATTGTTCCGAATGTTTCGATACTTGGAAAAGTAATCGGCGTCTATCGACAAATATATTAAACTTTTATAATTATATGAAAGGGTGCCTCCCAAAAAGGAAGCACCCTTAAAAATTAATATAATTTCAAATATTGTTCTCTCTCCCAAGGTGTCACTTGCGTACGGAACATATCCCATTCAATTTCTTTCGCTTCGATAAAGTTTGTTAAAATATGTTCTCCTAAAGCTGACATAATGATATCATCTTCTTGCAATTTCTCTAAAGCTGATTGCAATGTTCCGGGAAGATCATTAATTCCTTCTGCCTCACGTTCTTCTTTTGTCATGACGTAAATATTTCGATCTACCGGACTTGGAGGTGTTAGTTTGTTCTTGATACCATCTAATCCAGCTTTCAATATAACCGCCATAGCTAAATACGGATTAGCAGACGGGTCTACGCTACGCAATTCAATACGGGTACTCATCCCTCTTGAAGCAGGAACCCGAACCAATGGACTACGGTTTCGTGCCGACCATGCAACATAAACCGGTGCTTCATATCCCGGTACTAACCGTTTGTATGAGTTAACTGTTGGATTTGTAACAGCCGTAAAGTTTGGCGCATGTTTCAAAACTCCAGCCATAAATTGATAGGCTGTTTCACTTAATTCCAATTCACCTGTTGAATCATAAAATGCATTGGCACCGTCTTTAAACAAAGAGATATTACAGTGCATTCCGGAACCGTTAATTCCAAAAAGCGGTTTTGGCATAAATGTTGCGTGAAGACCATGTTTACGTGCAATTGTTTTTACAACCAGTTTAAAAGTTTGGATTTCATCACAGGCAGTAACAACATCTTCGTATTTGAAATCAATTTCGTGTTGACCGGGTGCTACTTCGTGATGGGATGCTTCAATTTCAAAACCCATATCTTCCAGTTCAACGACAATGTCTTTTCGACAGTTTTCACCTAAATCAGTCGGTGCCAAATCAAAATAACCGCCATGATCGTTTAATTCCATTGTCGGTTCTCCGTTAGCATCCAATTTAAACAAGAAAAATTCAGGCTCAGGACCTAAATTAAATTGTGTAAAACCGAGTTCTTTCATTTCTTCAACAATTCGTTTTAAATTGTTACGCGGATCTCCCATAAATGGTGTACCATCCGGATTGTAAATATCACAAATCATCCGAGCCACTTTACCACGACCGGCCGTCCACGGAAAGACCACCCAAGTATCTAAGTCCGGATATAAGTACATATCACTTTCTTCAATACGGACAAATCCTTCAATCGATGAACCGTCGAACATGATTTTATTATCCAGTGCTTTTTCAAGTTGGCTCAATGGAATTTCTACGTTTTTAACCGTTCCTAAAATGTCTGTGAATTGCAAACGTATGAAAGCCACGTTTTCTTCTTTTGCCATCCGAATAATATCATCGCGATTATATTTTTTTCCCATTGTCTTTTTCCTCCATCATTTTCTTTAATAATCTTTAACTCTATTGATTGTGATAACCTCATTAATACGAATGTGGTTCTTTTTTTGTACGCTCCTAGTGAAAGAAACGATACATGTCCCCTTGCCGTAAATCAGAACGATTGATTCGACTGTTGGTAAGTAACTCATTCCTTAAGATCTTTCTCAGTTCTTTTTCCGAAATTTCTTGGTCACTTTCCTTTTTTTGGTTTTGCTTTTCTAACTTTTCCAGTTCCTTCATCGCAAAGATTTGTTTAATCCCTGCGATATTAACGCCTTGATCTAAAAGGTCTTTAATTTCCAAGAGCTTATCGATATCATTCAAAGAAAACATTCGCTGGTTCCCTTTTGTCCGTGCCGGAACCACCAATTGATGTTCTTCGTAGTACCGAATTTGTCTCGCTGTAAGTTCCGTCAGTTCCATCACAGTTCCTATAGGAAATAAAGGTAGGGATCTGCGAATTTCTTTTCCGCTCACCTTTCCGCCCCCTTTGCAAATTATTTATTATCATTATATCCAATGTTAAGTATAATGTCAACAACATGTGAGCATTTCTAACATATTATTTACAACTTGCATGATGGATGTAGAAACAAAAAATAGTTCACCGGCAAAGCGCTATTTTTTTAAAAAACTTAAACCGACCATCCTTTGTGCATATCGACCGCAAATATTTTCGAAAAAACTTTTTGGGTTCTAATCAAAAGATGGCTGGGTTGTTTTTTCACGCTTATTCAATGGTGATTAACTGTTTTTCAATTAACCTGTTGACGGCAAGACAAATAGCAATTTTGACATGTTCATAAGTTAATCCCCCCTGAACATAAGCAATATACGGAGGGCGTATTGGGCCGTCTGCAGATAATTCAATACTTGCACCTTGAATAAAGGTACCTGCGGCCATAATCACATCATCTTCATACCCCGGCATATAACTTGGATAAGGTGTAAATTTCGAATTAACAGGAGAAGCATACTGAATTGCTTGACAGAAAGCGATCATTCTATCCTTATCATTAAATTGAACAGATTGAATGAGGTCAGTCCTTTTTGCATCCCAAGATGGATTTGTATTCAATCCAATACGTTCCAACATCGCTGCAGTAAATACGGCACCTTTTAATGCTTGACCAACAATATGGGGTGCGAGGAAAAAACCTTGATACATTTCAAGTAAGCTATATAGGGAGGCACCAGCTTCACCACCCAGTCCGGGAGCCGTTAATCGATAAGCACATTTATTTACCCACTCTCTTTTCCCGACAATATAGCCTCCTGTTTTTACAATGCCTCCTCCGGGATTTTTTATTAACGAACCGGCCATTAAATCGGCACCGACATGAGTTGGCTCCAATTCTTCAACAAATTCTCCATAACAATTATCTACAAAAATAACTACATCTTTTTTAATCTCTCTAACAAAATCAATCATTTCTTTTATTTCATTTACAGTAAATGATGGTCGGTCGGCATAACCTTTTGAACGTTGAATCCCAATCATTTTTGTTTTCGGATGAATACGTTCAGCAATGTTTTTAAAATCAGGTATCCCCTCCTGTGTAAGCGGAACGGTTTGATAACCAATGCCAAATTCTTTTAAATTTCCATTTTCTGACCCGCGTATACCAACGATTTCCTCCAAAGTATCATAAGGATTGCCGGTAATATAAAGAAGTTCATCTCCCGGCCTTAGAACTCCGAATAAGCATGTAGAAATGGCGTGGGTACCGGAAATAATTTGTGGCCTGACCAATGCAGCCTCGGTACCAAAACAATCGGCATATACTTTTTCTAACGTATCTCTACCAATATCATCATAGCCGTATCCCGTTGAAGGAATAAAATGTGAATCACTGACTTCATTTTTTTGGAAACTTTTCAATACACGATATTGATTGTTTTCGACAATTTTATCAATTTGATCATGTATGGGTCGAATTTTCATTTCCACCTCATTAATAATTGATTGAAGTTTTGCATTGTTGGTTAGCACATTATCCATGTTATTCTCCATCTCCGTCATTTTGTTTCTTGATTTCCCCATATAGAGGGGAGTGGGCAAAAATATAGCCTTTACATTGATAGGTTTCGTCACTTTCCAAAAATTTGAGCTCCCGTAAAATGGTTTCCTCTTTCAGCCGGGCTAATAATTTTCCGGATGTCGAGGGCAAGTTGACTTCATATTGGACCATTTCTTCTATCATCATCTCTTCAATTTTACGCTTTAGTCGCTCACGATCAGCAAGGTTTAAGGCACTGATTTGTAACACCTTGCCGTCCGCTGTTGAAACAAAATCATTGTGAACCCGATCCATTTTATTATATAAAACGAGTTGGGGAATTTTCTCAGCATGTAATTCTTTTAATATTTTATTCACGGTTTTTTCATGTTGATCGTAATCCGGATTGGAAGCATCGATGACATGAAGCAACAGATCGGCTTCTGCAACTTCTTCCAATGTGGAACGAAATGCTGCAACCAGTGTTGTTGGTAAATCTTCAATAAAACCGACTGTATCGCTTAATAAAACAGTAAATCCGCTATGTAGCACTAATTTTCGTGTCAGTGGATCAAGGGTGGCGAATAGTTTATTTTCTTCGTAGGATGCGGCATCTGTCAATCGGTTAAACAAAGTTGACTTCCCGGCATTCGTGTACCCGATTAAGGCAATTTGGTATGTATTTTTTTTCTTTCTATTCGAGCGATAACGTTTCCGATGTTCCACAATAACAGAAAGCTGATTTTTAATTTCATTAATCCGGTTACGAATATGTCTTCGATCAGTTTCCAGTTTTGTTTCACCCGGTCCTCTTGTTCCAATTCCCCCACCAAGACGGGATAACTCGGTTCCTTGTCCAACTAATCTGGGCAATAAATACTCCAGTTGAGCGAGCTCCACCTGTAGTTTCCCTTCTCTTGACTTCGCTCTTCTCGCAAATATATCCAAAATTAATTGCGTCCGGTCGATGATTTTCGTTTGCAATTGGTTTGATAAATTTCGTAACTGGCTCGGTGTCAATTCACTATTAAAAATGACAACATCTACTTCAAGTTCTTCAATAAGATTCCGTAATTCCTCCACCTTTCCCTTCCCCAGATAAGTAGAAGAATCTGGCTTGTCTCTTTTTTGTGTCACACGAAGGATCACTTCACCATTAGCTGTATCCGTCAACGAGACAAGTTCTTCCATTGAATTTTCAAAACGGAAATCATCCATTTCCGGGAGTTGACAGCCAACGACAATAACTTTTTCTCTAGCGTTTTCCACAAAACCACCTAATTTCTTTTATAATCAATCATTATTTTTCTTATCCGCAAGTTGAACCTGCGGAGCCTCATTTATCCATTACTATATTTACACAAAATAAATTTGACTGCAAATTCGGTTCGTAAAAAAAAATTTAGTTCATTATAAAAAAAACCCCAACATGCTGGGGCAAAAGATTTATCTATTTTTCAGTTCAATGTTCATCCGGAAAAATAAGATCTTGGCTGCGAATCGTCATTAATTCACTCCGGTCAAATTGATTATTAATTAATAATCTCATTGCTTGGGCACGAATCGACTTTTCAATAATATTTCTTACATAACGTCCATTTGAAAAGCGATTTCGAATAAACGATGATTTCACAAATGATAAGTGCTCTCGTAATTTTTTTTCAGCTTCATGACTTAATATATATTCTTTTTCTTTCATCATCATTTTTCCGATATCCATTAGCTGTTCAACCGTATAATCAGGAAATTCAATGATAATCGGGAAGCGTGATTCAAGACCAGGATTTAAGGCGAGAAAATGATCCATCTCGCGTGAGTAACCGGCTAATATAAGTACAAAATCATGTTGTTTATCTTCCATATGTTTGACCAAAGTATCAATGGCCTCTTTCCCAAAATCCTTTTCACCGCCACGGCCTAGAGAGTATGCTTCGTCTATAAAGAGGATGCCGCCCATAGCTTTTTTAATCAAATCACGAGTTTTTTGTGCAGTATGTCCGATATATTCACCAACTAAATCGGCTCTTTCACATTCAATCAAATGTCCCTTTGATAAAACACCAACCTTTTGAAAAAGTTTCCCGATCAGTCGGGCAACCGTTGTTTTTCCTGTTCCCGGATTTCCTTTAAACATCATATGGAGGACCTGTTTCCCAGCTTTTAATCCTTTTTCCTCCCGCTTTTTATTCACAATAATCCAAGCATATATTTCTTTAATTACGTGTTTTACATCATTTAGACCAACTAAGGAATTTAACTGTTCTTCAATTTCTCTTAATATTTCATGATCACCAGTCTGCTCTTTTGGTTCAGTAACCGGTTCAACTCTTGCTTTTCGGTTTAAAGTAATACTTATTTGACCATTATTTTTCATCCGTATTGGTTGATCCAATGTGTTCACCTCTCTTGTATGTAAAACAGTATACGCCCAGATGAAAAAAAGGTGACATTCGCCTATTTGTCGAAAAAATGTATTTCCTGCTTCACTTTTCTTTATGTTTTGACAATAATTTATGTTTAATGACAAAATCCTACTTTCCCTTTGTCAAATCTTGCGCTTTCCCAAGAAATAATGAATATTATTTCCAAATTTGCTTTCATCACGTAAAAACAGCTGATGTGATCATATCATGCACAAAGATTTGTATAAAACGAAATATGGTTCATGGAAACCTTGCTTCTCTTCCCATAAGGCTTTTAAAGGTCTTAAAATATCTTTTACTATATTTATTCATAAATAATACAAGTCATGACTCGAGTATCATATTTTCCTTATAAGTAATACGTCCTCGATTATACTTATAGCCTACAAATAGAAAAAGAGGTATGATTTATGAAAACCATACCTCTTTTGTATTATTACTTTCCCCTACTCTAAATCAATTTGCACATTTCGTGACGGGGCAAAAGTTGATATTGCATGTTTAAAAACGAGTTGTTGTTTGCCATCGGTTTCAAATAAAACAGTAAAATTATCAAACCCTCGGACGAGACCGCGGATTTGGAAACCGTTTGTTAGGAATACGGTAACTAAAATATTCTCTTTCCGTATTTGATTTAAAAATTGGTCTTGAATATTGATCGGTTGTTTCATTCTTTGTCCTCCTCATTATTCTCCTAATTTATATATTCGCTCTAAGGTGAAGCTTTCCTGCAACGAAATCAGAAATTTTTTGTAAATTTTTTTCATATTCTTTCAGATTCGTGATATCAAACCACTCGACATCCATCTTATTCCGAAACCATGTCAATTGTCTTTTGGCAAAATGTCTCGTATTTTGTTTTAATTGGTCTACCGCTTCTTCAAGGGTAATTTTTCCGTCAAAGTAAGCGAACAATTCTTTATAGCCAATCGCTTGTGTCGCCTGAACATTTTTGAACCCTTGATCATATAAAGCTTTTGCCTCGTTGATTAGCCCATTTTCGATCATTTGGTCGACTCGTTCATTTATTCTTTTATATAAAATGTCACGATTCATTGTTAAACCAACAATCGCAACATCATATAATAATGTATATTGTTGTTTTGCTTTTAATTCCGCCATCGTTTGTCCGGTCGAAAAATATACTTCTAAAGCCCGGATAACACGGCGCTCGTTATTAGGATGAATTTGCCGGGCAGTCTCCGGATCGACTTTTGAAAGGTATTGATACAAACGTTCAATCCCTTCTAATTTCACTCTTTCTTCTAAAAGGCTACGTATTTTGTTGTTTTTTCCTTGATTAGAAAATTGATAATCATAAATAACAGCTTGAATATAAAGCCCTGTCCCTCCGACAATCATCGGTAAATGATTTCGGTCGGTAATAGCAGAAATTTTTTTTCGGACAAGTTGTTGAAAATCATATACAGAAAAAGATTCATCCGGATTTTTAATATCGATTAGATGATGTGGGATTCCTTTCATTTCCTCTTTGGAGATTTTGGCTGTCCCAATATCAAGTCCGCGATAAATTTGCATTGAATCTCCACTAATAATTTCACCATGAAATTGTTTTGCCAAATCAATACTTAATTTGGTTTTTCCCACTGCGGTAGGTCCGATAATACACAGCAACTTCTCCTTGTTCACAAAAATCCCACTACTTTCAACACATTTATTTGAAATAATTTCCTGTCATTTTTAGTTTACCACAATAAAATAAATATGTTAAACATCAAACTATTATGTCCCGAAACAGGAAAGATATACCTCATTTTGTCGATTCATGATGGAAATTCGAAAATTTTTTTAAAAATATATACTATAGAAAGTTAGTGTAAGGGTAGAAATGTTTCCGCTAAATTTTAACTGCATTTATTAGCCAGATCCGGTTAGAGCAAAAGTCCATCCTGTCTTCAAACTTTCTTACATGACCCTTTTGAACATTTTTTCCATTTCATATGTTGAAAAATGAATAATAATCGGTCGTCCATGCGGGCATGTAAATGGATCACTTGTCATCCGCAATGTATCCAGTAATTGCTGAATTTCATCATGACGCAGCCGGTGATTTGCTTTAATCGAACCTTTGCAGCTCATCATAATAGCTGTTTCTTCACGCAATTTTTTAATATCAACTTTTTTCATTGTCAACACTTGTTCAATGATTTCTTGAATGGTTTCTTCTTCTTCACCGTGAGGAAACCATTGTGGGTGATTCCTGATGATAAATGTATTCGTTCCAAAAGGTTCGAGAAATAAGCCGACTTTTTTAAGTTCTTCCAGATTTTCTTCCAACTTAATATATTCGTCGTTAGAAAACTGGAGTGTCAGCGGGATAAGCAGCTCTTGCAAATCATTTGAAACTTCCCCAATTTTTTCTTTAAAATACTCATATTTTATCCGCTCTTGGGCTGCATGCTGGTCGATGATGTATAATCCTTTTTCATTTTCAGCAAAAATATATGTGCCATGCATTTGCCCGATTGGATATAAGACCGGAATTCTACTTACCGGTTGTTTGGTAAAATCCGGGTTATTATCGAATGGTTCATGATCATCATGAGCTTTTTTCTCATTCGTTGCTTCATCAAGATCAATACCGTTCAAATCTTCTCCCATTGAATTTTCGGTTACTTTGTCAAAATTTGCCTCTTGATTATGATTCGTTTGGTGAAACGATTCTTCACTCTCTTTTACTTCGTTAACCGATTCATGGTCTTTCAGCGATTGCAAAAATAAGCCGGCTACTGTTCTTTCTTCTTTTGTTAATGTGGAATGTCCATTGTCAATATTGGACCTTGCGACTTTCTCTTGTTTCTGATCAAACGATTCATTTTGTTGTCCCAAGTTCTCAGGTAAATGATCTAAAGAAAGTGAAATTTGTTCCGATTTTAATTTTTCTTGTTTTGGCGCTTGACCGGCAGGGATCAGTGTCTCTTTTTTGAAGCTCTGGTTAATGGTTTCCGTAATTAATTCTGACAATTCTTTTTCCTTACTTAAGCGTACTTCTAGTTTCGCAGGATGAACATTCACATCAACTAAGATGGGATCCATCGTAATGTTCAAGTAAACGATGGGAAAGCGTCCAATGGGAAGCAAGGTGTGATATCCAGCAATAACCGCATTAGCAATTGGATAATTTTTAATAAACCGACCGTTAACCATGATTGAAATATAGTTTCGTGATGCTCTCGTTACTTCCGGCAATGTGATATAACCATCGACTTGAAAATCCAGTGACTCACCGTGAATGGGAATCATTTTTTTGACAATATTTAAGCCATAGATCCCGGCGAGAACTTGCCGGGAGTCTCCATTTCCGGTTGTCTGCAGAAGCGTTCTACCGTTATGAATGAGTTTCATTGCAACTTCAGGATGACTAAGTGCCAATCGGTTCATAACATCTGTAATATTTCCTAACTCGGTATGGATGGTTTTCATATATTTCAAGCGGGCTGGTGTATTAAAAAATAAATCGGTTACTGTAAAATCTGTTCCTTTACGGCTCGGAGCGGGTTCAAACAGAAGCTTCGTTCCTCCCTCTACAACGAAACGACTTCCGGGTCCACTGCCGGTGCTTGTCACCAGTTCAACTTTTGCCACCGAAGCAATACTTGGTAAAGCCTCACCGCGAAATCCGAGCGACTTGATACGGAACAAATCTTTTTCATCTTTTATTTTACTGGTTGCATGTCTTTCAAAAGCAAGGGGTACGTCTTCCGGTTCAATCCCGGATCCATTGTCAATCACCCGGATCTTTTTCAAGCCCGCTTCTTCCACTTCCACTTCTATCATCGTACTACCCGCATCAATAGCATTTTCAACAAGTTCTTTTACAACTGATGCTGGACGTTCAACCACTTCACCTGCTGCTATTTTATTGGAAAGTACTTCATCTAATTGGATAATCTTGCCCATTTTTTCTCACCATCCAACATAATCGTTCAATTTTTATTCAGCTTTTTTTGTAACCTATATAATGCATTCATCGTATCAAGCGGAGTCATTTCTAACAAGTTCAACGATTTTAACTCATCAACCACTTTCTTCTCTTTATTTGTTAATCTGGTTGAAGCCGGTGATTTTGGTTCTTCTTGAAAGAATGATAATTGCTCTGCTTCCGTAGTAGTTGATTCAAATATTTGTTCCGAATTCATTTGAATGTCTTGTTTAGCTTCTTCATTATCTGTCATTTGATCTGGCAAGTGTGACTCTTCGGCAAATTTTGGTTTTCCATCTTGATTTTCTAATTGCTGCAAAATTTCTTCCGCACGTGTAATCAACTCCGGTGGTAAGTCTGCCAATTTTGCGACATGGATACCATAGCTTTTGTCAGCAGGTCCTTCTTTTATTTTATGGAGGAAAACAACATGACCGTCTTTTTCTACTGCACTAACATGAACATTTTTCAATTTCTTTAATGATTGTTCCAAAACAGTTAATTCATGATAATGGGTCGAAAAAAGTGTTTTCGCACCGATTTTATCATGTATATATTCGATCATAGCCTGAGCAAGAGCCATACCATCATAGGTTGATGTTCCCCGCCCAATTTCGTCAAATAAAATTAAACTGTTTTCCGTTGCACCACTGATCGCATTTTTCGCTTCCAACATTTCCACCATGAATGTACTTTGGCCACTAATTAAATCATCTGCCGCACCAATCCGAGTAAAAATTTGATCAAAAATCGGCAATTCCGCCTCTTGAGCCGGGATAAAGCAGCCGATTTGTGCAAGTATGGCGGTTAAAGCAATTTGCCGCATATATGTACTTTTCCCTGACATATTTGGACCGGTAATCAATAACATTTCTCTGTCTCCATCCATAAAGCAATCATTCGGTACATAAGATTGGAGATTCATAACCTTTTCAACGACAGGATGCCTACCTTCTTTAATAATTAGTTTTCTGTCTTTTCGAAAAACAGGTTTTGTGTACATTCTTTCCTCGCTGACGGTGGCAAAACATTGTAAGCAATCAAGCTCACTTACTTGTTTCGCCAACTCTTGCAATCTTGGAATATATTCCTTTACTTGTTCACGAATTTCAATAAACAACTCATATTCGAGGTCAACACTTTTTTCTTCTGCTTCCAGAATAATACTTTCTTTTTCCTTTAATTCCGGTGTAATAAATCGTTCGGCATTGGCCAAGGTTTGTTTTCGTTCATAGGATCCATCTTTTGGAAGAAGGTGGAGATTAGCCTTTGTCACTTCAATATAATACCCAAAAACCCGGTTATAACCGATTTTTAACGACTTAATTCCTGTCTTTTCCCGTTCATTCTTTTCCATTTCACTGATCCATACTTTTCCGTTGCGACTGGCATAGCGATAAGAATCCAAGCGGTCATTATAACCATCTCGAATGATTCCCCCTTCCTTTACCGATAATGGAGGAGTTTCAATAATTGCCCGGTCAATCATGTCAGCCAGTTCAGTACATGGGTCAAGGTTTTTCGCCCTTCTTTGCATTTCCGGATCTGAAATAGATTGTAAAATATGTATAATTTCCGGAATTTGCCATAGTGTTGTCTTTAAACTGACTAGATCGCGGGCATTGACATTTCCGAATGCGACACGGCCGGCAAGTCTTTCAATATCATAGACTTGCTTCAATTTTTCACGTAATTCTTGTCGTTCCATATAATGATTTTTCAGCGTGTCCACACTATTTAACCGTTGTTCAATCGCATCAATCGATAAAAGCGGGCGGTCAATCCATTGTTTTAACAACCTTCCACCCATCGCCGTCATCGTTTCATCAAGCAACCAAAGAAGGGACCCTTTTTTTCCTTTTGACCGGATCGTTTCGGTTAATTCTAAATTTCGCTTCGAATAATAATCAATTTTCATATATTGATTGACTTGATAAAACTCGACCGGTTGAATATGATCTAAATTTCGTTTCTGGGTGCGATATAAATAATTAAAGAGACGAGCAATGGTCATTCGTAATTTTTCTTGCGTAATTTTGACCAACTTATCCGAAAATACCGCCGGAATGTCGATACTTTCTTCAAAGGAGATGGCGATAGGGAAACGTTCTTTCATTTGACTTTGCAATTCCTCGGAAAAATCCGGTGAAACAACAACCTCTTTTGTTCTGAACGTGGACAGTTCATTCATGACTTCCTCGAATTCTTCTTGTATCAATGTTACCCGGCTTTCCCCCGTTGATAAATCACAAAAGGATAATCCAAAAGTACCATCGTTAAACAGGGTAATGGATGCGATATAATTATTATCTTTATCGTGAAGGCTAGTCCCATCCATCAATGTACCGGGAGTAAGTAACTGAATAACTTCTCTCTTAACCATTCCCTTTGCTCGTTTCGGGTCTTCCATTTGTTCACATATCGCTACTTTATAGCCACGATTTACCAGAGTTTCAATATATCCGGAAGCAGAGTGATAGGGTACGCCACACATCGGTATTTTTTCCTCAACTCCGCCATCTCTGGCAGTTAACGTAATTTCCAGTTCTTGACTTGCTTTGACAGCATCTTCAAAAAATAATTCATAAAAATCGCCTAAACGAAAAAATAAAAAGGCATCTTGGTATTCTGCCTTTATGCTCAAATATTGTTGGATCATAGGCGTATATTGTTTCATTTTTGCCCACACCTTTTCCGTTTCATTCTCAAATAATAATTATAACATATCATTATGGAGTTATCATTCGAAAAAATTCATGTTCCTTTCCCTTCATTTTTTTATAAATTTTAAAAGACCTTCAAAATGTATTGAAGGTCTTTTTTTAACCACTGAAACATCCAAGTTATATGTGAGGAGTCCTATTTTTCGTTATTATGAATTTTGGCTTCTCAATTCAACACGACGGATTTTTCCTGAATCTGTTTTTGGTAAAGATTGAACAAATTCAACTAATCTTGGGTATTTGTAAGGTGCAGTAAGTTGTTTAACATGATCTTGAAGTTCTCTAACTAAATGTTTACCGGCTTCAATTCCGTCTTTAAGAACAACAAAAGCTTTCACCACATTTCCCCGAATCGGATCGGGATGGGCAACAACCGCACATTCTTTTACAAATTGATGTTTCATTAACGCATCTTCCACTTCAAAAGGTCCAATTGTATATCCGGAACTAATGATCATATCATCGCTTCTTCCGACAAACCAAAAATAATTATCCTCATCTTTATAGGCAAGATCTCCGGTTACAAAATAATTCCCTTTAAAAGCTTTTTCAGTTCTTTCGGGATCTTCGTAGTATTTGACAAAAAGTGCCGGGAAATCTTTTCGTAAGGCAATATTCCCTTTTTCACCTACTTTTACCGGCTTCCCATCTTCATCAACAATCTCCACAAATTCCGGCATAATCGGTTTACCCATTGATCCCGGTCTGATTTCCATTCCTTTTACGGTTCCGATGACAAGCGTACTTTCTGTTTGACCATAGCCATCACGAACTATGATATTAAATTGATTTTGGAAGATATCGATGACTTCCCGATTTAATGCTTCTCCGGCTGAAACGGCACTTTGCAAATGGGATAAATGATATTTCGATAAATCATGGACTTTTGCCATTAGTCGATATTCTGTTGGCGTACAGCAGAGAACATTCACTTTTTCTTGATCCAGTATTTTTAAATAGGTTTCCGGATTAAACCTGCCTAAATATACCAGCCCGGTCGCCCCCATACCAAGTACAGAAAGGAAGGGACTCCACACCCACTTTTGCCAACCTGGGCCTGCAGTCGCCCAAACAATATCCCCTTCATGAATATCGAGCCATTGTGTCGCGGCAGTCCGTAAATGTGCATATGCCCAACCATGTACGTGAACAACTCCTTTTGGTTGCCCGGTTGTTCCGGAAGTATACGTAATTAATGCATAGTCATCCCTTGAAGTTTCTACCTTTTTAAAAATTTCTGATTCATTTTCAGCAAGTTCTTCCATTTGCTTCCAACCGGGTACTGACTCTGAAAAAGTAATTTTATATTGTAAATTGGTCGCTTCATTTGTTATTTTGTCGATTTCTTCACAAAATGAAAAATAAGAAATGATTGCTTTCACTTTCCCATTATTCAGCCGAAAAAGAATATCTTGCGCCCGAAGTAACTCAGAACCCGGGATGATAACAAGACCGGCCTTCCAACAAGCAAAATAAATAATATAGGTCTCAATCATCCGCGGGACCATGATAAAAACACGGTCGCCCTTTTTTAAGCCTAATTTTTTTAAGGCATTTGCAAGTTTGTTGCCCCGTGCAATGAACTCTTCATAAGAAATTTCTTTCCGATCGCCTTTTTGACTAATAAATTTCAAAGCAATTTTACTCGATTTATGTTTTTCAATTTCATCAATAATATTATATTTTGTAGGCGCAATTAAACTTTTCAATGTAATTGACTTGTTTTCCACCATTATTAATCACACTTTCTATTTAAATTAAATCGAATATGTATATTATACCTCAACATATTACTAAATGTTAGTACTAGGTAATAAATTTTTTCAAAAAAATTTTTCCAAATAAAGAAAAACGCAGAGCGATCGAAGCTAGACATTAAAACGAATCCAAAGTTATTTCCTTTTTTTTTATTCATAAATAAAGAAAACTCGGGGGTCCGAGCTTTAGGTGAGAGAAGAGCACAGTTCAACGAAAAAATACCCTAGTTTGTCGATTCCGATAAAACGCTTCGTTGCTTTCCTTGTGCACTTTTCCTTCATTCTTTTAATTTCCCGTACCAAGCAAATTCTCTTCTTTGCTGGAAATTTATACATGCTTCATGTAAAACAAAAGGAGTCTGACCCCACATGATATCATTTTAAGGTTTATCACCATTGTACCGTGTTGGAAGTGAGTGTCAGACAGAACCAAATAGTATTATTCAATTAATTTTCGTTATTCCTCTTCCCCATCTACAAGAAAATCCGGGTTTAATTCTTCAAACTCCTCATCGTCAATATCGAGATCCCAATCGTCATCTTCAAAATCTTCATCACTTAATCGGACAACTACTTTCGTTTCACCAATCAATTCGACTAAAAATTCGCGTTCGACCGTAACAACCAGTTTATTCCCATTCGGTGAAATGACTGCTTCGACACAATTCGGTTGTTGAAGTACTTGTACATTGACTTCTTTATCGGCAATGGTTTTGTCATCTTTATATTTTAATTTGATGACATCTTTGTATTCGACCCGATCAGTTGCAACATCCGTTTTCGTATTATCATTGCAGGAATACCAGCAGTTAATATCATAATGTCCACTTACTTCCACAGTTTTTCCGACTTTCTCCGCTTTATATGCATGGTTGATAATCCATGCACCAAGGATACTGGACGGAGCATGGTTTGGTCGGATTGTATGATTGGAAGTGGTATTTTTTCGCCCTTTCGCAACGACCGCTTTTGTAATAATCTCTCTTGTATTTCCCATGCGAGCGTAACCTCCTCAAGTTTTATCACTTCATCCTATGCGGGACAAAAAACCAGTGTGCGTAAATTTTCTTGGAAGTTCGTTTTCAAGGAAAATGACTAAAGGAAGAGAGGTTGGCAATTGTCTACCGGCAGTCGATACGAAGCAGATAAAATGATTAACGGAAGATTGAGTTTACACTGTTACGGGTGATCTTCGTTTTCCTTATTTCCGGTTATTTTTATTAAATGGGTTTCAGGCCTTGCTCCCAATCGTAACGGTAATTGCGTCGTTCCATATCCGTTGCTTATTAATAAGGTTGTTTCTTGTCCTTGATACAATTTCCCCTTTGGATATAGACCAAGCCCAAATAAACGGATTTGTCCTCCATGGGTATGACCGCTTAACAACAAAGAAATACGATGTTCTTTTTTTACATCATTCCAAATTTCCGGATTATGGCAAATAACAATTTTAAACGATTCCTTGTCTACAGGTTCTAAAACACTCTCCAAACAAATGTCCTGATATTTTATTTCACCGATCCCAATGATATATAATTTTTCCCCTTTATCTGATTGAAGCACTCGATAATCATTTTCTAAAACAGTGACAAAATTTTTATGGAAGATTTCCATCAATTTTGTTCGGTTCTTCTCATAGTCATTATTTCCCCAAATAAAGTAGATGGGGGCTATTTCATTTAGTCGCCGTAAGTTTTCTTCCGTTCTCGTATAGGGAACTCCTTTTTCTGTTAGATCACCGCCAATGATGACAAGATCAGCTTTCCCCTTAACTTGATCAATGATTTTTTCATTGATAAGACGTCGATGGATATCAGATATGAAAAAAATGTTAATTTCGCCAAAGGAAGCGGGGAACGAAGGAAAAGATAACTTGTGTTCAATCATATGGTTTTCATGAGCGACTTTCCACATATACCAAAGGAAAAAAACCGGTAAAACGATAACAATAATCAATAAAATTCCCATAATATGTCTCCTAAAAAAGGCCTACCTCTTTAAGATAGACCCTTAATCGTTTATGTGTTTAACAGGATGGAAATATCCTTTTTATGATAAGTCTTGTGACATGATTGCTTTTTCACTCCGGACTTGTGCGCCTGTTTTACCTTGCAACAAATCACCGTCAGTCGACAGAATAATTTCATTTGTAACTGTATTGGCAATTGTATTTGAAACCATTTGTAAAAGTTCATTTACTTCATATTGTGACTCTTTAAATTCCTGCACAATCGGAATTTCATCAATTTCCTTTTCCAGCGCTTCTATTTTTTCTTCGACTTGTTTCAAAGCTTTGATTTTTCCATAGTTTTGGAAGTTAACTGCTTGTTTTTGTAAACTTTTTATGCTGTTAATTTTTTCCCTAACCTTTTGATTTTCATTAATCTTTGCTTCCGCCCGCTTAAAAAAATCCACTTCTTCTGTCTCGGCGATCATTTTAGCCAGTTCCCTTGCTTTATCAATGATTTCCGTCTTTGTATATTTCCCCATTGTTTTAGCTCACCTCGATTTTTTCCTCAACCACCATTTCCCCGTTTAATGTCCAGGTTTTTGCTTCCGTAATTTTTACTTTTACAATTTGACCGATGGCCGATTTTGGTCCGACAAAATTGACCAGTTTGTTTCTTCGCGTGTAACCGCTGAGTACTTCCGGATTGTTTTTCGATTCACCTTCAACAAGTACTTCGACGGTTTGCCCTTCCATTGCTTTCATTTTTTGTGCAGAAATTTCGTTCACTAAATCATTTAATCGTTGTAACCGTTCTTTCTTCACTTCCATCGGGACATTGTCCTTCATTTTTGCCGCAGGTGTTCCTTCCCGAGGTGAGTAAATGAAAGTGAAAGCCGAATCAAATCCCACTTCACGGTACAAAGATAACGTTTCTTCAAATTGTTCATCCGTCTCATTCGGGAAACCAACAATAATATCCGTTGTCAAGGCTACATCCGGTATGGCCGCTTTAATTTTGCGCACCAATTCCAAATAAGATTCCCGGGTATATTTCCGTCCCATAATTTTCAGCATGGAACTGGAACCGGATTGAACCGGAAGATGAATATGTTCAACAAGATTGCCGCGTTTTGCCAATACTTCAATTAAATGATCATCGAAATCACGCGGATGGCTGGTTGTGAAGCGAATTCGCGGTATATCAATTTTCCGCAGATCATCCATTAAATCACCGAAGCGATAATCGATATCTTCAAAATCTTTTCCATATGCGTTCACGTTTTGGCCAAGTAAAGTAATTTCTTTATACCCTTGGGCAGCTAAATGACGAACTTCTTCGATAATATCTTCCGGACGGCGGCTTCTTTCTTTCCCGCGTGTGTATGGAACAATACAATATGTACAGAATTTATCACAGCCGTACATAATGTTAACCCATGCTTTAATGTTACCTTTCCGTGCCTTTGGAAGACTTTCAATAATATCGCCTTCTTTTGACCAAACTTCAACAACCATCTCTTTTGCCATATAAGCCTCATGTAAAATCTGCGGCAAACGGTGGATATTGTGGGTACCGAAAATCATATCGACATGTTGGTGTTTTTGCAAGATCCTGTTGACGACTGATTCTTCTTGTGCCATACAACCGCAAACCCCGAGAAGAAGGTCCGGTTTTTCTTGTTTTAATGATTTTAAATGACCCAGTTCGCCAAACACTTTATTTTCGGCATTTTCCCGAATCGCACAAGTATTGAGTAAAATGACATCGGCATCCTCGGTTGTATCGGTCGGTTCATAGCCTAATTCCATGAAAATTCCCGCCATTACTTCGGTATCATGTTCATTCATTTGACAACCATACGTACGGATATAAAATTTTCGACCTTCCCCCATTCCTTTTAATGGTTCCGGCACATCAAAATCTTTAAAATAACCTACATTTCCTTTTGTCCGTTTCCTTGCATCCTTTAAGGAAGGCGGCATATAGACAGTTTGAAAATATTTACTATAATCTTTTTCTCCGGCAGCGGATTTTTTGTCCGTTGGAGAAGCTTGTTTCACTTGTTGACTTTGTAACCGTTGTTGTTCGTTCATAATTAAACTCCTTTCAAGACCATAAAAACAAATCATATTCTTGCCACATCTGTTAAAACACATCTCTATTCAATTTATCATTATAAACGTTTATAAAGCAATTAACAATAAGATATAAATTACACAACGATTTGACTTTTTTGTTTTTCAATCGGTGTCTTCTTTTGTATGATGGTGTTATGAAGAAATTTTTACCATAGGGGGAGAAACAATTGACGAAACGGAGCATTTTAGTTGTTGAAGATGAGGAGAAAATTGCCCGAGTTCTTCAACTTGAATTAGAATATGAAGGATATAATGTAGAAAAAGCATTTGATGGAAATGAGGCGCTGGAAAAATATCGCTCACAAAAATGGGATCTTATATTACTTGATGTGATGCTACCCGGGATGAGCGGAATTGAATTATTAAGAAAAATTCGTAATAATGATCCCCTGACACCTGTCATTCTCTTGACCGCAAGAGGTTCAGTAGCAGATAAAGTATCAGGACTTGACCTCGGTGCAAATGATTATGTGACAAAACCGTTTGAAATGGAAGAACTTCTCGCTCGTATTCGGGCTAATTTACGACTTTCATTGATTCAAAATGAAACCGGAGAATCAGACTGGATAAAGATTGGTGACTTAAAAGTGAATGAAAATTCAAGGGAAGTCATCCGTGGCAATCACACCATTGAACTAACCCCGCGGGAATTTGATCTTTTACTTTATTTAATGAAAAATCGTGGACAAGTTTTGCAACGGGAACAAATTCTTGATGCCGTTTGGGGTTACGATTTTTACGGTGATACGAATGTCGTTGATGTATATATCCGCTACTTACGGAGAAAAATTGATGCCGACCAGCAATTACCCGTCATTCATACCGTCCGTGGTGTCGGTTATATGGTTAAGGAGGCAAAATGAAGCTAAAAAATAAAATTAATCTATATACATCTGTTCTTTTTATCGGACTATTGATTTTTATGAATATAACTATCTACTTATTATTTAAAAATTTAATGGTAGCTTCGGAAATATCAGCGACAGAACAGGAATTTGACAACACTACTGCAGGGGTAATTTCATCCTTGGGAACAGTGGCCACGGACAATTTGTTACGGGCATATGTACCAATCGATGGAAAAATTCAACTTGTTGCTAGTGACGGAAAAAACTTGGCAATGTCTGTTTCCCCTTCTGAAGAGAAGCTTTCAAAGCAGGAAACGGCTTTTTACGATAAAGAAGTGACAAAAGAAATCACCTTAGATGAAAATCATTACTATTTTTATTCACTTCCTGTTGTATGGACGGATGGTTCCATTGCCAATCTCCAAGTAACAAAAAGTATCGAAACCGCCTATGACCAATCGGAAACATTACGGTTTATTCTATTTGCTGTCACATTTGTTGCAACCATCCCCATCATTGTTTCGAGTCAATTACTCGGTAAACTGATTATGGACCCAATTACCGCATTAACAAAGACGATGAAAGAAATTACTAAAAGCGGTCAATTTAAACGCATACCGATGAATCAACAGACAAAAGATGAACTGGAACAAATGGGAAAATCTTTTAATCATATGATTGATTTACTGGAAACGAATTTTACAAAGCAAGAACAATTTGTTTCCAATGCTTCTCATGAGTTGAGGACGCCTCTGACTGTTATTGAAAGCTATGCCAGTCTATTAAAAAGGCGTGGGATAGATAAACCTGAAATTTTCCATGAAGCGGTTGATGCCATCCACGCAGAAGCTGTCCGCATGCGTGAGATGACTGAACAACTGCTTCTCTTGGCGAAACCGAATGAACAATGGAACTTAGATTTTCGGTCTCTTTCCCTCACCCTTATTACTAAAGCAACGACAAAATCTTTTGAACAAGCATACGGCAGAGAAATTGCTTTGAATGTTACAGAAGAAGTCGTAGTGATAAGCGATGAACAAAAACTGAAACAACTTCTTTATATCATTCTTGAAAATGCGGTTAAATATAGTGAAGAAATCATCACCGTTACAATTGGCAAACAGAATAAAGAAGGATTTATTCGTGTAAGTGACAAAGGAATTGGTATCCCTGAAGAAGATTTGCCGAAAATTTTTGATCGTTTTTACCGTGTCGATCAAGCAAGAAGCCGAAAATATGGTGGAACTGGTCTCGGGCTAAGCTTAGCGAAAGAAATTGCCAATGCCATTCATGCAACGATCGAGGTGGAAAGTTCGCTCGGTGTGGGGACAAACGTAACCATCTGTCTGCCTTTGCAATAATTTTTTTGGCATATCAATTTTCTCACCATTTTTTCATTTTTTTATGAAAAAATATAAGAAAGTAAGTGTAAATACAGCAGGAGAGGGTGATGATGTGAAAAGTTGGAAACCTATGCCTTTATTTTTATCCATTCTTCTTTTTGTCGGACTGGTATTTGTTATCTATTTTTGGATGAAACCGACGCCGGCGGTAGAAGCTTTTTCTAAAGATGAGGCAATAAAAACCGTCCAGAATCTTTATGGAGGAAAGATTCTAAACATAGAAGATACTGACAAAAAATTCATTGTCCAAACCGAACAGGATAAAGGGACCTATGAAGTTACAATCGATAAACAAACTGGAAATATAGAGAAATTACAATTGATTGCTGCAAAAAAGGATGCCGGTACCCCTTCCCAAGCAGAAACAACCCCGTTGCCCGAAAGTGAGATTCGCTCAATTGTTCAAGGGCAAACTGCCGGAATGATTGAATCCGTGCAATTAAATAATGATCAAACGAATGAACTTGTTTATCAAGTGGAAGTAATTGATAACAATCAAAAACAAGTCTTTCTGGTTAATGCAATAAACGGGGAAATCTTGACAAAGAAAGAGCAAACCGAAGAAAAGAACAACAATCAGTCGAAAACTACCCAAATCAGTCAAACCGATGCGGAACGAATTGCAAAAAACTACTTGAACGGAAACATTGACAACGTGGAACTCGAATCAGATAGCACCGGGATTTATTATATTGTTGAAATCGAAACAGCAAATGATGAGGCGGAAATCCAGATTGATGCGATTTCAGGTAAAATCTTATCCGTTACTTGGGATGATGAAGAGGAATAGATGGATCGTTCAAAGAAATAAGCATTCTTAAGCGGAATCGGACAAATAAATATCCCCAACATAAAGAGGCTGACACACCCGAGTCAGTCCTTTTTCCAATTAAAGTATAAACAAACGGGTGAATAAATTCTTAATTCGTTTTATTATCTAGATCCCGGTTTTTTATGATACTTTTGCCTTTTTCTCAGCAAATTTTAATTTTCTTCTCCCTTTGTTCTCATATTTACCGGCTATAGTAATAAATGAGAATAAGAATACGATTTGGAGGAGGAAACAAAATGAGAAAAAAATGGATGATCGGTATCATTTCAGGAGGACTCTTGCTTGGTGGAGGATTTGCTCTTGCCGCTTCACCTTTTGGGAATAATCTTAGTGCAAAAGTGGAAGCTAAAGAGGTAATACCGATGGAAAAAATTAGTAAAACTGTATTGGATAAGTATGGTGGACAAATAGAAGATATGGAATTAGACCAAGGTTATTTGGGAACTTACTATGAAATTGAGCTCTTTAGCGATAAAGAAGATGTTGACTTAACTGTTGACGCATATTCCGGTAAAGTTGTGTTTGAAACAAAAAAGCCACGTTTTTTTGATGACGACAATATGGGACCAAGCAATTCGAATAACGGTCAAACCAATAACACGACTAATGAAAATACTCAAGCTCGTCAAGTGAACACAGACACTGCAAATTCGAATAACACGGCAACTGAAAATGCCCAAACACGTCAAGTGAACACAGATACAGCAAATTCGAATAATGCGGCAACACCAACGACAGCTAATAAAGCTACAATTACGCAAGAACAAGCGATTGCCATTGCCGAAAAGGAAACCGGAGCAAAGGCGACCTCCATCCACCAAGATTTCGATGACGGTTATTTACAATACGAAGTCGACCTGATATCGGGAACAAATAAATTTGATGTAACTATCAATGCCGAAACAGGTACCATCATGGAATACGATGTAGAAAGCATTTATAACGATTAACCACTTTGAATAGATATTCTTCCCTTAAGTGACAGGAGGCTATACTGCAAAACCCGCAGGAAAAGCCTCCTGATTTTTTAGTATCTTTGTTATACTACTTATAAGAAAGATGTGCGAGAAAATTGTCAATTTCCTCTTTGTTATGAAGGATTATTGTTGATTTCCGATTTTTATACAGTTCAATAACCTGAATTGCATAATATCTTTTTGTTTTCGGGTATTTCCATATATAGCGGATAAACTCCCAATCAAGCTTTTCTTCGCAACCAACCGTCATGTCCGGTCTTGTTTTCTTTCGGTATTGGAAAAAACGTTTAATAGCCCGGTAAAGGCAAGTTGCTCGAGGCAAATCAAGGAATATAATTAGGTCGGCCGCTTCCATGCGTTTTCCCCAAACCTTGTGATAATTGCCATCAATTACCCATGACGGATTTTTTAAAATCTGATCATGATTTTCTGTTAATTCTTCAGTTGATACTGCTTCCCACCCCGGTTTCCAAAACAAAGTATCCATATGAAATACCGGAAGTTTCAACTTTTCACCGATTCTCCTTGCCAATGTTGATTTCCCGGAGCCTGCTGAACCTATGATGGCAATTTTCATTAAACCACACCCGATTCTTGTATATTTTCGGATTTTCATTATAGCGCAAATATTTTTTTCTGTAAATTTATTTCCTCTCCTGGGTGGTTATGTTTCATAAAATAATCAAAACCCGAAGCCGGTGGGATAAACTAAAGAAAACTCGGGCGTCCAAGCCTTTAGGCAACCAAAGAGCCGTCGTTCAGCGAAAAAACATTTTTGCTTGCGAGGTAATGCTACCGAAGCCTTTCTAGTCACAGAAAAAATATACAATTTTTTGGCTGCGATGTATTCCCGCGAAGCTTTCCTTGTACACTTATGCGTAAGAAAAGTAGAAATTGAAACATTAGACAAAAATAGTCTGATTGCGTTAAACAACCAGACTTTTGTAAAAGGACCTTTTATAAATTTCAAAATGATGAAAGTATCATCACGATACAAGTTGAAAATGGTTTTAAACTGCTCTATCGAGGTTCTACAATCAACTTAATTGCTGTTCGTTCCTCCCCATCAATTTGAATATCGGTAAAAGCTGGAATACAAATCAAATCAACTCCGCTCGGGGCAACAAAACCTCTGGCAATGGCTACCGCTTTTACCGCTTGATTTAACGCACCTGCACCAATAGCTTGGATTTCTGCACCGCCCCTTTCCCGTAGAACTCCTGCAAGTGCACCGGCTACTGAATTCGGGCTCGATTTTGCTGAAACTTTTAATATTTCCATACTTTGTTCCTCCTTGAATCTCTCTGGTTTATTTTTTTCGTGGACTGACCTGCAAGTGTAAAACCATTCCATTGCTACTATATTCAAGGAGTCGAACCCTTATTCCAAGCTGAAACTGATTTTTAAATAATTTTTCTTTATCATACTTTCATCTAATTAAATAACCGCTGATCATCATTTAAAATCATCCGTTCAATATTTTCTGCCAATCCCGTTTTGTCATTGATTTCAACAACAACACCACAAAGTTGCGTCCGGCCATGTTTCGGAACCTCAAACCTTGACGGTAAATTTGTTAAAAATTTCCTTAACACCGTTTCCTTATTTACGCCAAGTATACTATCATAAATACCTGTCATGCCCACATCTGTTATAAAGGCTGTACCCCCCGGCAAAACACGGTTATCTGCTGTTTGAACGTGGGTATGCGTGCCCACAACAGCACTGACACGACCATCCAAAAACCAACCCATTGCCTGCTTTTCACTGGTAGCTTCTGCATGGAAATCGACAAAAATATAGGGGGTTCGCTTTTTTGCTTCATTTACTAATTGTTCTGCTTTTTGGAAAGGACAATCAATTGGCGGTAAAAATGTCCTGCCTTGCAAATTTATGACGGCCAATTCAAATGAATTAATTTTCACATAAACGATCCCTTTCCCCGGGTTGTTTTCGGGGAAATTTGCCGGTCTTATAAGATACTTCGCATGATCAATAAACTCAAAAATGTCTTTATTATCCCAAGTATGATTTCCCATTGTAATTACTTGTACACCCAATTCAAGAAATTGCCGATATATTTTTTCCGTAATCCCTTTTCCGGCAGCGGCATTTTCCCCATTTACAATAGTAAATGTCGGATGATACTTTACTTTTAACTTAGGTAAATATTCTGCTACTGTTTTTCGACCTGGTTCTCCCACCACATCACCAATAAAAAGAATTTTCATATTGTTTCCTTTCTTTTATAAAAAGTGTTTCATTTATTTTTATTTTGCCATATTATAATCGATACGAAGAATAAAGGAAAGGGACAAACCATGGATACGTGTCGATTATCTCCCTTTCTTGAAAACCATTTTTTAAAGGTGATTTCAAGAAGGAAGAAACACCACCAAGGAATGTCCCCTCCGTTTTATTTGGCATATTCGACTGCCCGGGTTTCCCGAATAACAGTAACTTTAATATGACCAGGATAGTCGAGTTCATTTTCGATTTTTTTCCGTATATCTCTAGCTAATCGATGTGCTTCTAAATCATCAATCATTTCCGGTTTTACAATAATCCGGACCTCTCTTCCTGCTTGAATGGCATATGATTTCTCTACACCATCATAGGATTCGGAAATTTCTTCAAGTTTTTCCAGACGACGAATATAGCTTTCTAAAGTCTCACTTCTGGCCCCAGGTCTTGCAGCCGATAATGCATCAGCGGCAGCTACTAAAACGGATATAACCGAAGTAGGTTCTGTATCACCATGGTGAGATGCAATGCTATTGATTACGACAGGATGTTCTTTATACTTGGTGGCAAGTTCGACGCCGATTTCAACGTGACTTCCTTCTACTTCATGATCGACAGCTTTACCAATATCATGTAGAAGTCCGGCTCTTTTTGCCAGCGTTACATCTTCTCCTAATTCAGAAGCCAATATTCCTGCTAATTGAGCAACCTCAATTGAGTGATTTAATACATTTTGACCATAGCTGGTTCTGTATTTCAGTCGTCCGAGTATCTTAATTAAGTCCGGGTGTAAACCATGAACACCAACTTCGAAAGTTGTTTGTTCTCCAACTTCACGGATATATTCGTCCACTTCACGTCTGGATTTATCGACCATTTCTTCAATTCTGGCCGGATGAATCCTTCCGTCTTGAACTAATTTTTCCAATGCAAGTCGCGCTGTTTCCCTTCGAATTGGATCAAAACCGGATAAGATTACTGCTTCAGGTGTGTCATCAATAATTAAATCAATACCAGTTAACGTTTCAAGCGTACGGATATTACGACCTTCACGTCCGATAATCCGTCCTTTCATTTCATCATTTGGTAAATTGACAACAGATACGGTTGTTTCAGCGACATGATCAGCAGCACATCGTTGAATAGCCAGTGAGAGAATACTTTTTGCTTTCTTATCCGCTTCTTCTTTCGCACGATTTTCTGCATTTTTTACCATCTTAGCAATATCGTGGGAAAGCTCTTTTTCAACTCGTTCTAGTATGATGGATTTTGCTTGATCCAATGTTAATTTGGAAATTCGTTCAAGTTCTTCCTGTTGTTTTTGAACCATCTCTTCCACTTTGCTTTCCATCTGTTCAATATGCTGTTGTCTTTGATTTAGAGAATCCTCCTTTTTTTCCAATATCATTTCACGCTTGTCTAATGTTTCATCTTTTCGATCAAGATTCTCTTCCTTTTGCAATAACCGATTTTCTTGTTTTTGCAATTCGTTCCTTCGTTCGCGAAGTTCACGTTCAGTTTCTGTACGAAGTTTGTGAATTTCATCCTTTGCTTCTAACAGGGCTTCTTTTTTCAAAGAATCTGCATCTCGATTTGCATCAGCTAATATTTTTTCTGCAGCATCTTTTGCTCCTGCAATCTTCTGTTCAGCAATGGATTTTCGAATGAAATAACCAGCAACAACACCGACGATAAGAAGCAAAATGGAGATGATGATTTGCACTAAGTCCATCATTTCACCTCCTCTTGCTATGAACTTTACAATTTCATACATGTCGGCATGTACATTTTCAAAAAGTTTTTAATAAATAACGTCAGGTATGAAGAACCTAACATAAAGGCAAAATATTGCAATAAGCCAAATTTTATGCCAAAAACTACAAAAAAATTGTAAAATATACATTTTCATTGTAAAGGTGTGAATTTTCATTGTCAAGTAATAGAACGATTCCAAAAAAGGATGGAATAAAGTAAAACTTCCACTAGGGGAGTTTTTGATCTCCACAGATAGTTAGTTGCACTTATCTCCCTCCTCGTTCATCTTTATTTCCCTTAAGCAACAAGTGGAAGATTTATTGACCGTTTGTATGTTTTAACGATAAAAAAGACTGCCAATATACAGTAATCATATAGGCAGTCGCAAAAGTTTATTCTTCTAATTGAAGTTGTTCTTGATCCACAGCATCTTTTGTTTCAGGGCTTTCTTGCAGTAAATCCAGACCATAATGTTCACGAATTTTGTTCAAAACTTCCAGTTTAATTTTTGGATTTTCTTTTAGGAATAATTTTGCATTTTCTCTGCCTTGTCCAACCCTTTCTCCTTCATAGGAGTACCAAGAGCCGCTTTTTTGAATAATATCAAGGTCAGCGCCGATATCAATAATTTCTCCTTCCAGCGAAATCCCTTCACCGTACATAATATCAACTTCGGCAGTTTTAAATGGTGGTGCCACTTTATTTTTTACCACCTTAATTTTTGTTTTATTCCCAACCATATCATTTCCTTGTTTTAATTGCTCTGCTCTACGAACTTCAAGTCTTACGGTACTGTAGAATTTTAAGGCACGACCACCGGGGGTTGTTTCCGGATTGCCGAACATAATTCCAACTTTTTCACGGATTTGGTTAATGAAAATCGCAATGGATTTTGATTTGTTGATGGCACCGGATAGCTTCCGTAACGCTTGAGACATAAGACGTGCTTGTAAACCAACATGCGCATCCCCCATTTCCCCTTCAATTTCTGCCTTCGGAACAAGGGCGGCAACTGAATCAATGACGATGATGTCAACTGCACCGCTCCGTACAAGAGCCTCTGCAATTTCCAATGCCTGCTCACCTGTATCCGGCTGGGAAAGAAGTAATTCATCAATATTTACACCTAAGGCTTGCGCATATTTCGGATCAAGCGCATGTTCTGCATCGATGAAAGCTGCTTGTCCGCCCTGCTTTTGTACCTCTGCAATAGCATGCAAGGCAACGGTTGTTTTCCCTGAACTTTCCGGACCATAAATTTCGATAATTCGTCCTCTTGGATATCCACCTATACCCAGTGCGATATCTAATGCTAAAGAACCGCTTGAAACTGTGGAAACTTGGGTATCTGTTTTTTCCCCCATTTTCATGATAGAGCCTTTACCAAATTGCTTTTCAATTTGTTTTAACGCCTGCTCTAAGGCTTGTTGACGATCACTCACGCAATTTCCCCCTTCTATTAAATAGGCTATTAGTTTTGAAACCTATTAATACTATATACTTTTTTACTCAACTTGCCAAGTATTTTGTCGAACGTTCATTCGTCAGATTTTAAAGGAAAGTTTTGCTGTAAAATCGTATTTTCTCCTTACAAAAATTACATTTTCAACTTGCTTTTTAACATGAAAATACTATTTTTATCAATTGTAATACTTTTCTATTAAAGAGGAAGTTCAAAAACACCTTACTTAATTGTACATCCTAATCTGCTATTTAGGAAGATTTATGGGGATACTATTAAAATAATTTAAGGTTGAATAGGTTACAATTATCTGGACAGAAAAATTAAGGTTTAAGTAGACGAAGAAACTTGGATATAAGGCTAACAAGCGATAACAGAACGATACAAGAAACTTTATGCGGAGAGACGGGCATGATAGCATTGTCTGGAGAGCCGAAGTTTGTGACATCGGGCCTCTTGGCAAGGAACTCATGCCCGTCGAGGGATGACTTGGAGTGAGAACTCCCTTTTTTGGCGATGAAAACCCACCCGTCATTGGGATGCGAAACTCAAGTAATCATTTTAACGAAACTCCCGGTAATTCGCACCTTTGCGCATTAAGGTATAAAAAAAGGAAGGTCAAGTCACCTTCCATGCATTTATTTTTTAAAGAGTAAATCCATAGCAGTTTGAAAATGATTTGTCGGCTGGTTGCATTGAAAATTTTCACAGACATAAATGGTCGGTTTCTCATTTATCATGGCATAGTCTTCAATAAACGGAGCAATTTCGGAAAGTTCGGCCTGTTCGTTCCTTTTTACAGCCATTAAAGAAATTTCAGGGTGGAAATTCTCCTGTATATGTTGGATAAAATTAACAACTTCTTTTGTTTCATTATCCATAACGATAACGACTTCTTTCATTGCTTGCTGTGATAACATTACAGACTGCAGCATCATTGCGTGACCATTGGGATAATCATGGATATCCTTACTGAAGACTTGAAACATTTGCTGGACCTTTTCTTCTAACGTAAAATCCCCGCTCAGTTTAGCCAGTCTTAACAATTGGCATGCAGCGACACTGTTTCCGGAAGGCAGTGCCCCGTCATATGACTCCTTTTGGTTGACGAGCAATGGCTCATCGTCGTTTCCGCTAAAGAAAAAGCCTCCCGCGTGATCGTCCCAAAATAAATCCATCATGTTGCCGGCCAGTTTTTTTGCTTCCTCTAAATAAAATGGAGCAAAAGTTGATTCGTACAGTTCAATATATCCCCACAATAGAAAGGCATATTCATCAATAAAAGCTTTATTTTTTACTTCGCCATCTCGGTATCTCACCATTACCCGGCCATTTTGAATCAAGTTGTCCCTGATAAAAGAAACTGCTTTTTCTGCAGACTGCACATAGGATGCTTGATGAAAAACACGCCCTGCTTTTGCGAGCGCTGCAATCATTAAGCCGTTCCATGCCGTTAAAATTTTATCATCGCGGAACGGGCGAACCCGGTTTTCCCGATGTTGAAACAATCTTTGTCGTGCCGTTTCTAATTTTTCCGCTAACTCTGCAGAAGAAATCCCTTCTGATTTTGCAATCGATTCCAAATGACTTGTAATCAGATTGGGAATATTTTTTCCTTCAAAATTACCCTGTTTAGTAATGTCATATGCTTGGCAAAAGAGTGTGCCCAACTGTTCACCCAACACATCCTTCACTTCTTCCGGGGTCCAAACATAAAACTTTCCTTCCTCCCCTTCTGAATCGGCATCTTCCGCAGAGTAAAACCCTCCATCCGGGTGAACCATATCACGTAACACATACTTGATAATTTCTTCCGTTATTTTTTTGTATCGGGAATTTTTCGTCATCCGGAAAGCATCGGTATAAGCCATCGCAAGCAGAGCGTTGTCATACAGCATTTTTTCAAAGTGCGGCACCAAAAATTTTTCGTCAACGGAATAACGAGAAAAACCATAACCAATATGGTCATAAATTCCCCCGCGGGCCAGTCCGTCCAATGTTTTTGTTACCATGTTAAGCGCTTCTTGATTTTCATAAAATTTGGCATACATAAGTAAAAATACGAGTGAATGCGGCATTGGGAATTTCGGTGCCTCGCCAAAACCACCGTATTGAGGATCAAAAGTTTGTTTGTAATATTGGAAAGCGTTATCAATTGTTTCTTTCGTTAAGGAAGTTTGTTTCCCTTTTTCACGGCTAAGCTCAAGCGCTTGTTTTACTTGTGCCCCTACATCCTTTATTCGATCCGGATTTTCGGTATATTGTTGATATAAATAATTTAGTACCTCTTTAAAGCCAGGCATTCCATAACGGCTTTCCCGCGGGAAATAAGTTCCGGTATAAAATGGAACTCGATCCGGCGTCAAAAATACACTCAACGGCCAGCCGCCATGCCCGTTCATCATTTGGCAAACGAGCATATAGATAGAATCAATATCCGGTCGCTCTTCCCTGTCCACTTTAATCGAAACAAATTTCTCATTGAGAATCTGCGCCACCTCTTCATTTTCAAAAGACTCCCGCTCCATCACATGGCACCAATGGCAAGTCGAATAACCAATACTAACAAATACCGGCTTATTTTCACTTTTTGCCTTTTCAAATGCCTCTTCACTCCACGGATACCAGTCGACCGGATTATAGGCGTGTTGAAGCAAGTAAGGTGATTTTTCATTGATTAAACGATTCGGGTTTTTATTCGTTGTCATATGGGCATCACCTTCTTCCTGATTCACTTATTTATTTTTATATTACCATAAAATAAATTTTTCATCCCAAAATAATAAATAATATCTACTAATAACAGTGGGATTATCCAAAAATAAATAATATATCCTCAAATTTTAAAAACAAAACAAGTCAAGGAGTGATTGGATTTATGTGAGAGATAGCAATTAAATTAATTAATTATCTGCACAATCAATATCCTACTTTGTGTTATAGAATACATATTTTGGTAATTCCGGTAGTGCTGAAAATTATAAAGAAAGTTTCAAATTTTTGTCGTGTAATCGCCTCCAAATTTACACCAATTATTAACATTTTTTCCTTTTCCTCTTTGCTACAATAAAAATAGGATTAATAATATTTTTAGAGAATTAATAGGGGAGTGTGGAAAAATGAATACGTCAACACAACAAACAAAGAAGTCGAAATGGCATTGGATTTGGGTCGTAGCCGCTTTTACCGCACTAATTGTAATCACGCTTCTACCCCAAGCGGAAGGTCTTCCGGTTGCCGGCCAGCGTGCACTTGCAATCTTAGCCTTTGCACTGATTCTCTGGGTGACAGAAGCTGTATCCTACGAAGTCAGTGCAGCCATGATTGTTGGGCTGATTGCACTCCTAATCGGCCTTGCACCAAGCATTCAGGATCCTTCGCAAATGACGGGAACGGGCAATGCACTGAAATTGGCACTCAGCGGATTTAGCAGTTCCGCTGTTGCCCTGGTAGCCGCCGCCTTGTTTCTTGCAGCTGCAATGCAGGCGACCAATCTTCATAAACGGCTTGCCCTTTGGATTTTATCTAGGGTTGGTACAAAAACAAGCAGCCTCGTCTTTGGCGCAATTCTTGTTTCAATTGTACTGGCATTTTTCGTTCCCAGTGCCACTGCCCGGGCCGGCGCTGTTGTTCCAATATTATTGGGGATGGTGGCCGCATTCGGGTTGCCGAATAACAGTAAACTGGGAGCACTGTTGGTAATCACTTCCGTTCAGGCGGTTTCGATTTGGAATGTTGGTATTAAAACAGCTGCCGCCCAAAACATGGTTGCACTCGGTTTTATTGAAAAAGAATTTGGCACCACCATTACATGGAGTTCTTGGTTTCTATATGCCGCACCGTTGGCTGTCATCATGTCTGTCCTACTGTATTTTGTGATGACCCATTTGATTAAGCCTGAAACGAAGGCGATTGAAGCAGGAAAAGATCTCATACAAAGCCAGCTTAACGAACTGGGGCATTTAAAAGCATCAGAGATTCGACTTATCATCATCTCGCTGTTTTTATTATTTTTCTGGACGACGGAAGGCAAACTTCATTCCTTTGACACCACTACCGTTACTATTGTGGCGATTGCCATTTTATTGACGCCAAAGATCGGTGTTTTTGATTGGAAATCGGTTGAACGTTTGATTCCGTGGGGTACAATTATTGTTTTTGCAGTGGGAATCTCGCTCGGCACCATTTTGCTTGACACCCAGGGGGCACAGTGGCTTTCCAATAAAGTATTCGGTTCACTTGGTCTGGAAAGCATGCCGATTATCGTTACAATTGCAATCGTTTCATTATTTAATATTTTGATCCACCTTGGATTTGCGAGCGCAACCAGCCTTTCAGCAGCGTTGATTCCGATCTTTATTGCGCTCACCGCCACAATACATCTGGGTGATAACCGAATGGGATTCGTTCTCATTCAGCAATTTGTTATTAGCTTTGGTTTCCTGCTTCCGGTCAACTCGCCACAAAGTATGCTTGCCTACGGGACCGGCGCTTTTACTGCAAAAGATTTTCTAAAATCAGGGGTTCCATTAACGATTATGGGCTACTTGCTAATTTTATTATTTAGCATGACCTATTGGAAGTGGGTCGGGTTACTGTAGCTGCTAATTTTTTATACGGCCTGTCCCTTGTCTTAAAGGATGACGTGAACAAAATGAAAGCTCAAAAGGTAATTGCAGCCTTTTACAAAAAAAACGAGAACAACCAAATCCGGTTTGAACTTGGGACGGGTCGTTTTAGCAAAATGCTGGATCAGAACAAGGAGAAATACTTGGACTAAATTGGACCTTAAAAGAATAAAGAGCATCCATGCTTCATGTTGTCACGCATATATATTCCTAATGTCTTTCTTCCCATCCATTCTGCTACCTGAAAGTCCCGAAGCATTTGTTCCTTTGTATATACTCCTATACCATCACTGATTCTTTCTGTTAATTGAAGATAATCTTTGTTTGAAATATATATCTCATATAATTCTTCCAGATCATCTTCTTTTATTAATGAAGCATATAGTCTTTTAGAGCCAAACATATTCCTTCCCCCTCATATATAAATGCTTATGCCTTCCTTTACTTATTTAACTATCAAATAGTTGGTTTTGGCGGTGGTATTATAATTTTACCTTTTTTTATGTATTTAGTATCAGTAAGCTTTTGAATACTATATTTCAACTTCTTCGTTAGAAAAAATTATATACCTATATCTATGAAAACTACAAACTAATAGATAAACGCCATTTTGATGATTAATAAACAGCTATGGTAAAATATCTGATAAATGCAAAAAAACAACCTTTATGCAAAGTTTGTAAAGAGATATAGCTGATATCGGTTCATCTTATTTGCCGAATTTTTAACAACCACCTGTAGTTTAATGCTTACCAATTCTTTTTCTTCAACTGTTCGTAACTTAAACTTTTCTACTTCAAATATCTCTATCATCATCAAAGTTGACTTCAATAATTTCGAACTATCCACAACTTCTGAAATTATCACATTTTTATCTTTCCTTTGTTCTATGTATAATGGTACTATATCTTACTATTTTTACAATAAAACTCAGTAGAAATCGGGGGATATCATGGAAAATCTTGAGAACCAACTACAACAGGCAAAGCAAGAAATAAAGCAATTAAAATTAGAAAACCAAAAACTGAAAGCATTATTAATACAACATAACATTAATGTAGATGCCTCAGTTTCAATAAATAAAAGTAAAATTTCTAAATCAAATGCTGAAAAATTAAAAGAAAGACTTGAAATCTTTAAAAGTCTCTTTAAAGGCAGAACTGATGTTTATGCGGTCAGATGGGAATCGAAAACCGGCAAATCGGGTTATATACCTGCATGTAAATTTGAGTGGCAAAAACCGATCTGTCAAAAACCGGAAATCAAATGTTCGGAATGTTCCCGGAGAGTGCTTCTGCCTTTAACCGATCAGGTAATTTATGAACATCTGACAGGAAAAAAGACTATCGGGCTTTACCCTCTTTTACATGATGAAACTTGTTGGTTTTTAGCTGTAGATTTTGATAAGAAAAGCTGGCAACAAGATGTACAAGCATTCATAACTACCTGTAGAGAACAAAATGTCCCTGCACATGTTGAACGATCTCGGTCGGGAAACGGTGCGCATGTCTGGATTTTTTTCAACCAAGCAATTCAGGCATCTTTAGCCCGAAAATTAGGGAATGTATTATTGGCGAAGACGTTAGAAAAGAGACACGAAATCGGCATGGATTCTTTTGATCGACTACTCCCCAGTCAAAATACAATGCCAAAAGGAGGATTCGGAAATTTAATCGCTCTTCCTTTACAAAATGAGCCGAGAAAAAAAGGAAATAGCGTATTTGTAGATGAAAATTTCATGCCGCATCCAGATCAATGGAGTTATTTAAAACACGTGAAAAAGATGAGTATTGAAGATATTCGAACTGTTATCAAAGATTTACGGCAATCAAACGTATTTGAAAATATTGTACAAGAAACCAATCAGCTAAGAACCAAGGAATATGCAGACCAAAAACTTCCTAAAAAACTGAAAATTATTGAAAAGAATGGGTTATATATTGAAAAAACAAATCTTCCTTCATCTCTCGTTCATCAGATGATTCAGTTAGCTACATTCAATAACCCGGAGTTTTTTAAAAGACAAGCAAAACGCCTGTCTACCCATAACACACCGAGGATGATTAATTGTAGTGAGGAAACGGACGCTTATATTGTTTTACCCCGTGGTTGTAAGGAACAACTTGTTAACTTGCTAACCGATCTTTCTATTGAATTTGAATTCGAAACCCGTACAAATTCGGGGTCCGAAATAGCTGTTTCTTTTATCGGGGAATTGCGGTCTGAACAGGAAACAGCAGTTACTAAATTATTAGCATATTCCACAGGCATTTTATCGGCAACAACCGGATTTGGAAAAACCGTAGTTGCTGCAAGTATCATTGCTAACCGAAAAATAAATACGCTAATCATTGTTCATCGTAAGCAACTGATTGACCAATGGAAAAAGCAACTTTCTTTATTCTTAAATTTAGCTAATGATCAAATCGGGCAAATGGGTGGCGGAAAAACTAAATTATACGGCATTGTTGATATTGCAACAATTCAAAGCTTGAACTATAAAGGGAAAGTTAAGGATGTCATTCGTCAATACGGACAAATTATTGTTGATGAATGCCATCATATTTCGGCATTTAGTTTTGAAAAGGTATTGAAAGAGGCAAATGCCACTTATATTCATGGATTGACGGCAACACCGGCAAGAAAAGATGGACTGGAACGGATTATGACCATGCAATTGGGTTCGATTCGTTATAAAGTCAGTGCCAAAAAACAAGCAATGACCCTTCCTTTTGAGCAAATTCTTATTCCCAGATATACAAATTTCAAAAGCTCATGCAAAATTAGTGGAGAAGATTTCCAAGGATTGTATCAGGAACTAATGAAAAATGAGCAACGAAATGACATGATTTTTGATGATGTCTTAAAGGAACTGGATAAAGGAGCAGTACCGTTGATATTAACGGAAAGAGTGGAACATGTCTATGATTTGCAAGAAAAATTTACCGGATTTGCAAAAAATATCATAACTTTGACAGGTGGAATGAGTAAAACAGAAGAAGCAACAAAAATGAGATTACTTGAGGATATACCTGATGATGCGGAAAGATTACTGATTGCAACCGGTAAATATATTGGAGAAGGGTTCGACTATGCTCCAATAGATACATTATTTTTAGTCATGCCGATTTCTTGGAGAGGAACATTGCAACAATATGTTGGTCGTTTGCATCGCTTCCATAATAAAAAAGAAAAAATCAAAGTGTACGATTATGTAGATGAAAATGAAACTTTATTAAAAGCCATGTTTGAAAAAAGATTAAAGACTTATCATTTAATGGGTTATCAAATTTTTGGTAAAGAGCCAATTGTACAAAGAAAAGTTGAGCAATTAAAGCTATTTTAATGTCCTGATTGGTACTTCTTGTTTGTTGTTATATCGAATAAAATCTGATAAAATGAGTCGTACAGTTTTTCACTGTGATAAAGTGAAAATTTCCACCAGTGGGGGGTTTTCTTCATCGTCCACTGATGGTTAGTTGAACCAATTGGGCACTTCCGGGTACTTGATTTCTCTTTCATTAGAGGGAGATTTAGTGACCATTTGTGCGGGAGAAAAGTTGAAAAGGGTTGAGACTCATGGTTTATCTTACTTTTATCATACCAATCATCATGGCTATTGCCGTTTTAGTGATTAGAATGAAAGCAACGAAACATCCCGTAACGAGGAAGAAAATCATTTTGCCGCCAATCTTTATGAGTACCGGTGCATTGATGTTCATCTTTCCGTTTTTTCGCGTTCCTTTTTTACAAGTAATTGAAGCGCTGTGTGTCGGGATATTTTTTTCTATATTTCTTATTAAAACAACACATTTTGAAATTCGCGGGAATGAAATTTATGTTACGCGCTCCAAGGCCTTTGCCTTTATATTGATCGGGCTATTGCTTATTCGAACGGGATTAAAAGCCGCATTAAGTTTAACCGTCCATGTCGGTGAAACGGGCGGAATGTTTTGGATTCTTGCTTTTGGCATGATTGTTCCTTGGCGAATTGCTATGCTAATCCAATACAATAACATGCAAAATCAATTGCAGAATCAAAACCAGGAAAATTTACTTGAAATGGAAATAAGAGGAGCAAATTAAACTCTCCTCTTATTTTTATCTCTTTATCCTTTATCCCTGTATATAGCCTGTTCTTCCCCATACCACCATTTTCCTAATTTCACCTGCAAAAATGGAATAACCCAATAATCTAACCCCAGTGTCCGTCCGGATCCGTTCAATAACGCAATCGAAGCAGGTAAAGCCCAAAACTTATCCCACCCGAGCATCGCAGTTAACGTAAACATAACAAGAAATCCGGCACTTGCTAAACTGGCCAGCCACGTAAATAGCCCGGCAATAAGCGCCAACCCAATCGCCATTTCTACAAAAATAACGAATTTTTGCATGAATATGGCAACTTCTGGTGTTGGCAGCATTATTTTCATAATCCACTCAAACCAAAACGGCATTTTACTTAAAATCGGGGTAGCCCACTCTCCCCCGGTTTCTGCAGCGGTCGCCCCGGTTGTCGGCTCCTGAAGCCAATCGAAAGGCATTCGGACCGTGTTTCCAACTAACCATGAATCTTCACCCAATCCTTGAAAAAGAACGGGAACATTACGAAAACTTGAGGTTGCATGTTTCCACGTATCATGCCCCCATAATTTTGCTCCGGCTTCAACAAGCCAAAAGCCACCGACATATAATCGAAGTGGAAAACTCCATAATACATTTCCATAACGGTTGGTAAAGTTTCGAAAAATATTTCGCTTATCTTTGACTTCAAAAAATTCATGTTTAATATATTGAACCATATAATATCCGCTACGGATGCCGAAAAAGTAATATAGGTTGACAATATGTTTCATTAAAATGGCTAACCAGCCACTTAAGCGGATGCCATTTAAATTAGCGACACCAAATCTAGCACCGATTGAAACCATAAACCCGTGATAGTTTCCTTTGTAGGTAACTTTTTGACCGCCTTTTATATCAGCAATAATGTTTTTCGCAGCAGTTACCGCAGTTTGTTCAGCAGCCTCAACAATTTGCGGCGTTGGTTTCCCTTCATTTTCTTCGTAATAAGCTAAATCACCAACTACATAAACATTTTTTAACCCTTCCGCTTCCATATATGAATTCACTTTTAAACGGCCGGCTCGTGCTGATTGCATACCAAATCCTTCCACATCAGAATTTGCTTTTACACCGGCCGTCCATATTAACGTATAAGTAGGGATTTCCTGACCGGATTTTAAAATGACCCGGTCTTCTTTTACTTCCACAATCGGTGAGTTTTTTAAGATTTTAATTCCTTTTCGTTCCATGTATCTCTCTGCTTTATCGGCATCTTTTCGATCAAGCATATTTAATATTGTTGGTGCCGCTTCCACTAAATATAAAGTGATATCATTCTCTTCCAATTTATTCTCTCGTGCTAATCGGTGTTTCCACTCTAATAACTCTCCCACCATTTCCACACCGGTAAAACCGGATCCGCAAACAATAAATGTTAACATCGCTTTTCTTTTAAGCGAATCTGTTTCCGCCGCAGCTAGCCGAACGGTTTCTTCAATATGTTTCCTTAAACTCACCGCATCTTCCCATGACCATAAAAGAAAGCCATGTTCTTTCACACCGGGTGTACCAAAATCATTTGGTTCGGCACCCATTCCTAAAATTAAGTAATCAAAAGGAAAAGTTTCATTTTTGGTAATGACCATTTTTTTCTCATGATCAACATGTTGTACTTCATCCGTAATTAAGTTAACTTTCGTTCGGTTAAATAATTTTCGCAAATCCATCTGAACGGCTGTTGGTTCAACACGATGGGCAGCAACCTCATGTAATTCTGTCAACATCGTATGGTAAGAATGTTTGTCGATTAACGTGATTGAAACCCGTTCATCTTTTTTAAAAGTTTTTGCGAGTTTTTTTGCCGCATGTACTCCGGCATAACCGGCACCGATGATTACAATTTTCTTTTTATCCATAAGCGTTCACTCCTTAAAAAAAGTTTTTCCTGACATTGCCTTTTTATGCGAATTGTCTTTCATGAACCTTATGTTTTTTGGTGTATAGATAGATAGGAAACGTGCAACCTAACATTACATGCCAAATAATTTTATAAAAAATTTTAAAAGGAAGTGAAAACATGAAATATCATAAGATTTTTGTGTCCTCTCTTTTATCCTTATCCTTACTACTCTGTGCCTGTGGTAATAACGATGACAACGCAAAGAAAAATAATAATCAAGAAGAACAGAAAGACCAAGGTAGTGGTGTTGACAGCAAGAATGTTGAGAATAAAGTTGTCGCCGGTAGTCCACTTCAAGATGGAACGTATTCTTTAACTGAAACAAATTATGATGAAAACGGTTGGAGAGCAACGGAAAGAATTACAGTTAAAAACGGCAAAATAACGAAAGCGGACTATAATTACATCAATGAAGAAGGAAAGCTAAAAACGGATGATAAAGATTACCAAAAAAATATGAGTGCGAAAACAGGTGTTGGCCCGCAAGATTATATTCCACAATTAAATAAACAATTGGTTAAAAAACAAGATGCAAAACAAGTGGAAATTGTCAGCGGTGCAACCCATTCCTCGGAAAAGTTTGTCAATTATTCCCAACAATTAATTCAAAAAGCTCAAGCCGGGGACACAACTGAAATTCAGATCGATACAAGTGCTCCTTTAAAAGACGGGGTTTACAAACTTACAGAGAGGAACCTTGATACAAATGGTTGGAAAACATATATCAACATGACAGTAGAAGGCGGAAGAATTACGCAAGTGGACTATAATAATGTGAATGCTGACGGAAAATTAAAATCAGAAGATGAAGACTACGAAAAGAATATGAAAGATAAGTCCGGTGTTGGGCCAAAAGAATATATTCCACAATTAAGCCAGGCATTAGTTGAAAGTCAAAACACAGAAGGGATTAGCGTAGTCAGCGGTGCAACCCACTCCAGTCATTTATTTAAAATGTATGCGGCACAATTAATCAATGCGGCACAAAGAGGCGACACAACTCCGATTGAAGTAGATAACATCGTTTTTGCTGAAGAATAATTTATAAAGAAAACTAGGCGAAAGCAGAGCTGTAGTTCAGCGAATAAACATTTTCGCTTGCAAGGTAATGCTACCGAAAGCTCTCTAGTCACCGAAAAAATATAAAATTTTTTCGGCTGCGATGTATTCCCACGAAGCATTCCTTGTGCACTTATGCGTTAGGAAAGTAGAAATTGAAAAATTTTTACTTTCCTATTAGCCAAAAAAAGCATCTTGTAAAAAATCAAACAAGATGCTTTTTTTACGTCCAGCAAAGATGTGAATTCGACGCAGCACAAATTTTTACCTGTACGGCTCTCCCCCGTTCAAATTTAAGTACACTACATGTTTCTTTTTAATAAGGATGCCGTGATATCATATAATATGTTTTTATATTCGCCGTCAGGTAATTTTTCCAACTCTTTTAAAGCTTTGATGGTATATTTTCCGGCAAGGTCATATGCCTTTTCTATCCCTTGATACTGTTTAATTAGATCGGAGATAGCGGATATATCATTATCTGTTAATTGATCTTTTTTTGCAATAAAAGGGATAAATGCCTGTCGATTTTCTTTCATTGCATATATAAGAGGTAAGGTATATATTCCTTGGCGAAAATCATTCATAACCGGTTTTCCTAATGTTTGGTCATCGCTTTGGTAATCTAAAATATCATCAATAATTTGAAAAGCCATCCCAATGTAATGCCCTAAATTCCATGCTTGCATTGTTGCCCTTTTAGCAGCTTTACTGGTTACAGCCCCGGAATAACAACTAACAGCAAATAATTGTGCCGTTTTCCCCGCAATTCTTGACAAGTAGTCCTTTACTGACACAGGCTCAACATACTGAGAATTTAGTTGTTCTAATTCACCGGTTAAAATTTTTTCCATTCCCTTAACATTGAATTCTAATTGTGATAATGATTGAGCATATTTTGAAAGAAGGTTGAACGTGAGACAAAAAAGATAGTCCCCTGAATAGACAGCATATTTATTTCCTTTTTGGGAATGAATGGTAGGATTTCCATGCCTGGTTTCAGCTTCATCAATGACATCATCATGAATAAGAGTTGCCATATGTATACATTCAATTGCAGCAGCTATTGCAATGGCACGTTCTTTATCTTGTTCAGGTCCGATTTGCGAACATAGTAAGGAATAAGCCGGACGTAGTAATTTACCACCGGAGTGAAGGAAATTTTTAACAATTGTCTCAATGGTTTTATCACGAACGTGAATTTGTGAATCAATAAGTTCAATTACACTGGATAAGTCCTTAGCTAATTCTGGATAATCTCCCCACATTGAGTGTACCCCCATAATGATCCTCCTTTCATCAATGATTTGTATAAAGAAAACTTGGCGACTGCCGAGCCTTTAGGTGAGAGCAGAGCCGCAAGAGCACTTATGCGTTAGGAAAGTAGAAATTGAAAAATTTATACTTTCCTATTAGCTAAAAAAGTGAAAATTCCATCAGTGAAGAGTTCTTCATATACTAATTGTAAGCGAACGCTGCTATTCATTTACCTCAGGCAATGCGGCGTTGATCTTGACGCAAACGATCATGTTCGCCTTTAACCTGCATTCTCTGACTGTTGCAAATACATGTAGTACTCAAGTTTTTCTACATGTGTCAGTAAAAAGTTGGCCATAATTCCTGTAGCAATACCTGCTAAAATTCCAACAAAAGAAAGTACAGGTAAATATAATAAAACCGTCCATGTTTGAGCAATTAGGCTTGCAACAAGAAGCTGACCAACATTATGTAAAATTGCTCCTGTTGTACTAACACCAATCATACTCACCCGATTCGGACCTAATTTTTTTACCATCCACATTCCAAAAAAACTTAAAACAGCTCCAGAAGCACTGTACATAAATGTCGATATGGTGCCTCCAAGTAATGTAGCCAAAATTAACCGGATAACGATTACCTTTATTGTATCTTTTGTCGACAACGTATACAATGCCATGCATGTAATAATATTTGCCAAACCTAGTTTTGCACCTGGAGCAACAAGGAAAGGAAAGGGAATCGCTCGTTCAACTAAACTGATGATAACAGCTTGTGCAGCTAATAAAGCTATGTAAGCAATTCGTTGATTTTTTGTCATCGGTTATCCCCTTCGTTCCAAGTCATGAACTTATAATAATATCATCTTCAGCGGCTGTTTCACTGACGATTTCAATTAACACTTTATGCGGTAAACAAACAATCGTTTCCCCGGGTTTCGATATGTATCCGGTTAAGACACATACTTGATCCGTACAATCCGCAGCCTTAATTCTAATTTTATTATTCGTAACTTCAATGGTATTATATCCACCATCTGAACTATGGACATCGAATGTTTCTGTTGATGTATTATCAGTAAGGACAATCCGTCTAACTTCCTTCCCATCAACAGAAATGATTGCTGTATTGACTGATGTACCTTCTGTCTTTTGGGCTTGAACAAAACTGAAAATAAAAAAAGGAATAAATGAAAGAAGGACTAAAGAGAATACTACGATGATATCCCAAGGTTTAATCATTTTGTAGTAAGATTTCATCTCTATTCCTCCAAACATTTAATTCCAAATTCTCATCAATCAAAAATAATTTACTTGTCTTTATATATTGCCCTTTCTTTACCATACCATGCACGGCCTAATTTTGCTTGCAGGAATGGAACAACCCAATAGTCGAGACCCAGTGTCCGTCCGGATCCGTTCATTAAAGCAATAGAAGCCGGAAGTGCCCAAACTTTATCCCAACCAAGCATTGCAGAAAGGGTAAAGACAACTAAGAAACCGGCACTTGCTGCACTGGCAAGCCATGTAAATAATCCGCCTAAGATAGCAAGACCAATACCTAATTCAATAAATACCATCATTTTTTGCATAAATACTGCCATATCTGCATTCGGTATCATGATTTGCATAATCCATTCAAACCAGCCCGGCATATGACTAAGTATTGGAGTCGCCCATTCTGTAGCAGTTGCACTAGCGGATTCACTTGCACCACTTGTTGTTGTTTGCAACCAATCAAATGGCATTCTTACTGTAGACCCGACTAACCAAGAATCTTCACCTAGTCCGTTAAATAAGGTAGGAACTTTTGACCAACTGGAAATGGCTTCCTTCCAAGTGGATTCTCCCCAAATTTTTGCACCGGCTTCAACAAGCCAAAAGCCACCGACATATAATCGAAGTGGAAAACTCCATAATACATTTCCATAACGGTTGGTAAAGTTTCGAAAAATATTTCGCTTATCTTTGACTTCAAAAAATTCATGTTTAATATATTGAACCATATAATATCCGCTTCTGATTCCAAAGAAATAATATAAGTTCACTAAATGTTTCATTAAAATAGCTAACCAGCCGCTTAAACGAAGTCCACTTAAGTTTGCAACACCGTATCTCGCCCCAATGGATACCATAAAACCGTGGTACTTCCCTTGATACGGTTGTTTTTCACCGCCGCTAATTTCAGCAATAATACTTTTTGCTGCCGTCATTGCTGTTTGTTCGGCTGCTTCAACAATTTGGGGAGTTGGTTTGCCTTCCGCTTCTTCAAAATAGGCCAAGTCCCCAACAACGTATACATTTTTTAGGCCTTCCGCTTCCATATATTCATTGACTTTAAGTCGACCGGCACGAGCTTGAGGCATACCGTAATCTTTCGTGTCTGAGTTTGCTTTGACTCCTGCTGTCCAAATCAATGTATGTGTTGGTATTTCTTCGCCGGATTTTAAAATAACCCGGTCAGCTTTCACTTCCACAATTGGTGAATTTTTTAAGATTTTAATCCCTTTTTTCACCATATATTTTTCTGCTTTATCTGCATCTTTCCGGTCAAGCATATTCAAAATGGTTGGAGCTGCTTCGACCAGATATAATGTAATATCTTCCGGATCTAACTTATTATCTTTTGCCAGACGTTCTTTCCATTCTAACATTTCGCCAACCATTTCTACACCGGTAAAACCTGATCCGCAAACAGCAAAAGTTAACATTGTGCGGCGTTTTTCATCATTATGTTCCATGGCTGCTTGATGAACCGTTTTTTCAATATGTTCACGAAGTTTTACAGCATCTTCCCAAGACCAAAGGGTAAAGCCGTGTTCTTTTACACCCGGAGTTCCAAAATCATTTGGCTCTCCACCCATTCCTAAAATTAAATAATCATATGGGAATGAACCGTGCTCTGTTGTTACAATTTTTTTCTCATGGTCAACTTTTGTGACATTATCTGTGACAAGTTTTACTTTTGTCCGGTTAAATAATTTTCGCAGATCATATTGAATTGCATTCGGTTCAACGCGGTGAGCAGCAACTTCATGCAATTCTGTCATCATGGTATGGTAAGAATGACGATCGATTAACGTAATGGTTACCCTATCGTCTTTTTTATATTTTTTAGCAAGTTTTTTTGCCGCATGAACACCGGCATAACCTGCACCAATAATCACAATGTTCTTATTATCCATTACGAATCCTCCATAGTCTTCATTTAAATATCTATCAAGTTAAATAAATTGTGAAAAAGTGAACACAGTTTGTTATTTTACATGTCTTCATGGTATCTGTCTAGTTTGTTCACTATATTTTCATAATCTCCATGTTATTAAAATGTGATATTATTAACAAATTTGTCATAGACATCTGGTTATCGTCATGCTAATATAAAACTCGGTGATTGTGATTTCATTCACAAATAATACAATACAGAAAAGGTGAGAGTCCATGAAGTTCAACAAAATTATATTTGCAGCTACTCTTTCACTTTCATTACTATTAGCAGCTTGCGGATCTAATGAAAGTAGTACAAAAACTAAAGATAACGGTAGTGAAAGCAATCATGCTGCTAAAACGGAGAAAGTTGCTAAAAAAATAATTGCCGGGAGTCCATTACAAGACGGGACATACACGTTAACAGAAAAAGATTTTGATGATAAAGGATGGAAAACGACTTTTGAGATTACGGTGAAAGACGGCAAAATTACCGAATCTAAATATAATTACGTGAACAAAGACGGCAAGTTGAAATCGGAAGACAAAGAATATGAAGAAGCAATGAAAGCGAAATCCGGTGTCGGTCCTGCTGAGTATATACCTGAACTGAATAAACAATTAGTAAGTACACAAGATGCTGCTCAAGTAGAAGTTGTCAGCGGTGCTACCCATTCATCGGAAAACTTCATTAACTATGCACAACAATTAATTCAAGCAGCTCAAAAAGGTAACACAACGCCGATTGAAATTGATGCCCAAGGAACTTTAAAAGATGGTGAATATAGCCTTTCTGAAAAAAATCTTGGTTCAACCGGTTGGAAAACATACATTAAAATGACCGTATCCGGTGGAAAAATTACTGCAGTTGATTATAACTTCTTAAATAAAGATGGAAAATTAAAAACCGAAGATGAAGATTATGAAAAAGCAATGACTGAAAAATCAGGTACAGGTCCACAAGAATACATTCCGGCATTAAGTCAATCGTTAATTGATAAGCAAAGTGCTGCTGATGTTGAAGTTGTTAGTGGGGCAACACATTCCAGTCATGCATTTAAAATGTATGCTGCTCAATTAATAAATGCTGCACAAAAAGGAGATACTACTCCTATTGAAGTTGATAACTTTGTTTTTGAGGAAGAATAATAAGTATTATGTATCAACTTCCATAGACAAGTTAAAAGACTTTAGAGACTTCTCTAAAGTCTTTTTTTAAAGATAAGAAAGTATAAAAATACAAATAAATAACTTGGGATTAGTTTTATTGTCTAGCTCCGAGCGCCAGCGACTGAGAAACTAGCTCCCCTTTAATGTGCTCCTGCGCCATAGCCTATTCGAGGAAGCGGATGTTCAGCTCGTCGCAAAGCTTCATGAAGTATATCAAGGAAGATTACTCATGAAGTTCACTCTAGGAGTAGCTTCACTACGATAAGTCAACATCGGCTCGTCCCTCGCCGTGTTTCCTTTTCCTTAGAAAAAGCTACTCGCTTTTTCTTCGTGCGATGCTTATTCAAGGAAGATTATTCAAAGTCCTCGAAAATGCATTCGCATTTTCTTCGTGCGATGCCTATTCGAGGAAGCAAATCTGTTCTCATTGCGGGGCGCTCCAGTTTGTACGTCGCTAAGCAGGCGCTCTGCGCTTTTCTTACAGTACAAACGTTCCAGGAAGGGGATGAATTATTTGAAAAAAACCGGACTTATCCTATTGATTTTATTTACCTTTTTGTTTACCGGCTGCGGTCAATCAAAAAATGAAACTGCTGATGAAAACTATTCACAGACGACGACCAACCCGGCAAGCCGAACTGAATTTTTAATGGGGACAGTTGTTACTGTAAAAATTTATGATAAAAATAAAGAAGATGTGCTGGATCCGGTATTTAAAAAGATTCAAAAATTAGCTGATGAAATTACTGTCAATGATGGAGAAGCGAAATCTGAAGTTGATAAAATCAATCAAAATGCCGGAATAAGCCCTGTTGAAGTATCGGAGGATATTTTTACGTTAATTAAAGCCGGAAAAACTTATAGTGATCGTTCGAATGGTTCTTTTGATATTACAATTGGTCCCCTCAGTTCTCTTTGGCATATTGGTTTTCCTGATGCAAGAAAACCAACACAAGAAGAAATTAATAACGTCCTTCCACTGATTGATTATCGTTTCGTTGAATTAAATGACGACAAGCAAACTGTCTATTTACAAAATAAAGGAATGGAAATTGATTTAGGCGGCATTGCAAAAGGATTTATTACCGATAAAGTCCGTGATGTGTTGGTAGACCATGGTGTTACTTCCGCCATCATTGATTTAGGTGGGAATGTTTATGTATTAGGAAAAAATGCCAGTGGAAACAAATGGACCGTCGGCATTCAAGATCCCTTCTCTCCTCGTGGTCAAATTATCGGGAGCATTCAAGAAGCGAATAAATCAATTGTTACATCCGGCATTTATGAACGGTATTTAGAAGTTAATGGTGAAATTTACCATCATTTATTAAATCCGCAAGACGGGTATCCTTTCAAAAATGATATTGCCGGTGTATCTGTGATTACAGATGAATCAACGGACGGTGACGCACTCTCGACTCTCCTCTTTTCAAAAGGAGTAAAAGATGGACTTGCCTATGCCGAGAAAATCGGTGTAGATGCTATTTTCATTACACATAATAAAGATGTATATTTGACAAGCAAAATTAAAAATAAATTTAAGCTTACTAATAAAGAATTCACAGTGAAACATCCATAAGTGGGATTTTTTCATCCCCGCTAATCGTTCGTTGATCCAATCGTGTGCGGCAAGCATCCCACCTATTTTCTTTGTAATCTCAAAATCTTGAGATGGGAGTCTTAGCTCGCCGTTATGGTGGGACAGAACTGAAAAATAAAGAAAACTCGGCGACTGCCGAGCCTTTAGGTGAGAGCAGAGCCGCAAGAGCACTTATGCGTTAGGAAAGTAGAAATTGAAAAATTTATACTTTCCTATTAGCTAAAACAAACTCAAAATCCTTTGATCCGTGAAGGGGCGTTTATAATGTCTTTACGAGCTTTTTTAAAACTAGTTGAAATTCAAACAAAATTAGCCAGCCTTTTCCCATTTTTAGTAGGATCGTTATTCGTTTTTTATCGTTATGGTACATTTAGACCAATCAATACATTGATTTTCTTTTTTTCCATGTTTTTATTTGATTTGACAACAACAGCAATTAATAATTATATGGATTACAGAAAAGCAACAAATGAACAATACAGAAAACAAAAAAATATTATCGGTCAAGAGAATATTCCGGAATGGCTTGTCGTAACTACAATACTTTGCTTATTGACAACAGCAACAGGTCTCGGCATTTGGCTTGTTTTTAAAACGGATATTTTCGTATTAGTTATCGGCATGGTTTGTTTTGCAATTGGAATTTTATATACGTTTGGTCCGATTCCTATTTCACGAATGCCTCTTGGAGAAATTTTTTCCGGGGTAACAATGGGATTTGGAATCTTGTTTCTTACTGTCTATGTAAATGCTTTTGATCAAAATATCGCCAATCTTGTTTGGGAAGGCAGAATGATTAGTTTCCGAGCCGATCTTCTGCAAATATTAGAAATTGTCCTTGTTTCTATTCCATGTGTAGCCACCATTGCCAACATCATGCTGGCCAACAACATTTGTGATCTCGAGGAGGATATTAAAAATAATCGGTTTACCCTCCCCTATTACATTGGGAAAAAATACGCCATCTGGTTATTTAATGCTTTATATCTCATTGCCTTTTTCGCAATTTTGGCAGCTGTTGCGTTACATTTATTGCCAAAAATTATGTTGCTTGCCCTTTTAGCAAGTATCCCTGTCTATAAGCACGTGAAACTATTTAATAAGAAACAAATTAAATCCGAGACGTTTGTTATTTCTGTAAAAAATTTGGTCATTATTAACGGAGTCATTTCCGCAATCCTTTGTTTAGCTGTTTTCATATAAGAGGTGTTGCTCATGGTACTTGATTCAACAAACCCAATCATTGAAGTAAAAGATGTATCTTTTCGTTATGATTTACGTAATTCCGCTGAAACCTTATCTTCCATTAACTTTTCCGTCCAAAAAGGTGAGTGGGTCGCCATTATCGGCAACAACGGTTCCGGGAAATCAACATTAGCCGGTATTTTATTAGGGTTGTACAAACCGCAATTTGGTTCTGTAACAATCGCCGGTTATGAGTTAAATGAAGAGACGAAATGGGAAATAAGAAAGCGAATGGGTATTGTCTTCCAAAATCCGGATAATCAATTTATCGGTTCGACCGTTGAAGACGATGTGGCATTTGGCTTAGAAAATTTGAATATGCCTTATGAACAGATGAAGATGCGAGTTTATGAAGCACTTCATATGGTTGATATGGATGATTATCGTCACGCTGATCCGACCCGGTTATCCGGCGGACAGAAGCAGCGAGTGGCAATTGCCGGTTTACTAGCTTTACAACCGGAAATATTATTATTGGACGAAGCCTTTGTTATGTTAGACCCGAAAAGTCGAAAAGATTTATTAAAAACGCTACAAAAATTAAAATCTCGGCATCAACTGACTATTATTTCCATTACACATGATATGAATGAAGCTGCATCCAGTGACCGCATTATTGTGTTAAAAAACGGAACAATCAGTTCCATTGGCACACCGAAAGAAGTTTTCAGTAAAGAACTTGATTTTGAAGCCCCCTTTACCGAAAAACTAAGACGAATTTTACAAATGAAAGGAAGAAACGTGCCAAATACGTATATGAGTGAAGAAGAGATGGTAGAATGGCTATGGAAATAAGATATAGCAATGTATCCGCAGATTACCAATTAGGTCCGATTCGAACAAAAAATGTTTTAGATGATGTAAATTTATTCGTAAAACCTTCATCCTTTACCGCTATTGTCGGCCAAACCGGAGCCGGAAAATCAAGTTTACTAAAAGTAATGAATGGCTTAATACGTCCGAAACAAGGTGAGGTAAAAATCGGCAAATACTCTGTTTCTTCAAATAACGATCCTACTTCTTTAAAAGAAGTACGAAAACGTATAGGCATGGTATTCCAATTTCCTGAATCCCAGTTATTTGCAGAGACCGTGGAAAAAGATATTTGTTTTGGTCCTTTGAATTTTGGTGTGGGGCTTAGTGAAGCGAAAGAAATGGCAAAAACAGCCATTTACCAGGTAGGCCTGGATGCCTCCTTTTTACCGAAATCCCCCTTCTCATTATCCGGCGGCCAAAAAAGACGGGTCGCCATTGCGGGGATCTTAGCGATGAAACCGGATATTTTAATTTTAGATGAACCCGGAGCAGGACTTGACCCTATTGGAAAACAAGAAATCCTTTCGCTAATTGCTTCTTGGAATAAAAACAATAAACTGACAACACTAATGGTCACACATGAAATGGATGATGTAGCTAAATTCGCTGATGATGTTATTGTTATGGAAAAAGGAAAAATCGTCTTTCATGATGATGTGCGAACTTTTTTTGCTGATCTTAATCAAATCCAATCTTGGAACCTTGATATTCCGGAAGCAAGAAGATTTCAATTACTCATTGAAGAAAAAACCGGTGTATCCTTGCCAAAAATTTGTCTGACAGTGGAGGAACTTGCAGACTGCTTAATCGAGGTGGGACTTGCATGAATAAATTAATCATCGGTCGTTATCTTCCCGGTACTTCTTTACTCCATATACTTGATGCTCGAGCAAAACTAATCGCCGGTTTTTATTTTATTTTTATTTTGTTTTTTGCCGAGGATTGGCCGGCCTATATTCTTCTATGGTCGTTTACCTTTTGGGTCATGCATTTATCCGGTGTCCATTTCAAAACCTACATACGTGGCGTACGACCTTTAATTTGGTTGATTTTGTTTACGGTCTGCTTACAAGTATTATTTACAGCCGGGGGAGAAATTTACTTCGAATGGGGTCCGGTAACCATATCTCAATTTGGGATAGTGAGCGGTATTTATATCTTTTTCCGTTTTGTCATGATCATTTTTATCTCTACGGTTATTACACTGACAACAAAACCGATTGACTTAACCGAAGCCATTCATTTTCTTCTCAAGCCACTTCGGATTTTTAAAATACCTGTTGAAGAAATATCCATTATGCTGTCCATTGCTTTGCGCTTTATTACAAACTTATTAGATGAAACACAAAAAATCATGGATGCACAAAAAGCAAGAGGGACAGAATTCGGCAAAGGTTCTTTATTCCAACAAATGAAAACTCTCGTACCAATCTTTTTACCATTATTTGTGAGTTCACTAAACCGGGCGGAAGAAGTCGCAAATGTTATGGAAGTTCGTGGTTATCAACCAAACGCTAGACGCTCCTCATTTCGGAAACTGCGTTGGAAATGGGCTGATACGTTAAGTTTAGTCATTATGATTTTCTTAACAGTCGGCTTACTGATCATGAATACAATTGTCTGAATCAAGGTCCCCTCTTAACGATTGCATAAAAAATTTTCTTAGTGCAAAAAATAGGAATACAACAATTTGCAATCCTTTGGGGGGTCCATTTTGAAACAAATAATCGTTATCTCTTGCTCAATTCTCTCGGCTTTTCTTCTATTGTCCGGGTGTACGTATTATGATAAAAATCAATCTAATGATCATCGCAATTTGACCGTAACAGACACTTCTGATCATCCATGGAGGACATCTAATGTTTCTCAATCGAAAGGGCAAAATTTCATAAACGGTAAAAATCCAGGTATAAACGAACAAAAAAATGAAACTCGTCAACCAACGATTTTTACCGATACGGACACAAAAAACAACCTTTTAGCCATGAAGGAAGTCATCGATACAAATGTCATTATCAGCAACAATAATGCTTTTGTGGCAGTGGTTCTGCAACAAAGGCAAAAACTGACGTCCAAGATGAAAAATCAAATAACCGATCAAGTAAAAAAGAATCATCCACAAATTGACCATGTATATATTTCTGAAAATCCACATTTTATTCAGCAAATGAGTGAATTCTCCAGAAGACTGAAGCGTGGCGACCAAAATGTTACGGAGGATTTTAACCAGATGCTGAATGACTATTTTGCGAAATAACTTTTAAAACTGGTTTTTCAAAGAGTGGACCTGTGCCACTCTTTGACTTCATTTCAGTGCAAACAAATGATTAACGTTCTTTTTTAGAGGAATCTTTCTTTTTATGCTTCTGTTCTTTTTGATTCATTATGAGTGTTTCCAATTCCTTTCCTGCATTCACATTTCCAAATTCAATGCCAAATTCAACCCAGCCCTTGAGATCCTTGTTCGTTTTATTCGATTGGTCTTTCATTATGCTTTCCCGCTCTTCCCTTTTGTGAATTTCTGTTTGTCCCTTTCATCGGGTTTTCCTCACCGGCAAACTCGGCTGTAAAATCAGTTTCTCGGTTATTTTTATGTGGCGTTTTTGTGTATTTTTCAACAGCATTTCTCTCTGCTTTCCGTTTTGCCATTTGATTCATCTCCTCATGTTTATTTCTTTCTTTATTTTCCTCAACGATACAGAAATGATACGTGGCAAAACGTGCTACAAATGTATATGATTTAGCTGTTTTTCACATTTACTTTCTCTAGAATGGAGAATAGTTCTGTTAAATTTTGTATTTCAAAGGTCGGTGTGATATCTGTTCTTCTTTTTTGATAGCGATTCACCCAAACAGATTTAATCTTTGTACGATTTGCCCCTAAAATATCGGTATTTAAATTATCCCCGACCATTAGAACCTCGTCTGCCTCTAAGGACATTAAAGATAAAGCATATTGAAAAATTCCCGGATCCGGTTTTCCTTTCCCGTAATTACCGGAGATGACAATATGTTCAAAATACGGGGGTAGTTCAGGAGTCAAGGATAATTTTGTCGTTTGCAAATCCGGTGAACCGTTTGTCAATAAAAGTAAACGATAATCCTTCTTTAATTGTTCCAGTACAGGAAACGTATCTTCATAAACAATCGGGACTTTTCTTCGCTCTTTAGGAAAAGTCTCTCCTAATTCAGAGCCGAAATCAGGGTCATCAATACCAAGTGCTCTTAACCCTTGTGTCCATGCATCTTTTCGATACGTTGGGACGATATCATGTAACGCTTTGAATTGGTCATTTTTATCGCAAAATTCACCCCATAACCCTTCAAAAGGATTAATGCCGATCATTTGGGTGAACGGATATGTTTCATAAGATAGATACAATGTTCTGGCAGCCTGCCGAACTTCATCCTCCAGTTTACTCGGGTCAATCCCGTAACGTTCCTGAGCTATTTTGCATGTGGCCAAGAATGCTTTTTGCACACTTTTTTGATCCCATAAAAGCGTGTCATCTAAATCAAAGAAAATTGCTTTAATCATCATATCCCTACTTTTTTGTAATTTTTCCACTTTTTAATAGTTTAATATAAAATGGGTGAAAAGTTAACTACTTTTTAATACGTTAGAAGAAGATATAAAGTTCTTTACGTAGGACAAAACCTTCTGAAGTAATAAAGTAAGTACAGAAATGTGTAGTGGAATTGCTTTATGGTCTCATAGGAGTGACCAAATCCTTTTCTATGGGACAAAAACTTCGGAAAAGCGAACAGAAATGTCTCATAGATCAGCCCTTTGGGACCAATTAATCGGAAATTGAAACCAAAATGTCCCATAGAGGTAGCCGAACTGGCTTCTATGAGACAAAAACGCCGGAAAAACAAACAGAAATGTCTCATAGAATAGCCCTATGGGACAAATTAATCGGAAATTGAAGCCAAAATGTCCCATAGGAGTGGCCAAATCCTTTTCTATGGGACAAAAACTTCGGAAAAGCGAACAGAAATGTTTCATAGATCAGCTCTATGGGACAAATTAATCGGAAATTGAGGCCAAAATGTCCCATAGGAGTGACCAATTCACTTTCTATGGGACAAAAACTTCGGAAAAGCGAACAGAAGTGTTTCATAGATCAGCCCTATGGGACCAATTAATCGGAAATTGAAGCTAAAATGTCCCATAGAGGTAGCCGAACTGGCTTCTATGAGACAAAAACGCCGGAAAAACAAACAGAAATGTCTCATAGAATAGCTCTATGGGACAAATTAATCAGAAATTGAAGTCAAAATGTCCCATTGGAGTGACCAATTCACTTTCTATGGGACAAAAACTTCGGAAAAGCGAACAGAAATGTCTCATAGAATAGCCCTATGGGACAAATTAATCGGAAATTGAAGCCAAAATGTCCCATTGGAGTGACCGAACAGCGCTCTATCGGACAGAGCGTTCTGAAATAACCTTCAAAAACCTCCCCTGTCTTGGTTGCTTTCCCCGTACACTTGCATTTAAATCAAGCGAATTCCCATCCTTGCCGAAATTTATAATTTCTTAACGTACACAAAAATTTAAACTACACATATTCCGACAACAGTGTTAAAATAGGAAAAAGTTCAAAATTTGATTGATTAGTAATCTTCTTGAAAGCGAGGTAATCAAGTTGGTAGAAATGCGTAGTGACATGATTAAAAAAGGAGTCGATCGGGCACCGCACAGAAGTCTTCTTCGTGCTGCCGGCGTAAAACCGGAAGATTTTGGCAAACCGTTTATTGCGGTTGTCAATTCCTATATTGATATTGTTCCTGGACATGTCCATTTACAGGAGTTTGGAAAAGTCGTGAAAGAAGCAATCCGTGAAGCGGGTGGCGTTCCGTTTGAGATGAATACAATTGGTGTGGATGACGGAATCGCCATGGGGCATATCGGGATGAGATACTCCCTTCCTAGCCGGGAAATCATTGCCGATTCTGTTGAAACTGTTGTATCTGCACACTGGTTTGACGGAATGATTTGTATCCCGAACTGTGACAAAATTACACCGGGAATGTTGATGGGAGCACTACGGGTTAATATCCCAACCATTTTCGTCAGCGGTGGTCCAATGAAAGCCGGTCGGGACAGTCAAGGAAACCCGCTTTCTCTAACATCCGTATTCGAGGGCGTTGGTGCTTATCAATCAGGCAAAATCAGTGTAGACCGATTGCAAGAAATTGAACAATTTGCCTGTCCGTCTTGCGGTTCCTGTTCCGGGATGTTCACGGCAAACTCGATGAACTGTCTTGCAGAGGCTTTAGGTCTCGCCTTACCGGGAAATGGTACAATTTTGGCCGATACAGAAGAGCGGAAAGAATTTGCCAAACGTTCTGCCAAACAATTAATGGAACTAATCAAAAAAGATCTTAAACCAAGAGATATCGTAACTATTGAATCTATCGATAATGCTTTCAGTTTGGATATGGCGATGGGTGGCTCGACAAATACCGTTTTGCATACCCTTGCCCTAGCACATGAGGCAGAAATCGATTATCCGTTAAATCGAATTAATGAAATAGCAAACCGGGTTCCTCATTTAGCTAAAATTGCTCCGGCCTCCGATTATCATATTGAAGATGTCCATCGGGCCGGTGGTGTCAGTGCCATTATTAATGAACTTTTGAAAAAGCCGGGCGCATTTAATGGTGATTGCTTATCAGTTTCCGGAAAAACGATTCGTGAAAATGTGTCGGGTTGTGAAATTATCAATAAAGATGTAATTCACCCACTGGATAATCCACATTCTGAAACAGGCGGACTTGCCGTATTATTTGGGAATCTTGCTCCGGATGGTGCTATTGTAAAAGTGGGGGCGGTGGATCCTTCAGTCGGGGGTTATCATCGCGGACCGGCAATTTGCTTTGACTCCCAGGAAGAAGCATTGTCCGGTATTATTTCCGGAAAAGTAAAAGAAGGTCATGTCGTTGTTATCCGTTATGAAGGACCAAAAGGTGGACCGGGAATGCCGGAAATGTTAGCACCAACCTCCCAGATTGTTGGTCGCGGACTTGGGGCAAAGGTCGGTTTAATCACCGACGGACGTTTTTCTGGTGCATCCCGCGGAATCTCCATCGGTCATATTTCTCCTGAAGCCGCTGAAGGTGGTCCAATTGCTTTTGTAAAAGACGGAGATATGATTGAACTGGATTTAAATAACCGAAAAATTACCCTTGAAATTTCTGATGAAGAATTTGAAAAACGGAAAGCGGAATGGAAAGGTTTTGAAATAAAAGTGAAAAAGGGCTATTTGGCTCGCTACTCAAAACTTGTTACTTCTGCAAGTACAGGAGGCGTAATGAAAATTTAAAATATCGTTTTAGCTATCCGTACGATAAACGGATAGCTTTTTTAATGCTTATTCTCTTCCCTGCCGGCGTTTTTCAACTTCCCTGCTACATGGCTAGGGCAGTGGAGTGTCCAGTAAAACGTCCGATTTTTTAGTGGTCGAGTCCAATTGAATTGGTAACATATTTTTCGAGGAAAGAACCCAATTTTTTAAATGACAAATATGCTCTAGCATTTTACCTCGCGTTAGCAGCAAGCAATATATCAACACGAAAGGAGGCAGAAACAAAAAATATTGTTTTACCTCCCGTTCTTTGTGATGATTTTTTTATTTCTAATTATGGCAATTGATGACCTGCCGAAAGATAAATATCGTACCATTCTTCCCGTGTCAATACGATATCAGAAGCTTTAGCAATTGAGGTCAAACGTTCCAGTCGCATTGTGCCAACAATCGTTTGAATTTTTGCCGGATGCCGTAAAATCCAGCTAACGGCAATAGCTGATTTATCTACGCAGTATTTGTCTCCTACTTCTTGAAGTTTGGCATTTAATTCCGGGAATTTTTCATTATCGATAAAAAGCCCTTCAAATTGACCGTATCTGAATGGAGACCATGCTTGAACAGTTATATTGTTTAAACGGCAATAATCAAGTACTGAATCATCCCGATTGATTCCAACATCATTTGTCATATTTACGTTTAATCCGGCATCGATCATACCCGTGTGCATGACACTCAATTGCAGCTGATTGATAATTAGATCTTGCTTAACATACTTTTTTAAAAGTTCGATTTGCATTGGGTTTTGATTACTGACACCAAAATATCTTACTTTCCCGCTTTCTTTCAATACAGTGAATGCTTCTGCCACTTCCTCCGGCTCCATTAATGCATCCGGGCGATGAAGTAAAAAGATATCGATATAATCCGTCTTCAATCGTTTTAAACTGCCTTCAACAGATTCTATAATATGTTTTTTCGAAAAATCAAAGCAGATGTTCTTCCCGTTTTCCTGTCTGATTCCGGCCTTTGTTTCCAAAATCATGTTTTCACGAATGGAAGGATTTGAAGCAATCGCTTCTGCAAAAATTTCTTCTGATTTTCCCCCGCCATAAATATCCGCGTGGTCAAAAAAATCAATACCGAGTTCCAGTGCATGATGAATGACTTTTTCTGCTTCTTTTACGGATAGTTTCCACATCCCCATACAGCCTAAGGCAATATTAGGAGCTTGTAAATCACTTTTACCAAGTTGAATTCTTTTCATCATTCCCACCTCTATTATCATTTCTACATTCAGCTTACCATATTGAAGTCTAAAAATAATTACAAGTTCATGAACAATTCCCTGTTTTTCCAAATATCAACAAGGGGATGTCCAAAAGGTCAAGTGCAAACCTTCCAACATCCCCTACTTAAGATTTATTTATTTGTATTACAAGTTTCTTTCAAGCAATTGATGCAATCCTTTATCTCCATCCCCTACTTAACTTTAATTATTTGTCTTACAGGACATTAAAATATCTCGCTTCCGGATGAGCGACCACAAATGCAGTAACAGAGGCTTCCGGCTCCATCATAAACCCTTCCGTCAACTGGATGCCAATTTTTTCAGGTTGCAATAATTTAAATAATTTCGCTTGGTCTTCCAAATCTGGACATGCCGGATATCCGAACGAAAACCGTTGACCTTGATATTTTGCCTGAAAACGATCTTTCATTGAAAAATCGAGCGGATCCGGAAATCCCCAACGATCGCGAATTAATTGGTGAGTTCGTTCCGCTAACCCTTCCGCCAGTTCCAATGCCATGGCCTGGATTGCATGACTTTTAAAAAATTCACCCTTTTCCTTAAACTGAATAGCCAACTTGCGAATATTTTCCCCGGCTGTTACAGCAAACAAGGCTATATAGTCATGAGGAATATCCCCCGTCTGTTCACTCACATAATCAGCAATACATAAATATGGCGGCTTTTCTTGTCGTGGAAAGTTGAAAGTTTCGATGATTGTTTTTTTCGTTTCTGAATCCAGAATATGGATGGTATTTCCTTCACGATAAGCAGGAAAAAATCGGTAAATTGCAGACGGTCGGAACCAATTTTCCACTTTTCCTAATTCGAATAATTCATCGATCACTGCTTTTATTTCCACTGCCTTTGCGTGATTTTCAGCCAGCATTTTGTTAATATTTCCTTTTAGTCCAAAATGATGTCCAATCAACATTTGCATATTCACATAAGGAATAATTTGATCCAGTTCTATATTTGTCAATATATGTTCGTGACAATCAACCGGTTGAAAAACAATCGGTTTCGATACATCAGACTTGTTTACTTGTTTCTTTTCCTCTGTTTCAGCAACCTTGGAAAATGAGTTCGCCTCTTTCTTTTCCGCATTGGCAGAAGAGAACGTTTCCGGCTCCTCCATTAAACGATTGGCCAAGGCTAATCCATCCATTGCATCTTTTGCATAGAGAACCGGTCCATGATATTCCGGTGCAATTTTATTTTCAGTAAATTTTCGTGTTAAAGCGGCACCACCGACGAGAATAGGAACAGAGATGTCTTGGCCTTGCAAATCTTGGGCAGTTAACACCATTTGTTGTGCCGATTTGACCAGCAACCCGGACAATCCAATGATATCCGGTTTTTCTTTTTTTACTGCTTCGATTAATGTTTGCGGTGCTACTTTTATTCCTAAATCGATCACTCGGAATCCGTTATTCGATAAGATAATGTCAACTAAGTTTTTTCCAATATCATGAACATCCCCTTTGACCGTTGCCAGCAACACTTTCCCCTTCCCGTTTGTCTCCTGCTTTTCCATGTAAGGTTCAAGAAAAGCAACAGAAGCTTTCATTACTTCCGCACTTTGGAGTACTTCCGCAACGATCAGCTGATTGTCGTTGAATAACTTGCCAACAGTATCCATTCCTTGCATCAAAGGTCCATTGATGATATCCAGTGGATTTTTATATTTTTCTAACGCTAATTTTAAATCATCGATTAATCCATGTTTTGTCCCTTCGACAACATATTGCGCCAGCCGTTCTTCCAAAGATAAATGAACATCCGGTTGTTTTTCTTCTTTCTTTTTATCACGATAAAAATTGGTAAATTCAGCAAGGGTTATATCATTTGTTTCAAATAATAATTTTTCTGCCAAAATCCGTTCTTCTTCGGGAATCGAGGCATACCGTTCTAATTTTTCCGTATTCACAATTGCATAGTCTAACCCTGCTTGTGTGCAGTGATATAAAAAAACTGCATTCAGTACTTCTCTACCGGCCGCCGGGAGTCCAAATGAAACATTACTGATACCAAGTATGGTTAAACAATCGGGGAATGTTTCTTTTATCAACCGGATTCCTTCTACTGTTTCTTTGGCAGAACCGATATATTGTTCATCACCGGTACCAACCGGAAAAACGAGCGGGTCGAAAATAATATCAGTAGGTGAAATGCCGTATTCATTTACCAAAATATCATATGAACGTTTTGCGACAGCTAATTTTTGCTCTCTCGTTAAAGCCATTCCACTCTCATCAATGGTACCAACAACAACGGCCGCACCAAATTGTTTCATGAGCGGAATTATTTCATGAAATCTTTTCATGCCATCTTCTAAATTTATCGAGTTAATAATCGACTTCCCTTGGATATATTCCAGTGCCCGTTTTGTTACCTGCCAATCGGTTGAATCAATAACTAAAGGAACCTTAACTTTCTTGACAACTTCTTTGATAAACATTTCCATATCATGAAGCTCATCCCGGTCCGGATCAGCAAGACAAACATCAATGACATGGGCTCCGTTTTTCACTTGATTGCGGGCGATTTCAGCCGCTTCTTCATATTTTCCCTCTGAAATCAAACGTTTAAATTTCCTTGATCCGATCACATTCGTCCGCTCACCAACAAATAGCGGTCGCATCGTTTCATCATATCTTAACGGTTCGATACCGGAAACACGATGTTCATTCCGTTTTTCGCCTAACGGTCTCGGTTGAATCTTTGAAAGTACTTTAGCCAATTCACGAATGTGGTCCGGTGTCGTTCCGCAACAACCGCCGGCAATATTTAACCATCCTTTTTCAGCAAAATCTTTTATTTTTTGCGCGAGTGACCGCGGCGTTTCATGGTAATGTCCTTCTTCATCCGGAAGTCCGGCATTCGGATAACAGCTCACGGCAATTTCGGCCATATCAGCTAAAGTCCGGATATGATCCGTCATAAATTCGGGTCCGGTTGCACAGTTGAGTCCCACAGCAAATGGTTTGATATGTTCACTTGATATATAAAAAGCTTCAATATCCTGCCCGGCTAATGTTGTCCCCATTGGTTCGATCGTTCCGGACAGCATAAGCGGAACTTGAATGCCCATTTTTTTTGCCGCTTCCTGTATGCCCAAGAAGGCTGCTTTCACATTTAACATATCTTGACTCGTTTCCAGCAGTAAAAAGTCAACACCACCGGCCAATAAACCTTCTGCTTGAACTTGGTAATTTTCCACTAATTGATAAAAGGTGGCACCACCGGTCACGGATAACGTTTTTGTTGTCGGACCCATTGAACCCGCTACAAAACGGGGCCATTGTTCTGTAGAATATTTTTTTGCCGCCTGTACAGCCAATTCCGCACCTATTTTATTAATTTCAAAACTTAAATGACCAAGCCCGTACTCATCAAGAACAAGCGGGGTTCCGCCGAATGTATTTGTTTCGATTATATCCGCACCCGCTTCTAAATAAGCTTCATGAATACTTTTTATCACGAGCGGAGCCGTTATATTCAAGTACTCATTACAGCCATCGTATTCCTCTCCCCCGAAGTCCTCTATGGAAAGTTCTTTTTGCTGAATCATTGTTCCCATTGCTCCATCCAGGATGAGAATCTTTTTTTCCAACTGTCTGTTCAACTTATACACTGGTAATCTCCCTTTCTACTTTCATCTGTTCTTTTTCATGAATGTAATTGATGAGTTCAACAGACATTTGATAATTTAAAAACGGGGTAATCAGATAAATGCCGTGAAAGAGATCAAAGGCGACATCAATCAAATGTTTCGCAATCGCAATCCCTTCCCGCTTCCCTTGTTCTTTATCATTTCCTACCTTTTTCATTTGTTCACGAACGGAATCAGGCAGTTTAATTCCGGGTACTTCATTATGAATGAATTCCGCATTGCGAGTGCTCGTTAACGGCATAATCCCGATATAAATCGGAACATCTAAATGTTTCGTTGCGTCATAGATATTCATAATCAACTCTTCGGAATAAACCGGTTGTGTAATAAAATAATCAGCACCGGAGTGAATTTTCTTTTCTAATCTAGCAACTGATTTTTCAATAATTTTTACATGAGGGTTAAAAGCAGCCGCTACTGTGAAATTTGTTTTTTCTCCTAAAGATGTTCCGGAATAGGATAAACCTTCATTAAATTGCTTAATTAACCGAATTAAGTCAAATGAAGTCAAATCAAAAACCGATGAAGCTCCGGGAAAATCACCAATTTTTGTCGGATCACCGGTTAATGCTAAAATGTCATGGATACCTAACGCATGTAATCCCATTAAATGTGATTGAATACCGATTAAATTCCGGTCCCGGCAAGTTAAATGAACAATCGGGCGGAGATGATAACGATTCTTCACAATTTGAGCACAAGCAACATTACTAATCCGCGGTGATGCCAAAGAATTATCCGCAAGTGTAATTGCGTCAATCTTTGCGTTTTTTAACGCGCTAACCCCTGATAAAAATTGACTCATCGGCAATGTTTTAGGCGGATCAAATTCAACAATAACGGATCTTCTACTTTTTACGATATCAACCAGAGACGGTTCATGAACTTGTTGAATTTGTGTTAATTGAATGATTGGTTTTTCTTTAATAACTTTTTTCTCAGTGACCGGAGAAAGATTTTTCACCGCCTCAGCCATTGCCCTAATATGTTCGGGTCTTGTGCCGCAACATCCTCCCAATAAACGGACCCCTTCTTTTACGAATTGAATCGCTGCTTCATAAAAGTATTGTTCATCCGACTCATATACTAATCGTCCATCTTCCATTCTTGGCAAACTTCCATTTGGATAAGCAGATAAAAATGCACCATTTGGTATAGGGATCTCCTCAAATGATTGAATCATATGGTATGGTCCGAGCCGACAATTCAGTCCAACGATATTTGCGCCAAGATCAATAAGTTGGTTGAAACCTTCCGCCAAAGGAGTCCCGCTTTGCAATACACCCTTTTCATGTAAAGAAACATTTGCCATTATCGGTAAATCTGTTTTCTTTCTTGCTACTTCGAGAACCGCTTTTAATTCATCTAAATCATAATAGGTTTCTAATAAAATTCCGTCAACTTGTTCTTTCAGTAATATGTCCAATTGTTCCTCGAAGCTTTGTAAAATATCATTTGTTGAAAAAATTGCTTTTTGGAAAGTCCGGATCCCGCCGATTGTACCGAGAACATAAACCGGCTTACCGCTTGTCTTTACCGTTTTTTTTGCGATTTCAACTGCTTTTGCGTTAATTTCTTGTACTTCGTTTTCCAATCCGTAACGGGCAAGTTTGATCCGATTTGCTCCATATGTATTGGTTTGAATGATCTTGGCTCCCGCTTCAATATACTCCCTATGAATCCGTTCAATTTCTTGCGGATTTGATACATTTAGTTCTTCAAAACAACGATCAATCCCGTATGAATACAACAGTGTTCCCATAGCGCCGTCCGCTATCAAAATTTGCTTTTCAAGATCTTGTATTAATCCCATTGTGTTCCCCCCAATAGAAAAAAGCCTTCCAAAGAAGAAGACTTTTTTATCTAATCTTCTTCTTATCTTTCGTGCCGAAAAGAAAGCACGTTGGATTTAGCACCGTGGTACCCATAGGTATCCGGTTGCTGAAGCTTCATCGGGCCAGTCCCTCCACTTCTCTTGATAAGAATCATCCATTTACTTTTTCTAATATAAATTACTCTTACTTTAACGAATTTTGATAAAATAATCAATAAAAAAATGAAAACTTCATAAAATATTTTGTCTTTTTTTGGCCATTCGTCTATTCCAATCTTGTTCAGTCAAAGTCGGTTAGAAACCGGGCAAATAGTTCAAACCAAATTTTTCCTAATAATATTCCTAATTTTCACCCATTATTTCGTTGCAAAAACTCTTGATAAAAATGAACATTGCTCTTATACTACTAATATCAAGTGAAAAAGATAGATTGGTTTCGAGAGGAGAAAAAATAATGGTAAATGTTTTAATTGTCAGGGCACACCCGCTAAATCAAGAAGTTTCTCGGTCTATGAAAGTAACCGATGCCTTCCTTAACGCTTATAAAGAGATACACCCGGACCATAAGATTGAAGATATGAATTTATATCACGTAAACGTCCCTGAGATTGACCGAGACCTGCTTAATGCATGGAATGATTTGAATCAAGGAAAACCTTTTGATTCGTTATCTGATTCCCAACAGCAGAAGGTAAATATGTTCAATTCATATACGGAAGAATTTCTGCAACAAGATAAAATTATTATTGCGAACCCGTTGTGGAACTTAAGTATACCGACACGATTAAAAGCTTGGATTGACTGTATTACCGTGGCCGGGAAAACATTTAAGTATACGGAAACCGGATCGGTCGGTATTGTGAAAGGAAAAAAAGTCCTACATATTCAAGCAAACGGAGGAGTATATAATGGTTCAGACCCGGCCAGCCAATATGTGAAAACGATTTTTACCTTTTTAGGTGTGACCGACTTTCATCAACTATTTGTTGAAGGGATGGACCATAACCCGGAAAAAGCCGATGAAATTGTAGAAAAAGCAGTCGAAAAAGCCCAACAATTGGCGAAAGCTTTTTAGGAATGACTGTTTATTCTCTATTTAGGATGAACAACAAAGATAGATGGAGGTAAGTCTTTTGGTAAAGGACGATCACAATCATAATGACTCCGGATCAAAATATCACGAAACCCATGCCGGACAATTGCCCGATTACGGCGGTAACAGTAAAGAGGAAAAATTGTTAAAAACAACTAAGAAGAAATAACAGTAAAGTGAAACTTCCATCGGTGGGGTTTTTATCCCACTGATGCCACAAATAAAACGCCTACGATGGCGTTTTATTGTTTTCCAATTGCTTTTTTAATGTTGATGGTGAAGGTGAACTTCATATTGGGTCCTACACATAACTGAATTTTCATGGGGATTTTCACTGTTCTCCATTTGAACGGTGACATGTTGAATCCCTTTATGAGCCAATTCATGTTCAATGTTCCGTAAAATCTTTTGACAATCAGTGATCGATAAATCCCCGTCAACAACAGCATGGCAGGATAGGGCATTGCTCCCGCTCGTAATGCTCCATACATGCAAATCATGAACACTGATTACTCCGGGTATGTTTATCATTGTGTTTACAATGTCATCAATATCAATATTTTGCGGTGTCCCCTCCATTAAGATATGAAGAGAATCCATGGTAACCCGCCAACCACTGTTCAAAACTAAGACGGCAACAATAAGACTGGCAACCGGATCGGCCCAACCCCAACCAAATAGCATAATGAGAATGGCCGCAACAATTGCTCCTATCGAACCTAACATATCGCTTATTACATGCAAAAATGCTGCATGCAAATTTAAATTTTCATGCGTATCACCTTGGCGCATCATAATCCAAGCAACAAGAATATTGACGAATAAACCAATAATCCCGATTACAAACATACCTGTTGACGCAATTTCCGGCGAGTTGGAAAATCTGCCAATTGCCTCATAAATGATAAACACGGCAATCACAATAAGCGCTAGACCATTAAAAAAGGCCGCCAATATTTCCAATCGTTTATATCCGTATGTTTTACTATAATTTGCAACTTTTTCCCCAAAAGTAAATGCTAATAATCCAATCCCCAATGAAATTGAATCGCTTAACATATGACCGGCATCGGAAAGAAGTGCTAAGCTGTTCGTTAATAACCCGCCAATTGCTTCAACAATCATATATCCTGTTATGATCAAAAAACTTATCAATAAGGCTTTTTTATTCCCTGTATGGGAATGGCTATGGCCATGATGGTTTGACATTTTAATCCCCCTACGTATGAAGCATATTTTTTTACTTCCAATATATTTATCCATGTTCATATAGGAATGTTCCAGCGAAAAAATTTTTCCTCCGGCCATATTATCCTATCTTAAAAAGAAAAAATGGTCACTGACGAATCTGTGTAAACATAAGACATTTTATTCATGGCGTGCATGTTCAATGGCTTGTTTTAATAAATCCATGACATGGTTATCGTCATAGGAATAATATAAAGTCGTTTTCTCTCGACGGTACTTCACAAGTCGTAAATTTTTTAAAAAACGTAATTGATGGGATACGGTCGATTGTCGTAATCCTAAGATTTTAGCAATTTCATTTACCGCGTATTCCTTTTCGAAAAGCAAATTTAGAATCCGGATTCGGGTCGGATCGCTCAATGCTTTAAAGGTCTGTGAAACGACAAATAATGTTTCCTCGTCTAAATCTTTCTCATTCGGTTTCTCGAGTCTTTCATCTTCCTCCATAAAATAATCACCTTCCATATTCTTATATTCATATATTAACATATATTCATATATTAATCCAGTTAAATCCAGATAAACTTTTTCAGTAAGTAAATTTGGTCAGGGATAGCAAATTTTTTATTCATTTGTTACGATAAGCTTATACTTCATTACAAAACTCCAATAATGGACATATAGAAAAGAGGATTCATTATGGAACAAAATATTCGTTTCCAGTCAAATATTCATGTTGATTTACGCGATGTTGATTTTACAAAAAAAGTGAAATTAAGCACCCTTTTTAGTTATTTTCAAGATGTCGCAAGTCTGGCCTCAGTCGAATTAGGTTATGGAATTGAACAACTGGAAAGCCAATTTGGGGTAAGTTGGGTTTTAATTCGAATTCGTGTTGAAATTACCCGAATGCCGGAATGGGACGAGAAAATAACAATTGAGACTTGGCCGTTAGAACCTAAACGAATCGAATTTGAAAGAGATTATCTTGTCCGTGACGCCAATGGAGAAGTCATCATCCGGGCGGTTTCGGTCTGGGTATTAATGGATATCCATCAACGGAGACTGAAACGCAATGATGCAATTGGCATTCATTATCCAAGTGTCATTAAAGAAAGAGCTCTTGAGAAAAAACTGGGGAAATTGAATGGCTATGGACATCTTGAAAAAGTATATCAAAAAGTAATCGGGTATAGTGATGTAGATTTTAACGGACATTTAAACAATTCCAGATATGTTGACTATGCAATGGATTGTTTTCCGATTGAAAATCACCGGCAATTTGAAGTAAAGGCGATTGAAGTAAATTTTATTAATGAAGCCTTACCGGGCGATACCATCACATTGTTTCGTGATGTATCAGAATCCCGTGAAAACAAAATTTATATCGAAGGTCAAAAGGGAGAATCCGGAAATACTGTTTTTAAAGCGACAGTAGAAATAAGCGAAAGATAATTCGTCCATCTTTTGAAATGAGGCTCTTTATTTTATTAGGGAGCCTCATCACTATGATTTTCTTTCTAGCCACTCTTTACTCCATACAGAATAAAGGCAATTCCGATAAATACCCAAATAATTTTTGTAAAAGAAATTTTATCTGCCATCCCGATTAAACCAATGGACGTTGTCGTAATTAAAATAAGCGGTCCGATCAATGCTAAAGAGCTATTGACAACTAAAGCTTTCTCTACATTGTTTAACTTCAAAATAATTAGTGCAACTAATATTTCTAAGGATCCGGAAAAAATGCGTAAAAATGCCATCCCTAAAATTGCCTTTTCGAACATTTGAAACATGTTCTGCCCTCCTTTACCTAACTATAAAATGTATATGAAGCAGTAGGAAAAAGAAGGACAAGTTTTTATTCGCCATAAAACAATAAAGTGCGGGATAACGGTTTTGTCTTTACCATAAATATATTATGTAAAATATTCCAGCTTTGCTTCCGGAAAAAACTTTTTCATATATGCATGTAAATGTTTCTGAATTTCTAATTGCTCATCATCTTTGTATACATATTTGCCTATACCATATTTTCCCCACTTATATTTTCTCGCTTCTTCATTCAGTTCCAGTTTTGTCATTGGATAATTTTTTTGTATGACTCGTTTGGCCGGTTTTGTAAAACGATGCTGAATAAATTCAAACGTTAAATCTTTTCTTACCTCTTGCGGCAATTCCGCATCCAATCGTTCAAATGAATGGTAATAACCTTCCTCCCATCCTTCATGCAAATAGATAGGAGCGACAATAAACCCTAATGGAAAGCCGGCTTTGGCAACTTTTGCGGCTGCTTCAATTCTTTTGGTTAATGGTGCCGTGCCCGGTTCAAAGTACTTTATTACATAATCGGCATTAATACTAAAGCGGAATCTTGTTTTGCCATTATGTTTCGCATCTAATAAATGATCGACGGAATCAAATTTCGTCACAAACCGGAGCCTGCCATATTCAGACTCACCAATATGTTCAATCGCTCGCTTTAATGAATGGGTTAAATGATCGATCCCAACAATATCAGACGTACATGAAGCTTCAAATCTCGTTATTTCCGGCGCTCGTTCCTCCATATATTTATCAGCAGCTCCAAAAATTTCCTCGACATTTACATACGTTCGAATATACGGTTTATTGCCCATTGTCGTTTGTAAATAGCAATAATGGCAATGACCCATACAACCGGTCGCAAGTGGAATGGCATATTCCGCAGAGGGCTTTGATGTATCGAAACGGAGCGTTTTCCTTACTCCGACGACTAATGTTGATTTGGCCACTCGGTATTTCTGAAAATCATTATCGCCGGGTAAATCACGTATTTGATTGTGGGATGTCGTATAGCGAATTTCTAAATTCATTTTTTCGAATTTATCAAACAATTGTTTTCCGAGCGGATACTCTAAAGCTTTCGGTTCAAAATAAACTAGTCGGGGCATAAACGGCTTCACGATCAATTTCACTCCCTTCTTTAAAAATAAGTCTCTTCATCATCACCAAAAAAATAATGATATGCTTGCTTTGCTTCTTCCTCACTTTGAAAAATAGCGATTTCATCTGAGAGCGGATAATATGTTTCATATAAAAAAATAGCCAGTTGATTTGGATTATCGGGATGGCGAACGACTGCAGCTTCTTGTATATTGGCAACATCTTGTGTATGAGGATTGCGATAAAATACATAGACAATATCCCCTGCTTGATAAGAATGGTTTTCATCAAAAAAGTTCATCTAATCACCTCTTTCATCTACATTTTGCCTATAAAAACTTTTATTACAAAAAATTTTGCTTGGTAATTTTCACTATTTATGTTTCATCAATCGTTTTGAAGAGAAAAATTTATGATAAATAATATGATCTAGCAATTTTTCAGTCCGTCCTTTAGCCGCTTATACTCATTCTTAAAATTTACTGCAACAAGCCTGGGGAACTTTTACATCCTTAACGTAAAATAAAAAGTGCCAGCGAACCTTAAAAAAGGTGGCCAGGCACTTTTTGAACAGCCCTGCTTTTAGAGCTTCTTCAATTTCCATATATCATTTACATATTCTTGAATCGTCCCGTCACTGGAAAATTTACCGGAATGGGCGATATTGGTTACGCTCATGTTCAGCCATTGATAACGGTCGCGATACGTTTGATCGACAAGTTCATGTGTTTCTAGGTATGCTTCAAAATCTTTTAAAACAAAATACGGATCATTATGGTAAAGAATATGGTAATAAATATCTTTAAACTCGATATCGTGAATACCAAATTCTCCGGTGTTTAATTGGTTTAATATTTTTCGGATCCGATCATCGGTATGGTAAAGATCCCCGGCTGAATATCCGCCTTCTTGATAAAATTTCATTACTTCATCGGCTGTAAGTCCAAAAATGAAAATATTGTTATTTCCCACCAGCTCACGAATTTCAATATTTGCTCCATCAAGTGTTCCGATTGTAACGGCTCCATTCATCATTAATTTCATATTGCCGGTCCCGCTTGCCTCTTTACCGGCCGTCGAAATTTGTTCACTGACATCAGCCGCCGGGATAATTTTTTCCGCCAAACTAACATTGTAATTTTCCAAAAATATGACTTTTAATTTCCCTTTTATTTCCGGATCATTATTGATAATCGAGGCTACGGTATTGATGAGTTTAATGATTTCCTTTGCCATATAGTAGCTTGGTGCCGCCTTTGCGCCAAAAATAAATGTTCTTGGTGTGATATCCAGATTTGGATTCTCTTTTAATTCATTATATAAATAAATGATATGAAACACATTTAACAACTGCCGTTTATACTCATGAAGTCTCTTAATTTGAACATCAAAAATCGAGTCCAGATCGACTTTCATCCCGTTTTGCTCGTAAATATACTGGGCAAGCACTTCTTTATTTTCCCGTTTTACTTGGTTAAATTTATCAAGCAAAGGCTGGTCCTTTGAATATTTGATTAAATGGATCAGCTGTTTCGGGCGCATAATCCAATTCGGGCCGATTACCTCTGTAATAAGCGAGGCTAATTTCGGATTAACCTGCAATAACCAGCGCCTGTGAGCAATCCCGTTTGTTTTATTGTTAAATTTCCCCGGATCCATTTGATAAAAATATTTCATTTCCCTCGTTTTTAAAATTTCTGTATGAAGCTTGGCAACTCCATTAACGGAGAAACTTCCCACGATGGCAAGTTTCGCCATATGTATTTTTCCGTAAGCAATGATTGCCATTTCAGGAATCTGTTCCCTTAACTCGGGGTAATCATACCAAATTCGTTGACAAAACCGTTCATTGATTTCATGGACGATCATGTAGATTCTCGGTAACAATTGTTGAAACATTTCGATCGGCCAAGTCTCCATTGCCTCACTTAATGTCGTATGGTTGGTATAAGCAAAAACTCTTGTCGTAATAGTCCATGCATCGTCCCAGCCCAATCGTTCTTCATCCATCAAAATTCGCATCATTTCCGGAATGGCCAAGCTCGGATGGGTATCATTAATTTGAATAACGACTTTTTCCGGCAATTTACTAAGGGGGAGACGATGATCTGATTGAAATTCACGAATGATTTGTTGGATGGTAGACGAGACGAGGAAATACTGTTGTTTTAGCCGCAACAGCTTCCCCTCATCATTCGAATCATCCGGATACAAATAACCGGAAATCTGTTCGATGGAATATCGATGATCGAGATCATGGTAAAATTCCGTATTCCCCATTGAACCCTCTTCATAGACAGATTCGGCACTCCAAAGTCTGAGCGTATTCACAACATGATTTTGGTAACCGACAATCGGAATATCATATGGGACAGCCATTACTTTATCTGTGTTTTCGTACTTAAATTCCAGGGAACCGTCTTTTCTTTTGAACATATGAACGGTTCCGTGGAATTGAACACAAATTGCTTCGTCTTCACGCCGGACTTCCCACGGGAACGGTTCTTTCAACCAATAATCAGGCAATTCAACCTGGTTCCCGTGAATGATTCGCTGCTTAAATAAACCATATCGATACCGAATACCAAAACCGTGACCGGGATATTGTAATGATGCTAGGGAGTCTAAAAAACAAGCCGCTAATCTTCCAAGTCCCCCATTTCCCAATCCTGCGTCTTGCTCCACTTCGATAATCTCACCGATGTCGAATCCAAGTTTGTTGATCGCCTCCTGAGCAGCCTCATATATACCAATGTTTACTAAATTATTTTTCAGCAGCCGTCCGATTAAAAATTCCATTGATAAATAGTATAGTTGTTTACCATGTTTTTCTTTATATGCTTTTTTTGTCCGGACCCAATCTTTCATAATTTCTTCATTGACAATCGTTGTTAATGCATAATATAAATCTTTACCGGTTGCTTCTTTCACTTCTTTACCGGTCTGAAGTGTTACTTTTTCTGCTAGCCGATCGACTACCCAGTCAGATGTAAAAACGGTCAAAGGTCATCCCCCTCATTTGTATAGTGGTACTTGCAAAACTTGTCGATAGAGATTGGCGTACTTTTGTGCGGAATCTTTCCATGTAAACTGACTTTTATTCACATTACGGAGAAGTTGAGACCAGTGACTCGGATCACGATAAATGGAAAGAGAGTAACGCAATGTTCTCATTAATTCATGAGCATTATAATTGGTAAAACTGAACCCATTCCCCTCACCGGTCATTTCATTATAAGGAACGATAGTATCTTTCAACCCCCCTGTTTCCCTTACAATTGGCACAGATTTATACTGTAAAGCAATCAGCTGGGAAAGTCCGCATGGCTCGAATTTCGATGGCATGATAAAAAAGTCGCTTGCTCCATAAAGTTTTCTTGCCAATCCCTCGTCAAAATAAAGAAGAGCTCGCACTTTTCCGGGATAATTTTCTTCCGCATTTCTAAAAAAATGTTCAAACTCCTCGTCACCTGTCCCTAAAAGAATGAATTGGATATCTTCTTCCATAAATTCTGCAAAAATATGTTGCAAAAGATGGAAACCCTTTTGTTCTACCAGACGCGAAATACTGATATATAAAGGTTTTTCCCCATCAATTACGAGTCCCAATTCTTCTTGGACCTTTTTCTTATTTTCCGTTTTTTTACTTCTGGCTGAACGAAATTTTACATATAAATTTGGATCTGTCAACGGGTTGTATTCTTTTGTATCAATTCCGTTTAGAATGCCTGATAAATCACTTGACCGGGCATTCAAGATCGGGTCGAGTCCTTCCCCATAATATGGATCCTTGATTTCCTCTGCATAACTCGGGCTGACGGTAGTAATTTTATCTGCATGGAATAACGCTGCTTTCATGCAATTAATTGCCCCATTCCATTCCATCCCGCCCAAATGCTCTCTTGATAATTGAAAGAAGTCAGCGAACACCTCTAAAGGCATGACACCTTGATATTTCAAATTGTGAATGGTAAAGACGGTTTTCATATTCGGTACCGGTTCATATATTTTTGCCAAAAGAACCGTCATACCGGTCTGCCAGTCATGTGCATGTAAAATTTCCGGTTGATAATCAATCAACTTCAATGCTTCTATGACAGCATGGGAGAAAAAAATGAAACGTTCTCCATCGTCATAATAACCATAGATTCCTTTTCTTGTAAAATAATAATCATTTGCAATAAAATAATAAGTGATTTGCTGATGATTTAACGTAAATAGTTTGGCCTCCTGATTTCGCCAACCGAGCTTGACACCGAAAGTTTGCTTGTATTCAAGCTGATTCTTCCATTGAACATCCATTTCATCATATAATGGCAAAATTACGTGAACATCCATATGCTCAAATTCTTTCAAACTTTGAGGAAGAGAGCCGATTACATCCGCAAGTCCCCCCGTTTTAATAAATGGTGTACATTCTGATGCGACAAATAGTATTTTTTCCAATCTCCTCTCCCCTTCCTTTTTCTGCCAATTGAATAAATGATCCCGGACAAAGTTGAAAACCTTCTAAACGGTTTGCCACTTTGGAACCACATACGGTTTTTCCATGGAGCCAATCAGTTTTTGTCCTTTCGTAATAAAGACATCTTTGTCAATAATAACATTTTCCAAATATACGTCTTCAGCGATGGTCGACCGTTGCATAATAATCGAGTTTTTTACGGTGGCCCCCTTTTTTACCTCTACACCTCGAAATAAAACGCTGCTTTCCACTTTTCCATCGACTACACACCCGTTGGACAGAATTGAATTTTTCACTTCGGCAAGCTCCTTATATTGAGCCGGTGGTTGATTGGATGTTTTTGTTTTAATAAAATGTTTTTCGAAAAAAAGTTTTCGATAAGTTTCCTCGTTTAATAGATTTAGGTTATGCCGGTAATAGCTGTTGATTGAATTAATAAAAGCATGAAACCCGCGATGACGGAATGTTTGAACTTTCAAACTTCCTAAATGATTCACTATTCCGTGATGAAAAAAATGATACTTATGATAGGCAATACAATCATCGACAAGTTCCAGCAATAGTTTTTTGTTTATGATATACGTTCCTGTAAATATATGTGGATTACGCTTCTCATTCGTAATATTTTTTACCCAACCAAGGTCATCGGCTTCAATTCGAAAATACAAATCATGTTCAGGCAAAATCTCCTCTTCTTGCGTGGAAATAAGCGTAACATCTGCATTTCGGTCAAGATGATAAGCGAATGCCTCGTAGTAATCCGTATTTGTAATGAACTGGCAGCCACTAATAAGGACGTAATCCGAATGGCATCGTAAAAAACAATCTCGATGATGATGAAAAAACTGAAGATCCCCTTTTGAAATATCTGTCGGATCATGCCAGTCAGGCGGAAGGATGAAGAGACCGCCATTTCGTCTGTCTAAATCCCAATATTCTCTGGTACCTAAATGGTCCAAGAGTGATCGATATTTGCTTCGGACAAAGACGGCAATTTCATCAATCCCTGAATTGACCATATTTGATAATGGAAAGTCAATCAGTCGATAGCGACCGGCAAACGGAATCGAAGCACTATTTCTGTAATAACTTAATTCTTGAAATGAGTGATGCTCTTGTTCCAGATTGATTAAGCCCATCATCCTTTCCATTAACTTTCACCACCCATCACGAATGCTTTTTGTTCTAACACTTCTTGGTTAATTACAACCGGCTCATCATCATTTACCTGAATCACTGTGCCATCTTTAATTTTTGTATTTTCCATTACAATTACTTTCTTCAATACACAGTTTTCTCCTATTTTCACGCCGGAATGTATAATCGATTTTTCAATTACACTGCCTTTCCCGACATCCACATTTCGAAATAGGACCGATTCAATGACCCGTCCCCGGATAAAACAACCATCATTAATCAGTGATGTATTCACAGTAGCACCTTCACTAATGAATTGAGGAGGGAAATTTAAATTATTCGTATAAATGCGCCATTGTTTATTATTCAGTTTCAACTCACAATCATCTTTTAATAAATCCATGTTTGCTTCCCAGTAGCTTTGTAATGTTCCGACATCTTTCCAGTATCCGTTGAAACGAAAAGCATACAGCTTTAACCGGTCACGGAGCATAAGCGGAATAATGTCTTTTCCAAAATCATGACTCGATTGTTTCTGGGTCGCATCTTTATATAAATAAAGTTTCAGTACGTCCCAGGTAAACATGTAAATTCCCATCGAAGCGAGATTGCTCTTTGGATGTTCCGGTTTTTCCTCAAATTCATAAATTTTCAAATCCTCATCCGTATTCAAAATGCCAAATCGTGAAGCTTCATTCCAAGGAACTTCGATAACGGATATTGTTACATCAGCCTTTGTTGCTTTATGTTGGTCGAGTAACTTTTGATAGTCCATTTGATAAATGTGATCGCCGGAGATGACAAGGATATACTCAGGATTGTATTGATTAATGAATGGGATGTTTTGGTAAATGGCATCCGCCGTACCTGAATACCAATCGCCACCGGTTTTTCCCGTATATGGTGAAAGAACGGAAACACCACCGTCTTTTCGATCCATATCCCAAGGTCTTCCGTTACTGATATGTTTGTGTAAATCATAAGGAGCATATTGGGTCAAAACGCCAACCGTATGAATATTTGAATTGGCACAATTACTTAACGTAAAGTCGATAATGCGATATTTGCCTCCAAATGGAACTGCCGGTTTGGCAAGTTGTGCAGTCAGTGGCCCTAACCGTTTCCCTTCTCCGCCAGCTAACAACATGCCGATACATTCCTTCAAAACATCTCCTCCTCATCTTTTTTCTTTTATTTTTTTAAAAATGGCAACGGCTAACGGGGGTACTTTGATTTTGATATGTTGCGAGAAACCGTGCCATTTTTTTGGAAAAGTAAAATGGGAACCTTCATTGATTTGTCCCGATCCGCCAAATTTAAGACAATCAGAGTTGAAGATTTCAACGTACTTACCCGGTTTTGGAACACCAATTTGATAGTCATAATAAACAACCGGTGTAAAATTACAAACAATGATTAATTCTGATTCTGTACTTTTTCTCATAAAGGCAATAATACTTTGATCGATATTATGGGGGTCAATCCATTCAAATCCTTCTTTTGTATGATCAAACTCAAAAACTTCGGAATGCTCTATATAAAACTTGTTTAAAGCTTTCACATAATGCCACATTTTGTTATGTAACGGATAATCTAACAAATGCCAATCCACTTGTTCCTTATCTTTCCATTCCGCATATTGAGCAAGTTCACTGCCCATGAACAACAGTTTTTTTCCGGGATGACAAAACATATAACCATACAGAAGACGTAAATTTGCAAACTGTTGCCACATATCCCCGGGCATTTTGTCAAGTAATGATTTTTTTCCGTGAACAACTTCATCATGAGAAAATGGAAGAAGAAAATTTTCTGAAAATGTATACATAAACGAAAATGTGATTAACTGATGATGCCATTTCCGGTGGATCGGGTCCTTTTTCATATATGTAAGCATGTCATTCATCCAACCCATATTCCATTTAAAATTAAAGCCTAAACCACCCATATAGGTCGGTGCAGTGACAAGGGTGAAATCTGAACTATCTTCGGCCATCATGAGAAAATGGGGTGAACGGGCAAACACGGTTTCATTTAATTTTCGAATAAACGCTAATGCCTCTAAATTTTCTTCGCCGCCAAAGGAATTATACATTTTCCCCTCCGCTTCAGACCGATCAAAATTCAAATAAATCATGCTGGCAACCGCATCAACCCTTAACCCGTCGATATGGTATTCTTCCATCCAAAAAATCGCATTGGATATCAAAAAAGATTGAACTTCCGGCCTGCCGAAATCAAAAGCTAATGTTCCCCAACCCCTCTTTTCCGCTTTTTCCGGATCCTTATATTCATATAGAGGTTCACCGTCGAACATCCTTAACCCGTGTTCATCTTTACAAAAATGACCCGGAACCCAATCCATAATAACCCCTATTTGATGTTTATGGCATTCATCAACAAAATATTTAAAATCATTTGGTGAACCATATCTTGATGTGACTGCATAATAGCCGGTAATTTGATATCCCCACGAAAGGTCAAAGGGATGTTCAGCCAAGGGCAATAATTCAATATGGGTAAAACCAAGATTTTTTACATATGGTATTAATTGTTTTGCTAATTCTTGATAAGTGAGGAATTCATTATTCGCTGTTTTTTTCCATGAACCGAGATGAACTTCATAGATAGAAATGGGCGAAGAGTATGGATCAAAATCTTTCTTTCTCTCCATCCACTCATCATCTTTCCAAATATATGTTGAACATTCCGGAGTTAATGATGCTGTTTTTGGTCTCATCTCCGTCTGAAAGGCAAAGGGGTCCGCTTTTAAAATGGTTTGATCAGAGGAAGTTGTAATTGCATATTTATATCGTACAGACGGCTGAATATTTGTAAAAAAGCCGATCCACAAACCTTGTGAATTAATTTTTTGCAATGAATGTTTATCTGGTTCCCAGTCATTGAAGTCACCGACAACGGAAATTTTTTTTGCATGAGGAGCCCAAACGGCAAAGCGGAATCCGGCATCACCATTCCACTCTGTAAAATGGCAACCTAGCATTTTATAACTATAGTAATTTGTTCCTTGATGAAATAAATAAATATCTTGTTCAGAAATATGATAATTCACAGTATCTCCCTCTTTTACCAAAAATGAATGATAGAGCCTGATCTAACTTATTAAATAGGTGGAATAGTAAACAAAAAGGTTTTATATATTTTAATGCTAAATATAGTGGCAATCCTATATAGTATGTCATAATTATTTTATAATCATAGTTTTCTTCAGAAATATAACTATTTATGTTTTAATTATAAGGAGCAATTATAATAATATTATATCACTTTTATAAACCGTATCAAGACAATGCAAAAGAATTTTTGACAATTTTCTTAAAAATAATAAAATCGGTCAAAATTTGTTAAAATAGATGTAAATTGTTAAACTGTTTTTACTAGTAAAAAAAACCTTGATTGAGGTGTTCTTTTTGGTTAAGCCGGTAGCCTGGATGGATGACATAAAATTAGTAACAGTGTATATTAATTCATTTATTCCTAAATTAGATAATTCATTCCCATTGATTTTTCAAAAGAAAAATAAGATTCCTTTTCAAATAACTCAAATGACAAATTTGAATGAACATGTATATCAAATTTACCTTTCCGAAGCGTTGCCAATTGGAGAAGAAGTTGTCTTACAATGGGTGGACACGGAAATCCCGATCTATCCGGGAAAAATTGTCCGTACTGATTGGTTTGATCAACAATTTTCCGTTAACAACATTCAGTTCGGGGCAATTTGTTCCGAAGATGAAACCATTTTTCGGTTATGGGCACCTACTGCTACTTCAGTCATTTTACGATTAAATGATCAATTATATGAAATGATCCGGGTTGAAAAAGGAGTTTGGACAAAAAATATCGCAGGAGACTGGCATGGAGCAATATATGAATATATCGTTACCGTAAACGGAAATACCCATGTCGTCATTGATCCTTATGCGAAAGGAAGTCTCGCCAATACATCAAAAGGTGTTGTCATCAATTTTTCAAGAACGATGAAACTGAATGCAAATAGGCCAAAAATAGCCTCGTTACAAGACGCCGTTATATACGAAATTCATGTCCGTGATGCGACAAAGGATCCTGAAAGCGGTGTAATAAATCGCGGGAAATTTCTTGGTTTACAGGAAATTGGTACGAAAACAGAAAAGGGTTTTTCCACCGGGCTCGATTATATAAAGGAACTAGGAGTAACCCATGTCGAACTGTTACCGATCAATGATTTTGCCCGTGTCGATGAGCTGAAACCAGATACACAGTATAACTGGGGATATGATCCACTTCTATATCAAGTCCCGGAAGGAAGTTACTCGACCAATCCCAATGATCCCCTTTCAAGAATTAATGAATGTAAAAAAATGATTGAAGCATTCCATCGTGAAAACATCGGTGTCGTCCTCGATGTTGTTTTCAACCATGCTTTTATAGAAGAAAATATTGAGGAAACGAATTTCGAAAAGATAGTTCCCGGATACTACTTCCGCTACGATGAACAGGAGAATTTAGCAAACGGTACCGGTTGCGGCAATGAATTTGCAACTGAACGAAAGATGGTGCGCAATTTTTTTGTTGATACCATCGACTTCTGGCTCAAAGAGTATCAAGTAGACGGCTTTCGGTTCGATTTGATGGGATTAATGGATTTGGAAACAATGAAACAAATCTACAAACGTTGCCAATTAGAAGAAATTCCTATTATGTTGCTCGGTGAAGGTTGGAATCTTCCGTCATCACTGCCGGAATCTGAAAAAGCAATGGTGGCAAATGCTTCGTGTTTAGAAGGAATTCGTTTTTTCAACGACCGGTTTCGTGATGTATTGAAAGGAAATCTATTTTCCTTGGAGGATCGGGGATTTGTAAACGGCCAGGGAAGGTTTTTTGAAAAACTTCCTGACATTGTCTCCGGATCTTGTTTGGAAAAATACAGTTCGCCTTTTGTCCCGGACGTAACTCAAACCATCAATTATGTTGAATGTCATGATAATCATACGTTATGGGACCGGCTTTCCATCACAAACAGTGACGAACCGGAATCAGTACGGAAAAAGATGCACCAGCTGGCCACCGGAATCACTCTGGTTAGTCAAGGCGTTCCTTTCATCCACGCAGGCCAGGAATGGTTCCGGACCAAAAAGGGCGTTGAAAATAGTTATAGTTCTAGTGATGAGATCAATCAATTAGATTGGAAAAAAAGAGAACAAGAATTTGATACGATTGAATTTGTTAAAAAACTAATCCATCTTCGCAACAACTATGATGTCTTCCGAATGAGATCAAAAAAGGAAATTGAGAAGCGGTTACACATTTTAAAGACAAACCGGCCGATTTTCGGCTTTACTTTACTTGGCGATAAAGAAGAATTTGCAATTTATATTAATCCGACAAAAGCGTGCGGAAAAATTTGGTTACCTTCTTCCGGTCAATGGAAAATGATGGTAACCAATGATTTTGTAAATCGTGTGACTGAACGTTTGATTATCGGTGAATATACGAACATAAACCCACTTGAATTTCTTGTTTTCATGAAAAGTTGACATGTAATTAAGAAAAGCGTAGTGCGCCGGCTTAGCGAGGTACAAGCTGGCCGGATAAATAAAAGCGCAACGTCCTGTTGTAACACATGTGTGATCACGCCCGATCTCCCCGCAATGAGAACAGATTTGCTTCCTCGAATAGGCATCGCACGAAGAAATATGCGTTTAGCATTTTTCGAGGATAGTACTGTAAAGTTTGCTAGTCGCTAGCGCTCAAAGCAAGACAATTAAACCTAATCCCAAGCTATTTACTTGTTTTTTATACTTTCTTAATCTTTTAAGATAAATATGACTTATTTTTAACAAAAACAAGTATATTGAGTTGTAAAAATCATTTTCTGGTATATAATAAAAATAGAAGATGATACTAAAAAAGGATGCCTTAAAAATGGCATCCATATATACAACTACACTGCCAGAACAGCAGTGACCGCATGAATTTCAGAGCAGAAAAACCCTACCCTTTAAAACACTTGGTCGGTGCAAGGGTGGGGTTATTTCTTTTTATTGAGAAAGATAGCCACTAAAACTGATATGAATGTTAAAATAAACATTCCGAAGGCTAACATCAAATTTAGTGCTTCATACGTAACCACCAGTGGCCACCTCCCTTCGAAAGGAAGTTTTTAAACATCACCTCCATTCAAAGAAAGATTGCGGCCGCTGTCCACCCTGCTATGTAGTTGTATGTCTCAATTATATCAATTTTTTCGGCCTGGTTCTACTTGTATCAGGTCGTCAATACTTTTTTCTTTCAAACTCTGCTTTTATGCTGATACCCCATTTGCTCCAATTTTCCTTTTACACCTAAAGCGCTTTCCAATTCGATCAGCAATCTTTTCTAAATTTTATCCTATATAGCACAATACATCTGCATTTCTTTTTCATGTAAATTTAATATCAATAACGAATCGAACCCGGCAAGCTTTTATACCGAATTTACATAATCTCCGTTTAATTTATTATAGATGTCCATTGAGTTCCTCTTATGACTGGAATTACCATAATAGAATCATCAACCGATAAGAAAACTAATATTGCCGCTACGAACGAAAGGAGGGATATTTAATGATTAAAAAATATTATCCGGTTTTATTGTTAACCTTTAGTTTACTCACCGGATGTAATGGAAATTTTGGTGCAGACAACGGGAATGAAAATAATCAAGTTAGAGATACGAATATGGAAGAAAGTTGGACACCTAATCAAACTTCGCCATATTATAGCGTTACCAATGACGAAATCCATGCCAACCGAAGAACAAATGGTGTTAGGCAGATGACAAATGATAAAAACAATGATGAAATTTCAGCAACTTCAACAAAAACGAACAGTAATAACTATCCCCATACGAGGCCGATATTAATACAAGAGGCAAAATATGATTACGTACCAACGAATGAAGAACAAATAAGTAATCGGAATGAAAGAATCCAAAGATATTTTGGCGGGCAATTCAGCCAATTTTTTGGGGGAACAAATCGAGGGCAAGGCAACAATAATCAACAAGCGGAACCACCAAATGAAGGACAGACAGGAGCACCCGGAACAAACAATGAAAACCAACAAAATACAACAAACCCAGAAGCCAATCAAAATACAGGCATATCGGAATTCGCCAGACAAGTTGTAAACTTAACAAACGAACAAAGGCAAAAAAACGGATTGGCTCCTTTACAAATTGATACGACATTAAGTGATGTCGCCCAAAGAAAATCTCAAGATATGCAACAAAATAATTATTTTTCTCATACAAGCCCCACCTATGGATCACCGTTTGATATGATGCGTGATTTTGGTGTTACCTACAAGACGGCAGGAGAAAATATTGCACAAGGGCAAAAAACGCCTAAAGAAGTAGTAAACGCATGGATGAACAGTTCCGGGCATCGTGCTAATATATTAAATAAAAACTTCACCCATATCGGTGTTGGTTTTGAAACACAGGGATACCATTGGACACAAATGTTTATCGGGAAGTAATGAAACTCTAGCGTAACTAATTTAACTTACCTCAAAACGGTGACGAGATCAAAGCTCGTCGCCAAAATAAAGCTCTTTTCTCCTCAAAATGGCGACGAGAACGGGATTCGTCGCCAAAAAATGGGATTTCCGGCCAAAAAATGACGACGAGAACGGGATTCGTCGCCAAAATAGCAAGTTTTTCGGCTCAAAATGGCGACGAGAATAAGTTTCGTCGCCAAAAAGTGAAGTTTCCAGCCTCAAATTGACGACGAGAAAGGGCCTCGTCGCCAAAAAATGGGGGTTCCGGCCAAAAAATGACGACGAGAATGGATCTCGTCGCCAAAAAA
>ERZ1673768.6-NODE-6-length-118843-cov-20.918679_pt1 | contig 118843 bp, 107 predicted proteins | sample MGYA00580142_ERZ1673768 | MGnify/ENA primary metagenome ERZ1673768 (study PRJEB41219, sample SAMN04549649) | soil metagenome | isolation source: soil | place: USA: Texas, La Sal del Rey | collected 2008-06-23 ... | reverse complement strand
ACCTAATCTCGTCGTCATTTTTGGTCGAAAACCTCTCAATTTTGGCGACGAAACCTAATCTCGTCACCGTTTTGAGGCGAAAAATGCACTATTTTGGCGACGAGGCTTGTTCTCGTCACCGTTTTTGGTCGAAAATCTCATATTTTTGGCGACGAAACCTAATCTCGTCGTCATTTTTGGTCGAAAACCTCTCATATTTGGCGACGAAACCTAATCTCGTCACCGTTTTGAGGCGAAAAATGCACTATTTTGGCGACGAGGCTTGTTCTCGTCACCGTTTTTGGTCGAAAATCTCATATTTTTGGCGACGAAACCTAATCTCGTCGTCATTTTTGGTCGAAAACCTCTCATATTTGGCGACGAGGCCAGTTCTCGTCACCGTTTTGAGGCGAAAAATGCACTATTTTGGCGACGAGACTCATTCTCGTCACCGTTTTGAGGCGAAAAATGCTCGTTTTTGGCGACGAGGCCAGTTCTCGTCACCGTTTTGAGGCGAAAAATGCACTATTTTGGCGACGAGACTCATTCTCGTCACCGTTTTGAGGCGAAAAATGCTCGTTTTTGGCGACGAGGCCAGTTCTCGTCACCGTTTTGAGGCGAAAAATGCACTATTTTGGCGACGAGACTCATTCTCGTCACCGTTTTTGGTCGAAAACCTCTCAATTTTGGCGACGAGGCTTGTTCTCGTCACCGTTTTTGGTCGAAAATCTCTCATATTTGGCGACGAGGCCAGTTCTCGTCACCGTTTTGAGGCGAAAAATGCACTATTTTGGCGACGAAACCTAATCTCGTCGTCATTTTTGGTCGAAAACCTCTCAATTTTGACGACGAGCCTGAAACTCATTATAAATGCTGATTTTGGTTTCATCACCATAGTCACCCATGTAATTTCCAAGCTCACCACAGAGGAAGAAAATGGTTTCTTCACGGGAGAAATCGAATGGATATAAAAGAGCAAAACAATGATATAGGGAGAATCGATTCAAAAGTTAGAAAAGAATTAATTACGAAAGGTTTGACTCGTCCATGGAAGTAAAAATTGCAGGGTATTCCGACATTATCTTGTAGAGTTCGGCTGTCAGTTCCAAGAAATATCCAACTATATCAATCATTAGGATACGAAATTTATGATGAAGAAGTTATCCATAAGCCAAATGGAATTCAAATTAAAGTTGTTTGATGAAGAAATGCTGTCCACCTCAGCTGGTATTTCAATGATTAATTAGTATATGTTTCCAATGTTCCGGCAGTTTTTAATCGTAAATATGCTCAATGATTATAAGCTGAACTTGACCGCCTCTGTTTAATAGCGTGTTCAACAATTACGTGCTTTTTTTGCTGAAGAGAACCTCTCTATTCCGCAGTTCTTTGCGAGAATCTGTAATTACTTCCGAATACTTGGGCTGTAAAAAGTAGTATAATCAAACTGAAGCTATCATTCTCTAAAAATTAAAAAAGTAAAGGAGTTGCACGGTTGTGAAGCGAATATTAAATTGCCTTGCCTCAGATTTCACAAAAATGAACGGTAAAGATTTAAAAGCGTCTATTGAAGCGGCGGAAGGAAGAACGATGATTGCGGAAATCGTTTGTACGGCCACACCGTTATATCCCGGTTTAACCAATGCGGAATATGCAGCCGCTTTTGGAGCTGACATGATTTTATTGAATATGTTTGATGTCAATGCTCCGCGGATTATGGGGTTCGAGAATGTACCGGCTGAAAATTTGATAAGAAAATTGAAGGAACTGCTTGGGAGACCGGTTGGAATCAATCTAGAACCCGTTGATGTTCATGCGTTACCTGCAGAAACTTTACAAAAATTACCAACCGGACGAATTTTAACGGCTGATTCTTTAAAAAGGGCAAAAGAGTTAGGCGTAGATTTCATTTGCTTAACAGGAAATCCGCAAACAGGTGTAACGAATAATGAAATCATGCAAGCCACTGCAACTGCAAAAACAATTTGTGATGACGATTGTATGATTATTGCCGGGAAAATGCATGGGGCTGGGGTTAAAGGGGAGGCAGGCGGAACTATTATTTCTGAAGAAGTTGTTCGCGGTTTTGTCAAGGCCGGTGCTGATGTGATTTTACTTCCGGGTGTTGGAACTGTTCCGGGTACAACATTGGAAAAAACAGCCCGACTTGTTGAAGCCGCCCATCAAGCAGGTGCCCTTGTAATGACAACAATTGGGACAAGCCAAGAAGGAGCAGATGAGCAAACGATTAAACAAATGGCACTGTATAATAAAATGGCCGGAGCCGATATCCACCATATTGGGGATGCAGGATATAACGGAATTGCGGTTCCGGAAAACATTATGAACTATTCTATTGCTATCCGTGGTCGGCGTCATACATACACAAGAATGGCTGCGTCTATTAGAAGATAGGAAATAACTGTTGTAAAAAAATATTGAGCCCGTTTCGTAATCGGATTATATGAGTAAATTTTTCCTGTATCTTTTATCGAAAAAGGTTGAAGTACTTCTGTTAAACGAAAGGCGCTGTTAAAGACCAATGTTAACTTGTTGATTGAAGCGGAAAGCGTCTGCCCACAGCGTAAATCTAACAGAGCCCCAAACGAAAAGATACTCTATCTGCCGGAAAAACAACTTTATGAAGGTATGGGGGGATAGCATTAATAGATGCGCCACGGTATGCTCCGACAGAACTGTTTTTATTTGGCTCGGATTAATATGATATAGTATTTTTAAACAGTATGGTTGGAGCAAAGTATACATTACTTTTTGGCTTGTTGATTGCATTTTAACGTGTTTTTGGCGAAGTTGTCTTTGGTGTCATTTTGCTTTTTGGTTGAACCGGACCATTCAAAAGTGGTTTGAGAAACTAACCGATTTTTTTAATATTAACATAGTAAAATGGGGTTGAATATCAATGATTTTAGTTAGTTCATGTTTAGCAGGACTAGAAGTTCGTTATGACGGGAAACATTGCCTTCGTGACATAATCAAGAGGTTAGTAGATGAGAACCGCGCTATCACAGCTTGTCCGGAACTATTAGGAGGTCTTCCAATACCAAGGATCCCTGCCGAAATCATTCAAGGAGATGGCTTCGATGTATTGGATGGCCGGGCAAAAGTGGTAGATCGGTTAGGAAAAGATGTAACCGATATGTATATAAAAGGCGCATATGAGACATTAAAACTGGTACAAAAGATGAAGATCACAACTGTTGTGTTGAAAGAAAATAGTCCTTCATGCGGAAGTTCAATGATTTATAACGGAGAATTTATCGGCAAAAAGGTACCCGGCAATGGAGTGACTTCTGCTTTATTAAAAAGAAACGGAATCAAAGTAATTTCAGATGTAGAGCTTACAGAGTTGGAAGAGTTGCGGGAAATGCTTTAATATCAAAAAAGGCACCTTTAAAGAACTAAAAGAAGAGAATAGTAAATTACTCAACATCAGATTTTAGGCAGACACCCCGAGAAAGATACAATCCTTGACACGAAATGGTTATATATTTTTCGTTCCCATGGAATCGCAGGAATGATTATTCGTTGGATTGAAGAAGATTTTTCGACCCCGCCGGAATATATGGCAAAACAATTTATCGAACTCATGCTTGTTTCGACGGAGGTTTTTTATGTGAAACCAAAAGAGGACGAAATAGTATGAAAGTCCAACCAACAACATAAATAAAAAAGACGTATTGAACATTGGAAAGCCCGCAAATGGTGATTTCAAGCAGTCTCTTTCAATGTGAAGGATTGATGGGTTTGTGGTAAGAAATGTCAAATATTTGAAACCGGCGGCATCCTTTACTATAATAGAGAAATAAGTGTATATAATTACACAATCCTTAGACATTCCTATAAAGCAAAATTTATACCTATGTCTAAAATCTTATATCGGAAGGTGACAGGAAATGAGTAATACAATAGTCGCAGAAGTACGAAAGGATTTTAGAAGTTCAGCATTGCACAAAATAAGGAGTCGAGGAATGATTCCGGCAGTGGTTTATGGCAAACATGAAGAAACGAAACCGATTGCTGTGAAAAAAAGAGAATTGCTGAAAATAATTAATGAACATGGCAGAAATGCATTAATCTCCCTCGATGTCGATGGAAAGGTAGAAACTGTGATTCTTGGAGAATATCAAGCAGACCCAATTAATCAACATCTTATTCATGTAGATTTTCTCCATGTAAGTATGTCAAGTGAAATCCATGCAAAAGTTCCTGTCTTATTAAAAGGAACTGCTAAAGGTGTTGAAGTTGGCGGTGTTGTCCAACAATCAATTCATGAACTGAACATTAAAGCGACCCCACAAAATATTCCGGAAACAATTGAAGTCGATGTTACTAATCTGGAAATTGGTCATACAATTAAGGTTGGTGATATTCGTAACCATTATCGCAATATCATAATCAATCATGAGGACGAAGATGTCATTGCAACCATTGTTTCTTCACAAATTCAAGTTGATGATCTTGAAGAGGAAACTTCCGGCGACACCGTTCAAGCGACAGTAGATGTTTAATAAAATGATAGAAATCTCTCGCAGCCAAATGTGCCGCGGAGACGTTTGTTACAGAAAAATGATGCCTAATAGAGGCATCATTTTTTGCGGAGTAAGCTAATGAAATTTTAATGAATTGGAAAAATCATAGTACGTTTACAGTTCATCGGCAATCCCAAGTAACGCAATCCCGATCAACACAATGACGACGAATATATAATGTTGTGTACTTAATTTTTCCTTTAAAAATATTCGTGACAAGATGACTGATACAACACTGTAAGAAGCGATTAACGGTGCAGCAATGATCGCTCTATCTGTCATGGCATACACATAAAAGAACTGACCGGCCGTTTCAAAAATAGCTGCCGAGGCCCGAGTTGGCTGTTTGAACACATTGAACCGGTCTTGCTTAATGAACCGAATGTAGATATAGGACACCACAGCAATGATTAGCCAAGTAAACTCATAAGCCAACAATGCCGCATCTTCACTGATTAAATTCAACTCATCTAAATAGATTCCATCCGCAAATGTACCGAGCGCATCAAACAACGCATATAAAATCGGGAATGTGATGGCTAAAACACTTAATTGATATTTCGGATCAATCTCTGCTTTTTCCGCCCTAAGTGCTTCCGTTTGTGCCCTTTTTTCCAAGATGGCCAACCCGATGACACCCGATGTAATAACAATAATTCCAAAAACATTTATCCATCCAACCGGTTGCGGGAAAAAGATATATAATAGAATCGCCGTGATGGCACCGGACGAATTTTGTACCGGAGAAGAGATTGACAATTCAATGTAACGTAAACCAAAATACCCGATTAACATGGAAAGAATATACAAGGCGGAAACCGGTAAATATTTTAGCAAATCCATTGGGGCTAACGTGATCCCTTTAATAAGCATGTAAAGTGTACCGTGAATCCCCATGACCAAACCGACCATAACGCCGATTTTTAGATGACTGAGGGAATCCCTGCTATCAGATCCTTTTTTATAAAATAGATCGGCAATCCCCCATGATAAAGTTGTTAAAAGTGCAAAAAGAAACCACATAATGACAAACTCCTTTACTAAAATACAACTGAATACATACGAAACGATTAAAAAACGGTATAATTATATACAAAATTACGTACGAAATCTAGAAAAAAGTTCTTTTTGGAAATGAATGGAAGGTATTGTCATAAAAGAATATTAAATGTATGGTTATTATAGAAAAATATAAACTTCTAATTACATATATGCACTAGGACAGTTGTCCAGAATTTGCGATTTGCAAATCCCCGCAATACCTAGTGAAGCGATCGACACTGTCTGGCCGGAATCAGAAGCCGAAACTGCATTATTTCTATATTATGAAAGGACTTTTTTTATGGATCGGATTAGTTATTTTGTTGATGATATGGCCCCTTATTTAATGATTGCATTCCCAATTATTTTAGTTGTAAGAGTCATTCACTATTTTTCAAAAAGGAAAAACGGATTTCAAACAACTTTATTTCATGAACTTCTAATCATCCTTTATTTTTTATTCCTAGTAGGACTGGCCTCCCAAACGATTTTCCCGGATTTTGTGAATGGTCCGGACGGCTTAAAAATAGTAGAAAGTGAGGTACAGCGGTTCAATCTCGTTCCGTTTAATAAAATAAAGGAAATAAAAAATGCGATTATGTATGATAATGTAGACTATGTTATCATTGAAGTGTTTGGGAATATTGCCATATTTGTAATTATCGGTTTTTTAACCCCCTTACTCTGGAAAAAGTATGAAAAAATGAAAAATACAGTGGGTATTTCCTTCTTGATTTCACTTTTTATCGAAACGACGCAAATCTTTCTTCCCCGTGCGACCGATGTGGATGATCTCATTATGAATACATTGGGCGGTTTGATTGGATATATTTTGTATTTGCTTGTAAAAAAAGGGATTCCTCAGTTTTCTAATCGATGTAAAGCCGATAACAGAAAAAATCAGGTGGTCGGTATGGCGGAAGAGCCATAAATACACCTTTTTGTTGACAGTCATATTTTGATATAGTAGTCTAATAATATAATTGAATCAGAAACCTCACTACTTTTTTGGTGAGGTAGAGGCGCGGTATTTAACAGTCTTTAGTGGAACTCGAGACAGTGATGAAACTAAAGAGAAGGAAATATCGCCGAAGCTTGCAATATGATCTCGCTATTGCTTGCTGGGCTTACAGTGAATAACTGTAAGACTGTCTCAGGTAGAATGGTCCCGGTTTGCCTGAGTTGTGCTATCTCCAAAAAAAAGGGAATGTAGTGGGGGGACTAGGTGCAATCTGAAATCATGCGACCTGAGTTCATCTCAGGTCGCTTTTTGCATTGTTGTTATTTTCTTCATTGACAATATATCAGAAGGAGAGTAAATCATGAGAAGAAAATTGTTGTTATTGTTAACTTTATCTTTATTGGCTATGCTCACACTCGCAGGCTGTGGATCAAATACTTCTTCAAGTAAAAGTAATGGTTCAAATGGAAATAATGACGATACCTTTAAAGTTGGCATGGAAGCGGGTTACCCTCCATTTAACTGGACGCAAAAGGATGATTCCAATGGGGCTGTGGCTATTGAAGGAAGCAAGGAATATGCCGGTGGTTATGATGTCGAAATTGCGAAAAGAATTGCGGAAGGTTTAGGGAAGAAATTAGTTATTGTAAAAACAGAATGGGACGGTTTGATCCCGGCATTACAATCAGGTAAAATTGATGCCGTTATTGCGGGGATGTCGCCAACCGCTGAACGGAAAGAATCTATTGATTTCTCGGATAACTATTATAAATCTGACTTGGTTATGGTTGTAAAAAAAGGAAGTCCATATGAAAATGCGAAATCCATTCAAGATTTTAGCGGTGCAAAAATAACTGCTCAATTAAATACATTCCATTATTCAGTTATCGATCAAATTAAAGGTGTCAAAAAACAACCGGCAATGGACAACTTCCCGGCCATGCGGGTTGCCCTTGAGTCAGGTGTAATTGACGGTTATGTATCCGAACGTCCGGAGGCGGTCAGTGCTTCTTCAGCAAATGAAAACTTTGTTATGGTTGAATTTACGGAAGGATTTGAAACATCTGAAGAAGATACAGCCATTGCGGTCGGACTTCCTAAGGGCAGTGATTTAACAGAAAAAATCAATAAAATTTTAGCCGGCATTTCAGAGGAAGAACAAACCGAAATCATGGATACGGCCATTAAAAACCAACCGGCAGCAGAATAGAACTCGAATTTCAATTAGATAAAAATAACGTGAAACTTCCATCAGTGGGGCTCTTCACCCCACTGATGGTTAGTTGAACCAATCGGGCACAAGCAGGCAGTCCGTCCCCACCTATCTTTTTTGTAAACTCGGGAAATCTTGAGATGGGCGTCTCGCCTCGCTGTTAAAGTGGGATCAAAGAAAAGAGAAAGGAAGCCACAGAAGTTTCTGTGGCTTTATACCTTTGAAGCGTTAAAAATTCTAAATTTTAGGAGGATCGATATGAGCTTCGATTGGATAATAAAGATTTTTACAGAAAATTGGCCAATGTTTATTAGAGGGGCCGGAATTACGCTCTTAATTGCATTGATCGGTACAATTATCGGTGCAATGATCGGATTAATTATCGGTGTGATCCGCACGATTCCGATTCCGGAAAAAGGAATGAAACGGGCTTTATTGAAGTTCATAAATGCGATTTTATCCATTTATATTGAAATTTTCCGTGGTACGCCAATGATTGTGCAGGCAATGGTTATTTATTACGGTATGGCCATAGCGTTTGGAATCGATATGGACCGATTACTTGCGGCATTTTTTATCGTTTCCATTAATACGGGGGCATATATGTCGGAAATTGTCCGTGGCGGGATTTTATCGATTGATAAAGGACAATTTGAGGCCGCCCACGCCATTGGTATGAATCACCTGCAAACGATGACCAATGTCGTTTTGCCCCAGGTGTTACGGAATATTTTACCTGCCACCGGGAATGAATTTGTAATCAATATTAAAGATACCTCGGTTTTGAATGTCATCTCTGTTTCGGAACTGTTTTTTGCAACCAAATCGATTGCCGGAAACAACTTCAAATACTTTGAATCCTTCTTTATTGCTTCTGTTATTTATTTAATTATGACCTTTACGGTGACCCGGATTTTGCGCTATTTAGAACGAAAATTAGAAGGTCCGGAAAATTACAACTTAGCTGGAAACCAAATGCAAGTTGATACACCGAAAATTCCGTCTAATCATTAATGAAAAGGGGGGTAACGAATGGAAACGATGATTACGATTCAACATTTAAGTAAATCATTTGGAACTCATGAAGTTTTGAAAGATATTAATTTTTCCGTAAAAAAGGGGGAAGTTGTCAGTATTATTGGTTCTTCCGGTTCAGGAAAATCTACCTTGCTTCGTTGTATTAATCTTTTGGAAAAACCAACCGGCGGAGAAATTATTTATAAAGGTGAAAATATTTTGGATGATAAACATAATGTCAATCAGTATCGGACAAAATTAGGGATGGTTTTCCAACAGTTTAACTTGTTTAATAACCATGATGTGTTGAACAACTGTATGGTCGGTCAGGTGAAAGTGTTGAAACGTTCCAAGGAAGAAGCACAGAAGTTAGCCATGAAATATTTGAAAGTCGTTGGCATGGATCAATACATTCACGCAAAACCAAAACATCTGTCTGGGGGGCAAAAGCAGCGGGTTGCAATTGCTCGGGCGCTCTGTATGGAACCGGATGTCATGCTCTTTGATGAACCTACGTCGGCTTTGGATCCGGAAATGGTCGGTGAAGTATTGAAGGTTATGAAAGAATTGGCGGAGAGCGGATTAACAATGTTGGTGGTCACGCACGAAATGGAATTTGCCCGCGAAGTATCCGATCGTGTTGTTTTTATGGATAAGGGCGTCATTGCCGAGGAGGGAACACCGGAGCAAATTTTCAATCATCCGACACAAGAGCGGACACGGGAATTTTTAAAACGGACATTAAAGCAAAATATTTAGATGTTACAATTTGAGGGATGGTTCATAAATGGATTTGAACACATCCCTTTTTTTGCTTCTGCTAATATGCCGGAGTTTCGGGCGGGAACTCGGGTCTGGGACGAGAGACCATTCCAACTATATCCGCTCGTACACATCCTTCAATGAATCTATACCTTTGTCTTTTACTTTTTCAATATAAACCGTCCAGAGTTTGGCGGCTAAAAGGGCATCACCGAGTGCATGATGGCGATTGATGACCGGAATCCCATTATGGTCACAGAGATCCTCCAATTTTACTAAATTCAGATCCGGTTCTGCTATCCGATATAAAAAAGAAGTGTCAATTATCCGTAGTTGCAGTGGCTTTCGGTATAATTTCCAAAAAATATTTTGCAGGAAGGATTTCTCATGTACTGCATGATGGGCGACAAGCGGGAGGTCTTTGCTGAAATGTAAAAATTGATCGATGACTTCGGGGAGGGTTGGTGCATTCAACAATTGGTCATTATTAATTCCAGTCAAAGTTTCAATTTCCGGAGATATTTCTTTTTCTGTATGAACAAGGGAATAAAAGGTTTCCTCTTCCCGAATTTCTCCGTGAATAATTTTTACAGCGCCAATGGATATCATCTCATCTCCCTGATACGGATAAAACCCCGTTGTTTCTATATCAAAAACGACTAAATCTAATCGATCAAACGGGATATGCAAAATGTCTTTTTGTTTGATTTCCCTCTGCAATTGTCTCATGTACGCCATTTGTTCTTTATTTTGTACAATGGGTCTTTCCAGCGATGTACCTGTGGAGAATTTATGTTGGATGCCCCGAAAGAATTCGATAAACGGTTCAAATGCCATTTTGAACACCTTTCTTTACCAGATTAATCGTCTGTTTATGCAGTTTTTGTCCCTCTTTTATAATCTGCTTTAATAACGCTTTTTGATGGTTTGATAAGTTCCGAGTGTTTAAATAATGGGAGTCTTCATATGTGTCTTCTTTTATTGATAAAAGGCGAAGTTGCAGTAAAGCTTCAAAATGTTCCTTTTTTCCGTGCAATAATCGTGCCAATACCATGTTCTCCATTAGTCTGTCCATTCGATCACAAGTCGAAGTTTCGTATAGTCCTTCCTTGATGGCTAAAAGACGAATACTGTTAACATAGGGAAGGAATGCAGTGTATTTAATATTTATTGATCCATGATGTTCCCCTTTTTCTTCAATTAAAATATTCCCCATCGGTCCGACACCTTTTTTCGTATGCTTGACATTTTCAGCAAATCGAACAATTAATGCTCGATCGTCTTTTTGATATTGAAAAATCAAATCTTTTAACCGGTGGATCATTTGGTTAGTACCAACGATATTTCGGGCATCATAAAAGATTTGTAAATACCGGATCGTCTCCCAACTTTTTTCCTCCATCCATGAGTATAATTGTTTTTTCCAACTATCAAACGATTTACACCAGAGGGGATTGGAACTCATGATATTGCCGGTACAATACGGATAACCGACTGCGTTCAATCCGTCCGAAAGTTCTTTTCCGAGTGTAAAAAAATAATCATGGTTTTCTTTATTTTCAATTTCATAAATAAGACCGTGGTCCTGGTCGCTTGTTACCCCCTGTTCCAAGCGACCGCCACTGCCTGTAATAAACCAAGAAAATTTGCACGGCGGCTGACCTTTATCTATTTTTTGTACCGCCGCTTCAAAAGTTTTTTTCATAACCGTATCATGAAAATCATTTAAGCTGCGTGTATCCGTCATAGATTCTCGGATATGTTGATCTTTCCACTCCTGGATCTTTCTATAAGAATGGTCAGTCATATGTGATCATCCTTTTCACATTCATAATCAAAAGAGGAGGGGAAGAAGTCTTCTCCTCTTATTCCCATTATATCAGGAACTTATTTTCGAAGTTGAATTAGCTGACATTTGTTCTGGATAGCCATAGCTTCCATGTTCGCTTATATCGAGACCCATGATTTCCTCTTCTTCTGATACGCGGATACCGACTAATTTTTTCATAACGAATAGGATGACAAAAGAAATGATAAATGCATATAAACCCGAAGTAACAACGCCTAATGCTTGAACGCCCAACTGATGGAGTCCGCCACCGTAAAACAATCCGGCCTGACCAACCGTTGCAAGTTCTTCTGTAGCGAAAAATCCGGTTGATAAGGTTCCCCATACACCGGCAGTTCCATGAACCGAAAGTGCGAAAATCGGGTCATCAATTTTTCTCTTTTCAAAAAATCTAGCACTATAGAAAACTAGTACGCCGGCAATGAACCCGATGACAACTGCTGCCCATGGTTCAACAAAGGCGCAGGATGCGGTAATGGCAACTAAACCGGCCAATGCACCGTTTAAAAGCGTTGGGACATCAGGTTTTCCAAGTACCAGCCATGAAATGAATGTAGCTGCAACAGCACCGGCACCTGCCGCCAAATTCGTATTTAAGGCAACAAATCCGAAAAATGCCCCGTCGACAGAAACCGTACTACCTGCGTTAAATCCAAACCAGCCAACCCAAAGGATAAGGACAGCTAAAGCGGTATAAACTTGGTTATGCCCGGCAATATTATTGGCAGAGCCGTCTTTATTATATTTGCCAATCCGTGGTTTTAAAAGAATCGTAGCTGCAAGGGCCGCCATAGCACCGGTCAAGTGAACGACGGTAGAACCAGCGAAGTCTTGTTTCCCGTGTTCCGCTAACCAACCGCCGCCCCAAATCCAGTGGGCGATAACCGGATAGACAAGTATGCCAAAAAGAATCGTAAAGACAACATAAGCGGAAAATTTAGCCCGTTCAGCAAAACCGCCAAGAGCAATGGTGATGGAAATACCGGCGAATGCTAATTGAAATACGAAAAATACCGTGTCAGCCAAGCCCCCGTCCTCGGCTAACGCACCATTATAAAAGAAATCACTCATACCAACAAAAAAGTTTGCGTTATCGCCAAAAATAAATGCATAGCCGACAGCCCAGAAAACAATGGATGCTAAACCAAAAGTGAAAATGGTTTTACCGGCAATATGTCCCGCGTTCTTCATTCGAGTTGACCCGGCTTCCAGTAATATGAATCCAGCAATCATAAAAATAACTAAAATTGCACTAACCATGGTCCACAAACTGTTCATTAAATACATTTCATCCATTTATATTTCTCCTCCTTGTATAATTTTTATTACATTATTATGTTAGAAAACATAACATAATGTTTATAATACACATTTTAATATTAGCACTTTAAATTGTCAATATGTTTTTGAAATTTTATGTGAGAAAATATAACATTCTTTTTAATAAAAAGGGGCGTTGTTGAGGGAAAATAAAGAAAACTCGGCAAATACCGAGTTTTCTTTAAGAGTGGGGTGTTCTTCTATAAACACCCCTATTTGATTTGTTGAATTACATCATTGTTTTTCTTTTTCTTCTGTATTGGAAATAGACAGCAGCTACACCAATCATAACGAGTACAAAACCAATGATAAAATAATTATTGTATGGTGTCGCTGTATTTGGCAATTCTCCGCCATTCTTTCCACTGTTTTGGTTGGAACCATCATAAATACTTTGGTTTTTATCGCCAGCATCTTTTGGACTAGGTCCCTTAGGATCTTCTTGTCCACTAGGATTTGGTTGTGGAACAGGATCTTGCCCGCCAGGAGTTGGTAATGGAACAGGATCTTTCTTATTCGGATCTTTTGCGAATACTGCGAATGTACTAAAATGATTTATCCCAACGGAAACTTTGCCGTCTTTATGCACCGCATTTGGTATAAGCTCCCATTTTTTCATTTCTTCGTTGTAGTAATATACGTTTAGCTTGTCTGTGCTTTTAACTTTGTCATTATCGACAGTAAACACGAGGATAATTGGCTCACCAAAATCACTCACTACCTTATCACCGGCATAAATGGTAAAGTCGTAAACGCCACTAACCGCTTGATCTGCACTGGCTACATCGTCTACTTTTCGTACGTCAATAGAAATATCCTCACCATCCGCTAAATTATTCGATGGGATTTGGATTTCGACAGCGTTATTCCGGATAATCAAAGATACTTGTTTTTCTTTTAGTGTTTTAATTTGATCTGCTGTTAGGAATACGCGTACTTTATCTGCTTTACCAAGCTCAATAATGAAGGTTCCGCCATTTTTCACTCTATCAATATCATCATCCGAAATTGTTGCTACACCATTTGCAATAGATGGTGTTGTAATAACGATCTCTTCTTTTTCCACAACTTTAATATTATCAATCGTAATCGTTTGTACTGCTTCTGCACCACCACTGTTTTTTGCATAAACAGTGTACGTTCCATTTTCAGTTACATCGAATTGTTTCGCTTCAAGGTCGATTGGATTTCCGGCATTATGAAAAGCGTCCACATTTTGTTTGCCTTCTAACCATTTTAATTCGACAAGCGCCGAAGTACTGTCTGCATCAACTTTAATAGATACCGGTCCCTCTGTTTCTTCCGTTGTAGAAGGTGTTAACGCAATACTTACCGCAGGAACGACAATATTGTTAATTTCAATGGTTTGAACTACTTCCACACCTTTACTATTTTTTACATAAACGGTATAGACACCGTTTGTAGTTACAGAAAAGCTGCTTTCTTCAAGATTAATTTCGTTTCCGGCATTGGCAAAGTCTTCCGTTGCCTTCTTGCCTTCCAACCACTTCATGGAAACAAGATCTGCTTCACTGTTCGTTTCAATTTTTACCGTAACCGGCCCTTCCGTCGGTTCAACTGTTGAAGGTGTTAATGTAACGGTGAATTCATCAGCTGGTTTTGTGATATTTTCAATTTTTATCGTTTGAACAACTTCCGCGTTTTCACTATTTTTTGCATAAACCGTGTAGATACCATTTTCACTTACATCAAAGGTTTTCTTGTCTAGGTCGATAGCATATCCGGCATTAGCAAAATCTTCCGCTGTCTTTTCCCCTTGTAACCATTTAAGTGCCACAAGATCTGCTTTACTGTCTGTGTTAACAGAAATAGTAACCGGCCCTTCTGTTGGTTCAGTTGTAGAAGGTGTTAATGTAATTGCAAAATTCTCAGCTGGTTTTTTAATGTTTTCCACTGTAATGGTTTGAACAGCTTCTACATTCTCATTATTTTTCACATAGACAGTGTAGGTGCCGTTTTCTGTTACATTGAATTCACTCTTTTCAAGGTCAATGTCATTTCCGGCATTGGCAAAGTCTTCTACTGTCTTTTCTCCTTGTAACCATTTCATAGAAACTAGCGGAGATGTACTATCTGTGTCGACTTTTACTGTAACTGGCCCTTCTGTTGGTTCAGTCGTTGACGGTGTTAATGTAATGTGAACATCTTTTTGCTCGCCCTCAACGTTTAGTTTTACTTCCTTGTCACTAGCGTTTGCAACAATATCTTCTACATGTAGTGTTACTGTATTTTCGCCTGCTGGAAGTTTCTTTAGGGAAATCGCAAATGTCCCATCTTGTTTTAGCGTAACAGGATCACTTTCCACTTCATTTCCATCTTTATCTGTAACACGATAAGTGACAGTTAATTTCTCATTGACGTCATATGGGATACCAAACGTTTCCTCTACTGCTGACTTGAAATCAATAAATTTATCGTTAATGGAACCTGTAAGCTCATATTCTGATCCTTTGATTTTTTCCGTCTTAGTAAATTCGATTTCTGGTGCTGATGTTTTCACAAATAATGGACCGTCATCTGCAAGGAAAGTGATCGTATCGTTTTCAAGATCCCATGAATTATAATCAACCGTGTACACGCCTTCTGGTATTTCGGTTTGTTCTCCCGTTTCCCAATTATAATAGGTACCATCAATTCGGAGTTTCCAATCCCCGGCTGGTAATGGCTGGAATGCAAAATAGCCTAAATACCCATCGCCAAACGGTCCGCCATTCGGATTTTGAGCATCCCATAATTCAATGGACATTAATTCTTCGTCACCTAACAAACCGAATTGGAGAGCGGTTTCTTCATATTTACCATCGCCATTTGGTGAGATTGCATTATCCAGAAGTTGGTAATATGATAATCCGGCTGGACCTGCTGTTGAGAAAGCGGCAGCAAATGGTAAGATTAACTTAGTCGTACCATTTGTCAAATGAATGTATCCAAGCATTTCATTATCTGGCGATTCCTCCCCGGCAGGAACAGTTAATGTTACATTTAGTGTTTCCTTTCCATTTAAAGTAAACGATGATTTATCTACGGTTACACGAGCATCTGCCATTTCGCCTGTAGCTGCTTTAGTCACTTCCACACTGACATCAAAATTACTGGATTTATCTACCAAGTCTCTAACTTCAATTTGTTTGGTGATTTTTTTCTCACTTTCAGGATCTGGTGCAACTTTACCAAATGTCACCGTTCCTTTTTCATATTCAATTGTTTTTTCTTCAAAGGATGTTGTATCGAGTGCATAGGCAAGAGCTTCTGCATTCATGGCTTCAAGCGGTTGAGCACGTCCCGGACCTTGAGCAAATACATCATATAATTTAGTATCTAATTGTTTTGCTGTATTCGATATTGCTACTTTTACATCAAATGGTGTCCAATCAGGATTTTTTGATAAAAGTAATGCTGCTATACCTGCAACCTGTGGTGTAGCCATGCTTGTCCCGGTAAAACGATCATAGGCTTCAGAGTAATCAGCATCAGGGTAATCTTTTCCATAGGCCGGAACAGATGACATAATATTTGTTCCAGGTGCCGAGACATCTGGTTTAATGTCAAACGTTGGTGTAGATGGCCCGCGTGAACTGGAATCATTGATTTTATCCCCTTCAGTTGTGCCTTTTTCATATCCGCTAACGGTTACTTTTCCTGTTTTATTGGCTGTTGCCTCAATTGCTTTTCTAAATGCGTTCCCATCTTTTGTTGAAATGTCAAAGGTAGGAATAAAGGCAAATGAATTACCAAGTAAAATACCTGATGGTGCTTCACCAACATTATTATGAACCAGGAGACCCGCTGCACCATGATTTTTAGCTGCCGCAATTTTATCGACAAAAGGAATTTCTCCGCGTGATACGAGGGCAATTTTTCCTTTTACATCAAGACCTTCGTAGTCTGATTCCGTCCCAAAGCCGGGAACAGCTACGACGTCGTATTCACCAGTTAATGTTTCGGATGGATCTTTTCCAAATGTCCAGCCCATTAAACTTGCCTTGTATTCATCGCGAAAATCTCCCGCCTCAACAGTGAGTGTTGCTTGGTATGTTTCTTCTGGCAATGTCGAGTTTCCTACAGAAATTGCCAGTGCAGCAGATGCTGGGTTGCCAATCGTACTACGACCAGGACCGCTGTTTCCGGTTGCAACGACTGCAGTGACACCTGCTAATGTCGCGTTGTTAATAGCAATTGCATCTGGAGCGGTTTGGCTATTACTACCGCCACCTAAAGATAGATTGATTATATCCATATTTTCTTCAACTGCTTTGTCAATACCGGCAATTATTCCTGATGTTGAACCGCTGCCATATGCACCGAGTACACGATAAGCATACAAATCAACTTTTGGTGCAACTCCTTTAATGTTATATTTATTATTTCCTTGTGCAGCAATGATGCCTGCTACATGTGTTCCATGGGAAGTGTAAAAAGCATGTCCGTCTTCATCGAACTCTGGCATATTATCTGGTCTATCTTCCGGTGTTGTTTCATAAGGATCATCTTCTGCACGATCACGAGCATAATTACTGCCATGAATGATAAAATTATGGCCACCTTTATAAACGTCTTTCAATTCCGGATGGTTGTAATCAATTCCTGTATCAAGAACAGCAACTTTTACGCCTTGACCTTCATATCCCATCTTCCAAATTTCCGGGATCTTAAGGTGTGGATTACTGTCCATCATTGCTGCTTTTACCGTATCATCTTTTTTTACTTCCAATGCATGAACTTCTTCATCCGGGTGTATGCTTACAACCCCATTTAACTTTAACAGCTTCTGTAATTCGCTTTTATTTACGGTAAGTGACATCCCATTAAAAGCTTGATGGTATGTAAAGCCTTTTTTATAATTAATCTTTTCTGCTTTTAATTGTTTCTCAAATCTTGCTTGTTGATTTAGTACTTTGTTTTTAACAGTACTTGCCTGGTTTTGAGAAAAAGATTTACCCTTTACTGTTTGCTTTCCTTTTGCAAGTGCGACAGGTTCTTCGGAAAGCTGAACAATAACTTTAACTTTACCGTCACTTTTTGCCTTTTTTAAGGATGAATCTAAATATGGATCTTTCTTTAAAAGCTCTTTTTGTTGATTGATGATATTTTTTAATTGTGAGATTCTTTCATCACTGTTTACTTGTTTACTAGATTGGATGTTCGTGTTTGTTTGAGCATGGGAAAATGCCGGTTGAAACAGTGTGAAAATAAGTATAAAGATTAGTAAACTGCTAAGTAATTTTTTTAAACCTTTCCTGTTCAATACTCCTTCCCCCTTTTTCCTTAGTGAATGAAAGTTTTTCAACGACTTTATCCCTTATTTGACAACACCCCCTTTTATTCCCGACTTTTTACCTCTGTAAAATCAGGAAAGTAGTTTAATAGTATCATTTTTTTTAAAAATATCAATAGATAATTCAGAATAGGACAAATGTTACATAAATGTCTTAATATTAGACATATTTTGCTATGAAATACAGGAGGAGAAAAAAGTCAATTATCCAAAAGAACTAAATCTACCCTAAAATCAGACAAATTCAGATCATTTTTAACAGGTGCCTGAGACGTCCAAAATTATTTTAAAAACGAAAATAATTGTTCTTTATTTTGCCTTCCAAAAAAACTTGCACGATAGGATTAATAGAAACCAAGTTTTATGTAAACTACTATTGGCATAAAGATGGTTCTGCCAAATAGGTCGGCGTAAACCAAAGTTTCCATTGCTGAAGTTGTTTTGGCTCTTAAGGTCGATTTCTCTTAAGGTAATTGTTAGCAACTTTTCAAAAAAGAGATTCTGACGGGGAGTTCCTTTGTGGTAACCTAAAATTACAGAGGTTGTTTTTAATTTTTCTATTGTACGAACTATGGGTAGATCAAATGCGTAGGACGTTTCATAAGGAGGGGACTCATATGAGGAAACTGAATGATGGTCCAAAAATTCAAGAGGAAAAAGAAACAGTGCAGAAAATGATCGAAATCTACTGTAGAAAAAAACATCACCAAAATGAATTATGTGATGACTGTCAAGATTTGTTACATTATGCACATAAACGATTATCTTATTGCCGGTTTGGAGAGGAAAAATCAGCTTGTTCCAATTGCAAAGTCCATTGTTACAAACCGGTTTATCGCCAAAAAATAAAGGCCGTCATGCGCTATTCCGGCCCGTGGATGCTTCTGTATCACCCGGTATATTCGGTTAAACATTTACTTAAAAAATGAAAGCTTGAAATCGATAATGACTACTGTAGTCAGAAGGTCCCATGCTTTTGAAGAAATAAAATTGAATTGATACATGTACTACATCAGTGTCTTTTTAAAAAGTCAGATGGTGACCGGATAAAAAACATCCATGGTTGTTCGAGCAGCCATGGATGTACACACTTCATTTATCCTTTTTTAATTGTCACTTGCAATTCGAGTTCGACATTTCCTTGAATAGCTCTACTGATCATGCATGATTTTTCTGCTTTTTCCGCTAATCGTTGAGCTAATTTTTCATCCTCGAAAGTTGCATCTTCTTTTAAGATAATTGTTGGCCGATGAATGATTTTTTTATATGTAAATACACCATTCGTCACATCCACAATTCCTTCTGATTCCATCAATAAATCTTTTTTATCCAAATGACTTCTTTGCATCATGGCAGCAAGGGTAATGATATAGCAAGTTGCCGCAGCACCCAAAAGCATTTCATCCGGATTTGTTCCGACACCCGGTCCATCCATTTCCGGCGGGATAGAGATTTTGGTCACTAAATTCCCGACAGCAATATCACCAACGTCATTCCTTAACCCCGGCCAATGTGCCTGCAAATGAAAATGATGTTCTGCCAATTTTATACACTCCTTCAAAAAGGAAGCAAAACCCTAATGAAATGAGGGACCTGCTCCTAAATTCCGATAAACTATTATAACACAAATTCGTATACGCATAAGAAATGCATGAGACTTCCAAGCAAAATGAACAAATGAAAGATTTCATGAAAGCCCATATGTTTAAAAGTTAAAAATTTTGCCTTGGCTCCGTATATAATTCCGCCGATTGTGTAAATGACCCCGCCTAAAATTAAGAAAAGAACGCCACCAATATGAATTGATTTTGCTAGTGGAGAAATTGCAAAAATGGCAATCCAACCCATCCCGATATAAATTGCTGTTGATAACCACCTGGGACAATTAAACCATACCATTTTAAACACAACCCCGGCGACTCCGAGTCCGGTTATAATCCCAAACATTGTCCAACCAAGCGTTCCCTTTAAGCTAATTAAACAAAGTGGTGTATAAGTTCCGGCAATTAATACAAAAATCATGGAATGGTCAATTTTTCGTAAAAAGGAAATCACTTTATTGTTAGAAATGACCCAATGATACGTTGTTGAAGCTGTATATAATAAAATTAAGCTAATGCCAAAAACGATGACAGCTGTCAAACTTGTAGCCGACCCGGAAGTTGTCACTACCTTAACAATCATAAGAACAAGTGCGGCAATTGATAAAAAAATCCCGACCAAATGCGTTAAACTATTGATTGGTTCACGAATATATTTTTCCAAAAACAACATCTCCCTGTAATGATAAGTAGTTATTAAAACTACTTATAATGATACACCCACAACATGACGCAGTCAATATTTACTTGATGCAATTTTATCGATCATTCATGAAAAAAATAATATTCATAAATTCAAAACTATAGTATAATTAAAATAATATTTATAATCATAGGAGGTTGGAAAATATGATCAATTTAATTGCCCCGGAATATTATAATTTTACCGAGGAAGTAGAGAAGTTTTCCAAAGATCCGTATAAAGTAGCGATTAAATGGGTGGGGACGGACGGATCAGAAAAAAATATTACATATGTCTCCTTAGTTGAAAAAATGAACCGATATGCGAATGCTTTAGTTAATCTCGGATTGAAAAAAGGCGACCGTGTTCTTATAATCACACAAAAAGTACCTGAATCTTATTATATCTATTTGGCATGTCTAAAAGCCGGCCTCGTGATGATCCCTTGTTCTGAGATGCTTCGGGCCAAAGACTTAACTTACCGAATAAACCATTCAGAAGCAAGTGCCGTAATTGTTTATAATCATTTGACAAATGAAGTCGATTCAATTACCGAACCAATTCCGACTTTGAAATATAAATTAATTATCGGTGAACATGAGACAGAGGGATGGACATCTTTAACGAGGTTTGCAGAAAATGAAAGCGCATACTTCGTCGGTGAGAAAACAAAAAGAGATGAAATGGCCCTGTTACCATATACATCCGGAACGACAGGAAATCCGAAAGCAGTCGTCCATAATCACGGCTGGTTTTTTGCTCATTTACAAATTGCTCCATCCCTATGGCTTGATATTAAAGAAGGGGATCTTGTTTGGGCAACAGCAGCCCCCGGTTGGCAAAAATGGATTTGGAGTCCGTTTGTTTCAACAATCGGCATGGGGGCAACCGCATTTGTCTATAACGGACGTTTTGATGCAGCAAATTACTTGCAACTTTTGCAGAAATATCAGGTCAATGTACTATGTTGCACACCGACAGAATATCGGTTTATGGCAAAATTAAATAATCTCTCAGACTATTCGTTGCCGGCATTAAGAAGTGCAGTTTCTGCTGGAGAGCCGCTGAATGTCCAAGTTATTGAAACATTTCAAAAGGAGTTTGGTATTACGGTTCGGGATGGTTACGGCCAGACTGAAAACACTTTATTAATCGGAACGCTACCGGGAACCAAACTGAAAAAAGGATCCATGGGTAAGGCGATACCGGGTTATCAAGTGGAAATTATTAATCACGAAGGAAAACCGTGCGCCATCGGGGAAGTAGGTGATATTGCCGTTCATAAAAGCACACCGACCTTATTTAAGGAGTACTATAAAGATTTTGAGCGGACACAAAAGGCTTATCGTGGGGATTGGTACTTAACCGGAGACCAAGCGAAAAAAGACGAAGATGGCTATTTTTGGTATGAAGGTCGCAGTGATGATATCATTATCAGTTCGGGTTATACGATTGGACCATTTGAAGTGGAAGACGCATTGACGAAACATCCGCTCGTTCGTGAATGTGCTGTTGTGGCCAGTCCTGATCCTGACCGCGGCTATGTCGTTAAAGCTTTTATCGTTTTAGTTGATTCGGATATCGAGAAAGGGGAAGAACTCATTGCTGAACTTCAAGAGCATGTAAAAAATTTAACCGCTCCGTATAAATATCCGAGGAAAATTGAGTTTGTCGAGGAACTTCCTAAAACTGCCTCGGGGAAAATCCGCCGCGTAGAACTAAGGCAAAAAGAAATGCAATAACCGCAAAAATAAAGGAAATCTTCAATCCGTGGGGGCCACTCTCCCACGGATTTGTTGGTTGCCCGTCGAAAGTGGTTATCGATTCCGCGAAAGGCGCCTCTCCTGACGGGGTTGTTAGTTACCCGTCAACAGTGCAGTAATGGTTAACAATTTTGCAAACATCGATTCTCGTAAGGATTTTTTAGTTGACACTGGACAGTTTCTGTAAAAGTTGACTCACCCTTGAATTTCTTTATTAATCATCGACAGTGCAGTAATGGTCAAGGCATCCCACGGATTTGTTGGTTGGACCAATTGGGTTCGGGTGCGGCCGCATTTTTTTCCTCTTTGCTTCTATAATTTGCTTTAAAATCCCTTAACCTCGATATGTAGTTTTTTAAACTATATAGGGGAACGGGCTGAACTGATCATGTAGTTAACATTTACTTTTTCTATAAAAAAAGATAAAATTTATGTAGAATGAAATATATATGGAGGGCTATTATTGGAAAATGTAGAGCAATTTCTTGAACAATTGCAACTTGATAAAAATATTACACTTGATGATATTCCAAATATTGATTTATATATGGACCAAGTCATTCAGTTATTTGAAAGTAAATATAGCGGTACAAAAAGAAATGAAGATGATAAAATATTAACTAAGACGATGATTAATAATTACGCAAAAGGAAAATTGTTTTTCCCGATAAACAATAAAAAGTATTCCCGGGATCATTTGCTTCTTATTAGCATCATTTATCAATTAAAAGGCACCATTTCTATTAATGATATAAAACATGTACTGGAAAAATTGAATGAAAAGATTGTTAAAGAGAATTTTCGATTAGATCTACTATATACAAGCTTTCTAGCACTTGTAGAACAAAATGTGAATCAATTCAGACGGGACTTCCGGGAATTGGTCTCCGGTACAACGGAGGAGATTCAGCACTTCGAGGATGAAGACTCCGATTACTTAGAAAAGGTATTGTTGATTTCTTCTCTATCTTATATGAGCAATTTATATCGGCGGACTGTGGAAAGATTGGTAGACGAAATTCATCGTGAGGAGTGAAAAAATGGAAACGATTTTAATTGTTGGTGGGGGCATCACCGGTCTCTCTGTCGTGTATACGTTAGAAAAAGAAGCTGCAAAACAAAAACGGGATTTGAAGTTATTGTTGGTCGATTCAGCAACCCAACTGGGAGGGAAAATCCGGACAGTAAAAGAAAACGGTTTTATTATGGAAACAGGGGCAGATTCAATCGTTGCGAGAAAGATGAAAGATTCCGGCCTCATTGAAGAACTGGAGCTTGAAGAGGAGGCCGTCTATAATGCGGTCGGTACATCTTTTCTTTTTAGAGAAGGTGAGTTAAAACAAATACCGCAAGATTCGGTCTTCGGTATCCCGGCAAGTATTCAATCGCTGGCGGAAAGTCCATTATTATCGGATCATGGAAAAGTGGAGGCATTGAAAGATTTTTACATTAATGATAGAAAATTTTCAGAGCATGATTCAATTGGAGAGTTTTTAGAATATTATCTTGGCAAGGAACTGGTCGAAAAGCAAATTGCCCCTGTTTTATCAGGTGTTTATTCCGGAACATTACATAATTTAACAATTGCTTCAACATTGCCATATGTGTTGGAGTATAAAGAAAAATATGGAAGCATTATGAAAGGTTTTGCAACAAATAAAAATCAGTTTTTAGGTAAAGATGACAAAAAATACCTCTCGTTTAACAACGGATTATCAACGATTATTGATGCGATGGCAAACCGGTTGGAAAAAACAGAGATTTGGTTGGAGCATGAAGTGGAGCAAATTAATAAGGCGGATGGTAAGGGTTATAAGGTTTATTTTACTAACGGCAAAGTAGTTGAGGCTGATTCCATTGTTTTGAGTATTCCCCATAATCATGCCGGCCGCCTATTTTCTGATAGAGAATTACATGAAGAGTTTTCAAAGATAAAGACAAGCTCCTTGATTAGTGTATATGTAGGGTATTCGGTTTCGGACGGGGTGTTACCTGAAAATGGGACAGGCTATATAGCACCTGATAATGATCTGTTTTGTAATGCTTGTACATGGACAAGTCGGAAATGGGAACATACTTCGAAGGGTGGCAATTTACTCATCCGTTTATTTTACAAAAGTAGTCATCCAAGGTTTTCTGAAATTAAAGATTTGAATGACAAAGATTTATTAAAAATTGCTAAGGCGGATATTGAAAAAAGTTTACATATAAATGCGGAACCGGTTGTGAGTACAGTAACAAAGTGGACAGACCAAATGCCGACCTATCAAATTACCCATCCTGATACTGTATCTTCATTAGAGGAGCAATTCGCACACAAATACCCGGGCATCTTTCTCGCAGGCTGCTCTTATTACGGTGTTGGCATTCCAGACTGTATTGAGAATGGTAAAGAGATTGCAAAGAAAATAAGCGAAAATGTTTTGTTGAAGTAAAGGTAACTATTCGTCTCCCATGAATATTTGTTGTGTTGTAGCCTGGCGTTACATGGGAGAATATGGGACAAAATGGTTCAAAAATCAAAGAAAACTGTCCCATAGAAAGGCTCTATGGGACAAAACAACGAGGAAAACAAGCAAAATAGTCTCATAGAACAGCATCACCAGCCGTCTATGGGACAAAGTGGTACAAAAATCAAGCCCAACTGTCCCATAGAAAAGCTCTATGGGACAAAACAACGAGGAAAACAAGCAAAATAGTCTCATAGAACAGCATCACCAGCCGTCTATGGGACAAAGTGGTACAAAAATCAAGCCCAACTGTCCCATAGAAAAGCTCTATGGGACAAAACAACGAGGAAAACAAGCAAAATAGTCTCATAGAACAGCATCACCAGCCGTCTATGGGACAAAGTGGTACAAAAATCAAGCCCAACTGTCCCATAGAAAAGCTCTATGGGACAAAACAACGAGGAAAACAAGCAAAATAGTCTCATAGAACAGCATCACCAGCCGTCTATGGGACAAAGTGGTACAAAAATCAAGCCCAACTGTCCCATAGAAAAGCTCTATGGGACAAAACAACGAGGAAAACAAGCAAAATAGTCTCATAGAACAGCGCAAACCCGCAGCCTATGAAATAAAATAATCAAAAAATCCCGGAGAACTGTCCTTCTATCATATACAAAACTTTATATTAAATAAATAATGAAAATACAAACTAACCAAAGTTTTAAAAAGCCGGACTACATAACAGCCCGGTTTTTCCTTTTACAAAATTCCTCGTTTGTAAATCGCATTCATAATCGGCATACCTATGACCATCACAGCAAACTCGCCAACCGCAGTTAATAGCCATGTTTCCCAGAAAGGTACACCAATTGCTAATTTCAACTCATATGCAACAATAAAAATCATTATTGAAAAGACAAATGAATTTGCGAGCATTCGCCCCAAAATATTTTTAATATAACGACTTAATAATATTGTGATAGAAAGGGAAATAACTGTGTGAGCTACTCCAAAAATTAAATCATATGGCAACAATGTGGAGAAAAATAAATTGGATAAAAAGACACCAATCACGACCCCGAAGAAGTACTTTTTGTTAAATACAACGAGGTGATTAAAAATTTCCGGAATCCGAAACTGGATGTTCGAGAAGGCGATTGGTTGAATCACGGCAGTAATCGCAATGTATAACGCCGCAACAATTCCGTTAATAGTAATTGTTCTTAATTTCATTTTAACAAATTCCTTTCCTTAGTTTTTTTACGTGGGATGGTTTCGAACCACGTCGGTCTTAACCGAAAAATGAACGGTTTAAATTATACAACTAATTTTTATAGAGAACAAGATAAAAAATGGTTAAGGTGAGTAGGCTCATCAGGAAAAGGTCTAACTTTGAGAGTAAAATCCAACAATCTTCCCAACATCAAAAGAGTCCCATCAACGGAGCTACATACAACATCGACTACTATATTCAGAGTCAAAGCCCCTTTATCTATATCAACAGTACTACGACCAAGTTAAGCCGTAAAAACAAATATGTTCCTTTCTAAACAACCTAATTAAATAAAAACGCCAGACTTCAAAAGGAGCCTGGCAAAGCACACTGTAATAAGTTAAATCCGTTTCATTTGTTCACTTCACGTTCTGTCCCAATCCTGATATTGTAGGCATAAAGTAACAACAAGTTAAAATCCGTCTTCATTTGCTGTAAACGGGATGTTGAAGCGGCTTTCAACGTTACGTAACCGTTGATTTAACCATTGTAATCTCCGTGTTTGTTGTTGGTTGACATCATTTAATCTTGTCACTTCACCATTTAATCTTCTTATTTCTTGATTGATTCTTCTAATTTCCTGATTCAGTCTGCCAATTTCATTATTTTGTCTCGTCAGTTCTTCGGATTGTCGTTCGTTTTGCCGTTCAAGTTGGGTAACGCGACGTTCTAATGCAGGGGGTTGTCTGTAAAAGTATTCTTCATCAACTTCCATCATGTTATTATATCCGTCCCCTTCAATCGGAGTAACCGGATAAGTCGGATAATAATAATACGGGTACACGGGCAAGCACTCTCCTCTTTTTATAGTCAATACCCTATATTTTTATGAAAATAACCAAGAAATGACCGGGCGTATTTCCCATTTTCCTAAATACAACCAATGACAATGTAGCGATAAAATATTGTTTTCAAATTGAAAGGGGTCGGTTTTAGGTGATAAGTCAATCTGGTCCAAAAACAAATAAAAATAATAATTTTGGAGATTGTTGGGAACTGCAAAAAATTAGAAGATTATGCTTGCAAAGGAGAACAGGTAATTTTCGGAGTCTGTTCCCATCTATATCAAAACGAAAAACGATCCCTGCAAAGACACCGGATAATTTCAAACAAATCTAAACTGCAGTATTTTAAAAACCCGTTGCATGAGCAAAATTCATTGTATAAACTGAATGAGAAGCGATTTTGACATTGGAAAAAAAGACCTCATTTCAAACGAGCAGATTTCATTGTTTAAACTGGATATGACAATTTTGACAAGACAAAAAAACCGCAATTCAAACAAACAAAGTTCATTTTTTAAACTGAAAATGAAGTGATTTTTTACAAGGCAAAAACCGAGTTTCAAGCTTATATGATTCGAAAAAAGTGGGGAACGAGAATGGAGAAAAATAGACAAAATTTCATAGATGTAAGTGAAATATGTTTACTGGCAGGAGAAATCATGTTGGCAAGCGGGGCGGAAACATATCGGGTAGAGGATACAATGGTCCGAATTGCACATGCTTACGGTGTAGAGAATGCTGAAAGTTACGTGACTCCCACCGCAATTATCTTTGCCGTCAACGGAGAGTTGTATCCGGCCGGAACGAAAATGAAACGAATTGAACGGCGAACAACTGATTTGAATAAAATTGCTACCGTCAACAGCCTTTCCCGAGAAATTAGTGAAGGAAAATGGACAATGGAATCAGCATACGAGCGACTAAAACAAATAAAAAAGGAAAATATATCTTTTTCCGTCCCGATCCAAATATTAGCTGCCGGTATCGCCAGTGGCTGTTTTGTTATTATGTTTTTAGGAAAATGGATCGATGTCTTACCGGGGATCGTTGCCGGTAGTATCGGCTATTTCTGTTTTCTTACCATTCATCAAATCGTGAAAGTTCGTTTCTTTTCTGAGCTTGTTTCATCATTAATTATTGGATTTACTGCGAATATTTTTGTTTATGCAGGAATCGGTGACCAAGCAGATAAAATTATTATCGGTTCGGTTATGCCGCTTGTTCCCGGATTGCTGATTACGAATGCCATTCGAGATTTGATGGTTGGTCACTTGATTTCCGGATTAGCGAAGGGAGCAGAGGCATTGTTGACAGCTTTTGCCATCGGAGCAGGTATAGCGGTTGCTTATGCGATTTTTTAAATGAATGCCATTGAACAGAAGATGATTAGAAAAATCGGTTAAGGATGTGGAAACATTGATTGCCCAATTAATTACTAGTTTTCTTGCAACAAGTGGCTTTGGAATCCTCTTTAATGTACCAAAAAACGCGATTATAAAATGCGGACTTGTCGGTATGATTGGCTGGTTTATTTATTTTTCTATGGTTGAAAAAAGGATTGATGCAGTTCCGGCAAGTTTTGTCTCAGCGTTTTTTATTTCGGCCCTTAGTCATGTTTTTGCAAAAAAGTATAAAACCCCTGTGATTATTTTTATCGTTGGAGGTATTATCCCACTGGTACCGGGTGGCCTAGCTTATGATGCCATGCGAAATTTTGTCAGCAATGAGTATAGTATAGCCATTGAACTCGCTGCCAAAGCATCGTTAATTGCCGGTGCAATTGCCATGGGGATTGTTTTTTCAGAAGTGTTTAATAATACCATTAAACAAGGTGTTTCAGTAAGGAAATCAAAAAAGATGAATGAATGAAGTTAGCGAGCAGTATGGAAACGAAATAAATAAAAAAATTTTACATAATCCCGTTTCGTTCATAGAAAACTAAATGGGAGGTGGTTTGATGAATAAGCCGATAATAACAGCACTTGCAACGATTGGAATTGCACAGTTTTTAAAAATGCCAATCAGAAAAATAACAGGAGGAAAGTGGGATTGGCGTTTGTTCTTTGAAACAGGCGGGATGCCAAGTTCCCATTCGGCAGGTGTTTCTTCACTTGCTACATATATAGCTAAGAAAAGAGGGGTAAAAACGATTGATTTTGCCCTTGCTTCCATATTTGGCCTGCTTGTCATGTATGATGCCCAAGGTGTTCGCAGGCAGGCTGGGGAGTTATCGATTAAAGTAAATGATTTGGAAGAAGAAGTGGAGCGGTTAAGTGGCCAAAAGGATTATCATTACCATGATCGCAAATCAAGAAAACTTCGTGAAAGATTAGGACATCAGCCGGTTGAAGTTTTGGGCGGTGCGCTATTTGGCATCATCAGTGGAATCATTTTTCACAGATTTCTTGAATAATGTATTTCAGGGTCAGGTAAAAAATGCTTGACCTTGCGTATATTTATAAAAAATTAGAATAACGGTAAAAACGCTTGACCTTGGTTTTGCTATTAAATTGGAAAAAATTAACATGACCGGAAAAACACTTGACCTTGCGTATAGTTATAAAAAGTTAAAATGATAGGCAAAAATAACTCCACCTTGCATATAGTTTAAAAAAATTAAGATGTCTTCACCTTGCATATTGTTACGAAATTGAAAGGAAATTAATATATAATAGAGAACAAAGTTTGTTAGAATAGTTATTTATTGAATGGAATATGTTAATATGAATGAAATAATAAAAACCAGGTGGTCAAAATGTTGGAAAAACAATTCATTACGAAGACGTATTACCGGTCGCTTATTCATGAAAATGATTCCCGTCACCCAATTGAAATTTTAGGGGAATTATTTGCTGAGGAAGAACAGAAGGAGTTTCCCGATGCATCCGAAATTCGTTTTGCCCAAGGTGAAGTCTATTTTCATAATAAAGATTATGAAGCAGCCATCTTTAAATGGGAAAACGTGCATAACGAATTAGAACAATGGGCTAAGAAAAATATCGCCGATGCCTATTTGGAACTTGCCATCTATCCGGAAGCAGAAAGTATCTATCAATCGATCAATACAGAGTCCCTCACTTTACGTACAGAAGTTTTATTGCAACTATTTTCTCTTTACATCCAACAAGAAAAATACCAAAATGCCAATCAAATGATTAAGAAAATGGTAAAATTAAATCCGGACTATCCCAATGTAACCAAATTAGCACGTTCATTTTTTGAGAAACAAGAAGATTGGCAAAGTGCTTTGGAATTAGCAATACAAGAAGGGATTCGGACTGAAAACCTTAGTTGGTTTGAACTTCTAAAAGCATATATTAAAAACGGGCATGCGAAACAACAATTACCAAACTTTTTCTTTGATGCTTTAACCGTTGCTAGAAAAAATGCCCCGGACTTATTTGAACAACTGGTCATAGCGTTATGGAATAATTATGAAACCGAACAAGAATTTTTCCAATGGTTGAAAGCTTTTAATACGTACTTAAAAAACTTGGGGTGGGAAGAGGAAGATTACAGCTATAATTTTCTTTCCAAAAAGTACAAAGAAACATATGACGAATTGATGGGCGGCAGTTACTCATTAAAACAACTTACAAATATGATCCCTGATTTATTAAATGCATGGATAAAAATTGTCGGAAAAGAAGAAGAAGTACTCCCCTCATCGGCCATTTTTGCCTGGAATGAAATTGTCCCTGATCGATTTCAGGCTGATGCATTAAAAATAGCAGAAAAAATCTTGTTTAATGCCGAGGTCAATGTTGATGTTCTTGAAAAAAGCAAGGATTTAAATATCGTCATTGATAATTGGACGGATAAACACAATCTCGATCATAATATTCGAATTCAAGCGCTGTCCCGACAATTGCTGGATTTTCATCATCAACTGACCGGTGTCATCAGTTTCAATCATGATACAAAGACCGGATTTCTTAATCACTTTTTGCAAGAGGAAATGGTTGTGCGGAACAACCGGGAAGGTGCCGTTTCCATTTATAAAAACAGTGATGAAATGAAAATTATTCAATACCGGGAATATCAAGAACAGGAATTATCACTTGATCAATATATGGCATCAATGGAACGAGAGAAGCCGGCGAAAATTTGTTATGAAGTAAATGTACCTAATCAATTGCTGGAACGTAATCAATTGGTAATTGTGGAATTGCCGGAATTGAATCGCGCATCCGGATTAACAGATGCATTCATTGAAACGACGCAAATTTTGGATAGCTTACTGGTTGTGGTAGATGTAAACCAAGGCTTGTCAGAATCGAGGCAAAAATGGATTGAAATGATTCAACAGCAGTTTCCTCAGTTAAAAACATATTTTATTCAGGTTGGCACCGATGCTAACGAAGAAACAAAAAGTTACCTAGGTGCGGAAGTTTTCGTTTACGATTATACAATTGAACACCGGGAAAAATTGGCCGATTTCCTAACAACCGATTGGCAACAAAATAAACTGGTGCATCAACGAATGAAAAAATACTTATTTTTGATACAAAAAAAGATAAGAAACTTGTTCGATCAACGGATGAAAATGAAAAGTCAATTGGAAGAAACGATTCAAAGTAAACAAGACTTGGCCCGAAAAGTAAACGGTGCAATCAACCAGTTGGAAGACCTGACAGTAGAAAAAATTAATATGATTAGAAAATCGTTTATTTTAGCAAAAGAGGAGACAAGAAAGGAATTAGTAAACGATATACCTGTAATTTTAAAAGCTACGGCTAAAACAATCACAAAAAAGCGTGATTTCCAACGCATTCATATCGAATTGAATGACGAAATGAATAAGAAAATCGAAACGTATTTGAATGAGGAATGTATGCCGAAGTTTTTATCAAGAATTCGTGATTGGCTTGTGTTGTGTGAAACCGAGTTGAAAGATGGAAAAACATTCCTCGATGAGATTGCTGAAGGGTTTAATTCTTTGATTGGATTTGATCGGTTACAACTCCCTTGTGATTTTATGATATTGGAAGATTGGGAGAGAGATATTGACCGTTTGACAAGCGGGGTCAATTATGAACCGGTAAACATTTTGCTTCGTTATACGCCAAGGCAAGTATTATTAAAAAGTGCCGGTAAAGTGTTTGGTAAAATTATTCAAAATAAAGAGATGCTTGTTAATGGTTTTAAACAGCTGATTGAAACTGGAAATTACGGACCGATAGTAGAAAATATTGCTGACCGCTTTTTTACACCGTTTCATTTAATTGAGCAAGGCATTGAGCGGGATTTGCGACTGTTTTTCAAAAATGCTTTTGAAGAGTTAAAGGGCTTGGCAGAAGAAACTGATAAAGAAATAAATGAAAAAACGATGGAACTGGTGGAAATGAAGGAAAATCCGGAAGCATTCCGTGATCCGCTGAAAATCTTTGAAATTACCAGGCTTCAATATAAATATATTTTAGAAATTGATGAAATGGCCTATTCTCAAGTCAATTCATGAAAAAAATCACCCAACCGCATTTTCGGTGGGTGATTTTTTGTCTTAAATGAACAAAAAACTTGCCCATGTTTGAAATAATTTTAAAAACAACTGTTCTATTTTCCTTTTTCGATCATAAAAATGGTTATAAACGTATTGGTGATTTTTGCTCTGATTATGATTACAATTTATTTCAAACGGGGGAAGTGGGTATGGTGAATTTTGAAAAAACACAAGATTTCATAACGGAAGAGATGGTGGAAAAATTTTTTCAATTAAATAAACAGGCAAAGGAAATCGACAAAGAGCTATCCCGATTGAAAAAAGCATTTAATCAATATTTTGATTTAACGGTTGGGGAAAATCAAAAAGGAGTCCTCACTTTTGAATCATTTGAGCTCCAACGACAAATACGGGTTGCGGAAAAATTCCGTGAAGAAGAAACGGTGAAGAAATTGGAGGAAATGAATTTAACCGATTGTATTAAGGTTGTCAAACAAGTGGACGAGGAAAAAGTAAAGGCGGCAGTAACGCTTGGTATCCTACCGGCAGAAATCTTGACCGATTATAAAGACAGAAAGCATATTCCAGTCATTGCTGTGAAGGAAAGATAATCAGGTTGGCGATGCCGGACAGACTCGTTTCCATCCGGTTTATGCCAATTACAGGAAAATAGTATAACCAATTTGCTCTTATATGTTAAAATAATAGTAAAAATCGCTAGGAGAGGAGCAAAATGGAAGACAGTGGGAAAATTACTTTTTTAAACTTTGATAACAGTTTAACGGAACAAACATTTCTGCAAAAATTTCCTCATCATTGGGTCGACTGCTCAAATATTCCACACACGAACGGCTTTTGTGAACAAGATGCATTAGACGAGATTCGCAACCGACTTATCAAGCAAAATGTCCAATCATTCGTTTTAATTGGAAATGGAAATTACCATTATGTCACTTATTTACTAATGGAAAGGATAAAAAAACCGTTTTCTCTTGTCTTATTTGACCACCATGATGATATGATGGATCAGGGAGAAGGATTGATTTCTTGCGGGTCCTGGGTTGCCTTTGCATTAAAAAATAATCCTTTCCTTCAAAAAGTTTGTATCATCGGTGTAAATGATCATAATATTTCTCCTATACCGCTTGAGCATTTTGGGGATCATGTCAAGATCAAATGGATCACCAAGAAAATACTCCAACAAGTCCCTTTATATGAAATTGCACAAGATGTCCGTACTTTTCTTGATAATGAAACAAATCTTTATATTAGTATTGATAAAGATGTTTTATATAAAAAAGAAGCCTTCACGAATTGGGATCAAGGAAATATGTCTTTGGTCCAATTGCTTTATCTGTTGGAAGATTTTGCTCAACATTACGAAATTGTTGGGATGGATATTTGCGGAGAATATTTGCTTGATTACCGAAATGAATATCATTCGATTTCATGGGAATATGTGAAAATGAATGAACTTGTCAATCGGGTGATCATTGAATTTATCTTGGAGCTGGAATTGAAAACACTTTAATTGAGGACAAGCTAAAAATAAGCATTTAAAAAACCGATACAACATAAAATAATTGCAAACACTTTCGTTGAGGGACAAGCTCTAAAGTGGTAAAGGACCGAAACTTCCTTCTATTGATGACACAGGGCATGCCACCGGTCCAAAAATTTTAAGATCAAGAGGTTATTTCTGATTTTTTATCCCCATTCCTGTGCATAAAGTGGTAATATTTAACACATAATGAGTTTGCAGAATACGGGAGGTTATTTTTTTGAAGATCAAATTATTTACCGATACAGATTTAGATGGTTTAGGATGTGCGATTGTTGCCAAACTTGCCTTTGGTGACGATGTTGAGGTCACCCATTGTTCTTATCGTAATTTAAATCAACGGGTCGAACACTTTTTGCAAAATGAAGATAATAAAAATATAAAATTATATATAACCGATTTGGCCGTTAATGAACAGGTCGAAAAAAAATTAAATGAACGATTCACGAATGGCGTTCATGTACAAATGATCGACCATCATGTAACGGCTCTCCATTTTAACCAATATCCATGGGGCTTTGTCCAACCGGAATATGATAATGGAAAAAAAACGTGCGCCACATCACTGCTCTTTGAACATTTTGTAGAAAATCAACAATTGGAACAAACACCGGCATTGGTTGAATTCGTTGATTTAGTCCGCCAATATGATACATGGGAATGGGATGAAAATGATAATATTTTGGCAAAACATTTGAATGATTTATTTTTCATGTTCGGTCGGGAACAGTTTGAAGAAGATTTGTTAAAAAGGCTAAAGGAAAATCCGGATCTTTTTCAATTAACGGATATGGAAAATATGCTCATGGATGTGGAAGAGAAAAAGATTGAACGGTATATTTATGCAAAGAATAAGCAGATCGTTCAACGTTTTGTCGGCAAATACTGTATCGGAATTGTTCATGCAGAGCAATACTTGTCCGAGCTTGGTAATGCACTAAACAAAAAGAACCCGCATCTGGATATGATTGTATTGGTAAATGTAGGGACGAAAAAAGTAGGTTTCCGTACTATCCATGATGAGGTTAATGTTGCACAGTTTGCCAAAGAACTGGGCGGTGGGGGCCATCCAAAGGCATCGGGATGTGATTTGAATGAAGAAACGTTCAAACTCTTTGTCACAGATGTTTTCCATCTCGAACCAATTAAGCCGGATCCTGAGAAAAATGAAGTGAATGTAAAGGATGCGCTTCACGGTACATATTATGAAAATCGAAATGGTGAAATTAGTTTTATTAAGAAAAATAATATGGGAAAATATATATTAGTTCATCAAGGCAGGTTACAAGAGGTACAGTTTAAAACATTTGAAGAAGCGGAAAAATATGTAAAGCGAACCTATCAATCATGGCTTCAATTTGATCGTGATATGAATAAATACCATAAAAACTGATGAAACAAGGCGATTGGACAGGATCATTTCCTTTTCAATCGCCTTGTTTGCAGAATATGAAAGTATAAAAATATTGGCGAAGAATGAATTGATTAGCAACTTCCGCATTTTTCGCCACGAGATTAGCTCTTGAGGTCAAATCAAGCGGACAAAAAATAAATTTTCGAAATGCTAATTTCTATTTATTGAACTTTCAATAAACTCTTCCAATGGCAAGGGACGGCTAAAATAATATCCTTGAGCAAGAATATTCGAAAATCTATTAATAAACGCAAGATGTTCCTTTGTCTCGACTCCTTCGACAACAATATCCAAATGTAAAAGTTGCCCCATTATAATAATTGCGTTCGTTAATTTAGCTAATTTTTCATCGGTTAATACGTTAAAAACATAAGATTTATCAATTTTTAATGTATCTACGGAAATATGCTTTAAATACCCAATCGAAGAAAACCCTTTTCCAAAATCGTCAATCGCAATGCGAAATTGTTTATTTTTCAATTCTCCAATCGTCTTAATTAAGTCGCTATCTTCTTGTAAAGTCACCGTTTCAGTAATTTCAAATTGAATTTGTTTCGCATTTAGTCCATATGCTTGGAGAATTTGATCAACTGCCGGCATAAAATCAGGATGTTTCAACTGTTTTAAAGAAAGATTAATGCTGACAAACAAGTTTTCAAACCCTCTTTTGTTCAATTCGGCAAGATCCTGACATGCCATTTGAACAATATACGTGCCAATCGGAATAATCAATCCGTTACTTTCTGCGACGTCGATAAACTCCTGGGGCGAAATTGCACCTTCCTTAGGGTGATACCAACGGGCAAGAGCCTCTAAGCCAATAATTGCCTTTGTTTTTGCATTGACGATTGGTTGATAGTGCACGGTAATCTCATTATTAAATAAGGCGTTGTTGAGATGCTGTTCGATCCAGTTTTTGCGAACCCGTCGATACTCCAAGTCATCATTATAAAAAATATATCGATTTTTCCCCAATCTTTTTGCTTCAGAAAGGGAGATATCGGCCATTTGAATTAATTTTTCACTATTAACTCCATCATAGGGGAATAAACAAATACCGATACTGATGGAGATAAAAACTTCATTATGTTCAATGGGAATAGAAGTGTGCAAATGATTGATAATATTTTCTGCTTGTTCTTTTATTTCTTCCTTATTCCCATCCATCAAAATGGCAAATTCATCACTGCTCATATGGGCAATAAATGTATGATGATAAAAACTACTTAACATTCTTGCTATCTCAATTAGCACAATATCACCGATTTTGTGCCCGTAGGAATCATTAATATTTTTAAAATCATCAATATCAAGTAAAATGAGCGCAAATTCATTATTAAAGTCGCTCTTGATAATTTTCTCATCTAATTTCTCCAGAAAATATAGCCGATTCGGTAAATCCGTTAATATATGATGATAAGCTTGATGCTTGATGCGGTTCAAGTATTCCTGTTGCTTTGAAATATCTTGAAACACAACAACCGACCCAACAATGGTATTGTTTTCAATTAAAGGAGTAACAACGTAAGATACCGGAAAAGTTCGTCCGCTTTTATGAATAAAAATATCTTCGTCGATCCTTATCGCTTCCTTACTCTCCACACCTTTACAGATCGGGCACTCCGAAACATGAAGGTTATCCCCGGATTTACTGCCGTGTATAAGACTATGGATTTCTTTTCCTAAAAGTTCATGGGCTTGATAACCTAATAACCGTTCTCCTTCCCGATTAATAAAAGTCAGATGACGATGTTGATTGATAACGAAAACGCCTTCACCAAGCGAGGCCGTAATCGTTTTTAATCGTTTTTCATTCATCTCGAGTTTTCTTCGTATATAAATAAGTTTTTCAAATGGATCTTTAACCGTTGATAAATACAGAACCCTCATGAAAAATAGAAATCCTAGAACTTTGTAAACATGTCCCAGCAAATTAAGAGAGTCATAGACGCTTTTATATAGTGTAAAAATAAGTTCACTGAGTAGTAAAAAAGTAACAGCAACAATGAAATGTAATGTAACGGTTTTCCTAAATTTTTTATAAATGATCGCTAATTTAATCATCGAAATAAATAATAGAAAACTAATCACATATTCAAGAAAATTTTTTAATGTTGTCGTTCCTTGACCTTCAATGACGAGTACCGGAAGTTTGTTCTGCAAATAAGAAAAGGTTATCAATATGACAATAATAGTAAGTAAGGTATTCAAGAAATAAACTCTCTTCTTGGCAAAAGATACGGTTTTCACTTTTGCATGTAAAATATAAACCATAAAAATTGCTTGAGTAAATCTTGCTAAAATCCAAAACCAAGTAGCATTATTTGCTGAACTGTCAATAACCATCGATCCCGGCATGCCGTTAAATGTGAGTAAATGAAATAGATCAAAAACAGCGATGAGCGTAAATCCTGAAAAATATAGTAAACGATCCTGATATTGTTTATAAGAAAAAACAATCCAAGACTGAATAGCGATACTGGCAGAGATGATAATACTGGCCAATTCAAGCACGATATGCATAAATAAGAAATCCGTGTAATTAAATAAAATTGGGTTCTCTTTCAATAAAATCAAGATAATTAAATAAAATATAATACCACCTGACAAAATGAGAAGGTTCTTTTTTTCATTTCTAATCAACTTCATCTCATAATGACCGCCTTTGAAATGGATTTTTTCTAAAGTGACAGCAAAAGTGATGTAATATTCCTAATATATAAGATACAGGAAAAAGCGAAATCTGTCGAAAAAAAACTATGTAAATTTATGCTTGTAGAAAGAAAGCTCCTTGTATAGTTTATAAGGATGCGCTTACACTTTAATGTATAAAAAATGTTCACAAACATTTGCCGGATTCTATTATAAAATAGTACTTAGTGAACAAATTAACAAGTTTTGTTTGTGAATAAACGTCACGAGTCACCTGACGGTTATAAAAATAAAAAGGATTGAGTATAAAATGGCGACAATATCTTTATTTGGAATCATAATTCGTTTTTTATTGGGTGGAGGTGCTGTGGTAGCTTGTACGGTTATTTCGAGGAAAGCCGGTACGAAAATCGGCGGTATATTTGCTGCTTTTCCCGCTGTATTTCTCGCTGCTCTATTAACCTTGCGACTTGATATGAAAGGAATGGATTTAATTCATCAATCAATTATTCTTTCCCAAGGTGCGCTTGTCGGAATGTTTATAAATATTATCTGTGCGATGGCAGTTGTCTATTTTAGCGATCGTCTTGGCTGGAAAAAAGGTTTGACTCATTCGCTAATCGGGTGGTTTATTGTCTCACTTGGATATGCTGTCTTTCTCGGCTAATTGAAAAAGGGGTTATCGAATAAAACCTTTCTTTTAAAAACTTTTTATCGGTATGTTAAGCAGCCGGCTGTGTAATATTAAGAAACTAGAACTGGATAAAACCAACTATGGAGGGACCGGAATTGGATACAAAAGATTTACTGTACCGCTTTTTATTTGGCGGTTCAGCTGTTGTTTTAAGTTATGTAGCGTCTGTTTTATTGCCCTGGAAAATTATCGGCGGTATATTTGCCGCATTTCCAGCCGTTATGATTGTTGCGGTCATGATGGTAGGGATAAAAAAAGGGTCTAAGGAGGCTGCAAAAACGGCAAATGGGTCGGTATACGGGATGATTGGCTGTTTTATTTGTGTCATTGCGGTCCTATTGATGCTGAAATGGACTGACCTTTGGCTTGTCAGTTTATTAATCGGGCTTGTGGTTTGGTTTTTTAGTTCAATTTTCCTTGTTCATTTGCGGGAAAATGGAGTTAGAAAATAGTCTGAAGTTAATCAGATGAAAAGAACAAACAAAGGCAACCCTTTCATAATAGAAATAAGGGTTTGCCTCTAATTAAAAGGGATCGACATGGATACTTTTAATCGAAGCAACCCGCTACCATTCATTATCATTTGTTATCGTCTTCGTTTTCACGATAATGGTGTTTCTATTTTTTTTCGCTTCATACAATGCTTCATCGACCCTCCGATAAATATCATTGAACTGGTCATTTATTTCCCAAACTGTTACCCCGATACTAACGGTGATGTTTATGCATTGTTCATTAATAAGAATTGAATAATCCTCCATTTTCTGATGAATTCGTTTCGCAAGTTGTACCCCTGCTTGTAAATAAGAATTTGGTAAAATAATAATAAATTCTTCTCCGCCAAATCTGCCGAGTATATCGGTGGTTCGAACGGAACTAAGGAATATCTGGGCTGCCTTTTGAATAACAATATCACCTACATCATGTCCATATCGGTCATTTACGGATTTGAAATGATCGATATCAATGAGTAAAATGGAGAATGGTTTATGTTCATTATTTGCTTCTTTAATCAGTGAGTGTAGGAGGTTGTCAATATATCTCCTGTTGTACAACCCTGTCAAAAAGTCAGTTCGAGCTTCTATTGAACGAATCTCATTAATTTTTTCCAATTCTTTAATGGTCTTTTCCAATTTTTTGTTTTTTTCTTCCAATTCCTGTTTTGCATTCGTCAACAAAACATTTAATTGACGGTTTTCTTTAAGCAAGATAAATAAACGAATAAACAGGAGGAAAAAGCTAAAAATTAATCCGATAAATAACTCATCAATTCCCCTATTATAAATTCCGTATATAATAATTAACAGAACGATACTAACTAAAGGAAGGAAATGGGATTGCGTCAAATCCTTTTTTCTGCTATTCATTCTCTCTGGTAACTGATCATTATCTGCATATAAAGTTGCCATACTTATATAAAACATCCCCATCGTATATAAGGGATTAAGATAAATTAATAAATCTTCTAAATTATAAATCAAAAAGAACAGATAAATACAAGTGCTGATCAACATCGTTACGGTGCTTAAAGCAAATATGTTTAATGATTTTTTTGAAACGATCGCTTGTTTTACGAAAAAGCGTGCATGAAAGATACCAAATAATATAAGCAGTTCCAAAAGCGGATAAGATAGTAAAATGGTAATCTCGGGAATCGTTGCGTTAAGGTGAGTGAAAAATGGTCCCACCAATAAATACCAACTAAATGAGGAAATGACCATAACGATAATTAGAATATCAACGATCGTAATCGCCATCCTCGTTTTTCGTAAATCATGGGAGACAAGAAATATAAACGCAGCCAAATAAAAGAGCGGTTTCAGGGAAAATATGATATTGGTTAAATTAGGTGATAATGGAATTTGTTCCATCTTTATAAAATAAATATCCCAAACCAATTCCCCTAGAAAATAGAAAACTGTCCCGAGAAATAACAATCCCCATAAAACTTTTTCAGCACTTCTCTTTTTCCTAACTGTAAAAAATAGAATGACGGTTGAAACGAGTGACCCGGTTATTGAAAGGATTCCGGTAATAAAATATTTTCCTGGATGCTCAGGAGCAAAGATGATGACAATATAGTAAAGCAAAATATGGACGGGTATATAATATAGTAAAAATTTTTTAAGGGAATTCTTATTTATATGAGCCATTATTCATTTCTCCCTAAAAATTATGGTAAATAAAACAAACACTAACGGAATACAGTTATAGTTATTTATACCTAAATTTATTGTATCAAATATCGAAATTATGTCCACAATTAACAGGAAATACTGAAAAAGAAGACATTAGTACCACAAAATTGAAAATAAAGCAGCGGAGTATAGGTATAAAGAACTACTATGTTCGTCTGTTGTTTGATAAAGAAAACTTGGCGACTCGTGAGGAAAAATGTGAAATTTTTTTATACGTTAAGAAAGTATAAATTTCCAGCAAAGAAGCGAATTCGACGTAGTTGGAAATTTTAAGAATTAAGTATAAGTGCTCTTGCGGCTCTGCTCTCGCCTAAAGGCTCGGCAGTTGCCGAGTTTTCTTTAACTGCAAAGCGTTCCCTACGCCACAAAATTTCCATCTACATTTTTATGTAAAAAAAGAGCCGGGGAAGGGTAAAGGAAATCGCCATTAACCCGCCACCAGCTCATCATCTCGAATATATTCTATGAAACAGCTTATATATTTTTTGCAACAACTTCTTTTCGGGTCCATGGTTTTGACAGCCAACGCTTATAAGCAAATATGCCGCGAACCCATTCATCCAGACCTTGTGCGATCCAAACACCCAGCAATCCAAGACCGAACACAATCCCTAAGAAATAGCTGAAGAGAACAGCTACACCCCACATAGAGATTACGCCGATAATGACAGGGAAGCGAACATCGCCGGCAGATTTTAACGACCCCATTAACACGATATTCATCGCACGCCCCGGTTCAATAAAAACAATTGCCCATAATACCGGTAACCCGATGGCAATAATTTCCGGATCGTTTGTAAATAGTTCGAGTAACGGTTTACCAATAAGTGCGATTACTAAAGAGGTCGCAAGTGAGACAAACATAGAAATTTTCAATGTTTTTATACCCCGGTGCAGAGCTCGATCATATTGTTTCCCACCAATATAACGGGCAACTAATAATTGAGTCCCTTGGGCAATGGCTGTCGTGAATAAGAAACAGACCATTGATATGTTCAAAATATAAACTCTTGCGGCTAAAGCACCGGAACCAAGCAAGGCAACAAAACTGGTAATAACAATTTGCGAAAACTGATAGGATAAATTTTCTCCGGCAGAAGGGAGACCGATTGCCAACAATTGTTGAATATCCTTTTTGTCAAAGTTAACTAAGTCTTTTATATAAAGCTTTAAAGTTAGTCTTCTATAAACTAAGAAAATAAATGCACAGATAACAAAGATACGCGCAATAACGATCGACCAGGACACCCCGACGACACCGGTGACAGGGAGACCGAAAATACCTGTGACGGAAAGGATGTTACCGGTAATACTGATAAAATTCATGATAACCGTCACAATCATCGTATCTTTCGTGTAACCATGGCTTCTTAATACAGCACTTAATGCTAATGAAACGGCTTCTAAAAAAAGTGAAATTCCCGTAATTTTTACAAATGTTGAAGCAAAAGGAAAGACATCGTCCTCAAGTTCATAAATGGAAAGGAAAACATCACCAAATAATAAGATACTAATAGTAATGATAATTCCAACCCAAAAGTTAAAACCAAAAGCCGAACGGGATAATTGCCGAGCACGATCAAGCCGGTTGGCACCGAGATTTTGGCCGATTAAAATGGTTGCCCCAATCGATGTGATGTTAAACACTAAAATGGCGATATTTAAAATTTGGTTAGCCACACCAACACCGGCGACCGCCTGATCGGAATAATGACTCAAAATAAGCGTCGCAATAATTCCAATACTCATATGTAGAGTAATCTCAATAAATAACGGCCATGTAATACTGAACAATGTTTGCTCTTGATATTTGTTTGTTGTTTCTGTCACGCTGCTCCCCCTTTGCTGTTTCTCATATGAAGATTGTATACCTTTATTCTCGAAATGGGAATAAGAAAAACGTGACATTTTTGTTGAGATAAGAGGAAGTGGAAATTTACCATCGTATTGGATTATTTTGTCAATTATAAATAACCATGATATGCTATAATCAAGAATCATGTATTGTCATAAATTGGAAAAAAAGTGTTATTTTGAAAGGATAGTGGAGGGGTGAACCTGCTTGGAAATAATTCCACATTTGGATTTAGTGGAGATAATGAAACAAATAACTGATGCTTTTTTTGTCCTTAATCGGAATGGGAAGTTTAAGTTTATCAATAAGAGGGGGGCTGAAATTTTAAATAGAAATCATCCGAATGATTTGATTGGAAAACTGATTTGGGATGAGTTTCCTGAAGTATTAAAAAGTAATTTCCATCTTCATTATTATCGTACAGTCATGGAAAAACAGATTCCGGTAGAATTTGATGAATTCTTTCCAGAGCCGCTTAATCGTTGGTATCATGTACGTGTTTATCCAATAACAGATGGAATCACTGTTTTTATTCATGACACAACGGATAAAAAACTAAGACAAAAACGAAATGCTGCTTATTACGAACAATTGTTTATGAAAAATCATGACGGCATTCTTTTATTGGATGTTGACGGCAAGATTACCAATGTTAATGATGGGATTGAGCGAATCTCCGGGTATAGTTCTTCTTATTTTATTGATAAACAATATTTTGACCTTGAGCTGGTAAAAAGGGAGGACCTCGGTCTCCTGCGTACTGCATTTCAGAAAGTGAGAAAAGGGGATATACAACATGGTATCATCGACATTTTTCACCGCAATGGGGCTATTATCCATTGTGATATAACCAGCTTTCCTGTTGAAGTCATGAATGAGATCGTCGGTGTTTTTGCGATTGTTAGAGATGTGACGCAAATAAAAGAATTAGAATGTAGTCTCCGGAGAAGTGAACAGAGATACCGTTCGTTAAAATACCATAACCCTGAAGGCATTTGTTCTTTTGATTTAAACGGGAAGTTGATCGGGGTGAACCCTGCATTGGAACGAATGAGCGGCTATTCAAAAGAGGATTTTTTGCAATTGCATTTGGAGCAGTTATTTCACCCGAAAGACATACCAACATTGAATGAATGCATCCAAGATATTTTAGATGGAAAGGGCACGGTTGATTCGTTTGAAATAACAATGATCAATAAAGAAGGATATTATGTTCATACGGTTGTCACTGTCGTACCAATTTATATTGATGAAAAGTTGGAAGGCTTTTACTTTATTTTTAAAGATGTGACAAAAGCAAAAAAGACGGAAGAATTACTTATTCAATCGGAAAAATTATTTGCCGTCGGACAGCTGGCGGCTTCCATTGTTCATGAAATCCGCAATCCGCTAACATCCTTAATGGGATTTTTACAGCTAATTGAACATAGTGATGGAGAAAAAAATGAATATTTAAAAATTATGTCCGACGAATTGATGAGAATCCATTCGATTACCAATGAATTAATCGTATTGGCAAAGCCGCAAGCAAAAAAGACAATTAGGGAAAGCATTCCTTCACTTTTGAACGATGTAATGAAATTGATGGGTTCTCAAGCAATGAAGGTGGGAATTGAGCTGGTTTTATACAGTGAAGAAAACGTACCGGATATTATATGTGACGGGCAACAGTTAAAGCAAGTGTTTATCAATTTGATTAAAAATGGGATTGAAGCAATGGATGAAAAACCGGGAAAAATTACGATTCGGGTAATGAGAAAAGATCATCACATTATCATTTCTTTTACTGATGAAGGAATTGGTATGACGCCGGAACAAATTAAGAAGCTGGGCGAACCGTTTTTTACAACGAAACAAAAAGGCACAGGTCTTGGTATGTTAACGACTTTCAAAATTATCGAGAATCATGATGGAAACATTGAAATTGAAAGTGAAGTTGGAAAAGGGACAACCATCCATGTGATTTTACCAATTCAAAGCAAATAAAAATTCCTGGAAAGGTCTTTCCAGGTCGGTTTTCAAAGAGATTGTTGCTTATTGATTATAATAAAAGCAATTGGCGAGTACCCAATTGCTTCTAGTCTGACTTCTATTAAAAAGTTTTACGGAGCTGCTTCTGTATCCAATAGCAACAAAAATTGTGGAAATGTCCCTTTCTAAAAAGGATCTGGTTTAAGTGCTTTTTCGTTAAACTAAGCGTTTTTTAAACAAGAGTTTTTATTTCTCGTCGTTTTTTAAACGCCCGCTTTTTTTAGCCGCTTCCCGGAGAAGATATTCAATATGACTATTGACACTGCGAAATTCATCCTGAGCCCAACGTTCAATAATGGCAAAAAGTTCAGAATCGATTCGGAGCGGAAAGTTTTTCTTTTTCGGCATTATGTATTCACCGTCAATATAAGCTTCCTACATTAATAACCGGTTGCGTTCCACGATCTGAAATGATAGCTACCATAATGTTATTGACCATATGGACTTTCCGCTCTTCATCGAGATCCAAGACCCCGTTTGCTTCAAGTTGTTCCACCGCCATTTGAGCCATGGAAACAGCACCCTCAACAATCTTTTGCCGTGCAGAGAGAATAGCCCCCGCTTGTTGCCGTTGAAGCATGGCACTGGCGATTTCGGTGGAATAGGCAAGATGTGTTAACCGGGCTTCTATCACTTCAACGCCTGATACTGCTAACCGTTCTTGAATATTTCGTGCCAATTCCTCAGAAACGATATCGGAATTTCCTCGCAGTGACAGTTTAGCTTGAATTTTAGATGATTTTGTCCCATAGCACGGGATTCCGACAATCCTATGGGACAATTTAACTCGGTTTTCCACTTAAACTGTCCCATACAGCCGTTCAATGAGACATTTCAGCTTGAATTTTAGTCGATTTTGTCCCATAGCACGGGATTCTGACAATCCTATGGGACATTTTAGCTCGGTTTTCCACTTAAACTGTCCCATACAGCCGTTCAATGGGACAGTTTAGCTTGAATTTTAGTCGATTTTGTCCCATAGAGCGTGATTCGGATAATTCTATGGGACATTTTGGCTTGGTTTTCCACTTAAACTGTCCCATACAGCTGTTCTATGGGACAGTTTAGCTTGAATTTTAGATGATTTTGTCCCATAGAGCGTGATTCGGATCATTCTATGGGACATTTTGGCTTGGTTTTCCACTTAAACTGTCCCATACAGCTGTTCTATGGGACAGTTTAGCTTGAATTTTAGATGATTTTGTCCCATAGAGCGTGATTCGGATCATTCTATGGGACATTTTGGCTTGGTTTTCCACTTAAACTGTCCCATACAGCTGTTCTATGGGACAGTTTAGCTTGAATTTTAGATGATTTTGTCCCATAGCACGAGATTCCGATAATCCAATGGGACATTTTGGCTTACTTTTTACTAAATTTGTCTGGACTTCTATTGTTGAATAGGAGGGTAGTGCTGTTGAATATTCGCTTTTTACTGTTGAATACCCCTGTTTTACTGTTGAATTTTGGGATTCTACTGTTGAACTAGTGGGGGACACTGTTGAATACTGGGATTTAACTGTTGAATTTTGGGATTCTACAATTGAATTAGCAGGGGGGACTATTGATTACAAGGCACCCTACTATTGAATGGATGATTGATCTGGCCTGGACCAAATACGCCCCACCCACATAGGAAAAGGGCCCCCATCCTTGATAAGGCCCTTCACCATATTAAATAATTCATCTTACACCATTACCGAAAATTGAAGCCATGACAACGGAAGACGTTCACTAAATTAAATAATTCGTCTGATCCCTTTATAAATCTCATTGATAATCACCGGTATTAAGCTGATACCGATCACGAATCCCCAATCTTTCAAACCAACGACATAAATGCCAAATACGTCATGGAAAAATGGCACGTACACCAATGATGCTTGAATCAAAAGCCCAATTATGATTGCTCCAAGCAAAAGTGGATTGGTAAACAAGCCCGTTTGGAATATCGATTTTCTCCGGCTTCTTAAATTCAATGAATGGAACAATTGTGATGCACTCAATGTGATAAATGCCATGGTTTGCGCATGAGTCAGCGCATCTTCGGAAATATTCCCGAAGTCAACCGCAAAAATTGAAGCGGCGCCCGTATAATAACGAAGGCCTTCGATAAAAGCAAATAAAGTGATAAACCCGATTAACATACCGTTTAATACTGTATAAGCACCATTTCCATGGGCAAAAAAGCTTTCTTTCGGATTCCGCGGTTTTTCCTTCATGATATCCGGGTCATCCGGATCCATACCAAGTGCAATGGCAGGTAATGTATCCGTAATTAAATTTACCCATAAAATTTGTACAGCCGTTAACGGTGCTGGCCATCCTAATAAGATCCCGATAAATAAGGCGGTAATTTCACCTAAGTTACAGGAGAGTAAAAACAAAATCGCTTTCCTGATATTTTGGAAGATGTTCCGTCCTTGTTCTACAGCGGAAACAATGGTCGAGAAATTATCGTCAGTTAAAATAATATCGCTTGCTCCCTTAGCTACATCGGTACCGGTAATTCCCATGGCAACCCCGACATCGGCTTGTTTCAGGGACGGAGCATCATTAACGCCGTCACCGGTCATCGAAACAATTAAGCCATTTTCCTTTAATGCTTGGACAATTCGTACTTTATGCTCAGGAGATACACGGGCAAACACACGAACTTTTTCAACTTTTTCTTGCAATTCGGTGTCGCTTATTTCATTTAGTTCCTGTCCGGTCATTGTTTGTGATAAATCGTCGGCAATACCGAGCTCTTTTGCAATGGCGAGTGCGGTGTTTTGATGGTCCCCGGTAATCATAATCGTCCGAATACCTGCATCCTTACATTGAGCAACGGATTGTTTTACTTCTTCCCTCGGTGGGTCAATCATCCCAACCAAGCCAAGAAAGATGAGCTGCTCTTCTGATGCTTCCGTGTCAGTCAACGATGTTCTTTCAGCAACAGCTAATACCCGCAATGCTTCATCAGACATTTTTCTTGAAGCTTCCAAAATTTCTTCTTTATCGTGAGCAGAAATTGGTTGGACTTGTCCGTTTTTTAAAATACTTGTAGTTCTTGGCAAGATACTTTCGAGTGCCCCTTTTGTAACGGAAAAATAAGATGAAGAGTCTCGATGGACGGTCGTCATCATCTTTCTGTCCGAATCAAAGGGCAGTTCGTTCACACGTTGAAACTGTTGCTCCAGTTTCCCTTTATCCAAGCCCAAATCATTTCCTGCGACTATTAAGGCGATTTCGGTCGGATCACCACTATCAAGGGTAGCATCATTACAGAGCATCATCCCCCTTAATAGACGGTAACTCGCATCGTCTTTCGGTTGGATCGTACTGAGGTCGGTGTATTTGCCATCGACATAAACTTTTGTTACGGTCATTTTGTTTTGCGTTAACGTCCCGGTCTTATCGGAACATATGACACTGACGGAACCTAATGTTTCAACTGCAGGGAGTTTGCGTACGATCGCATGGCGTTTACTCATTTTTTGGACTCCGAGGGCTAAAACGATCGTAACAATGGCAACCATCCCCTCAGGAATAGCAGCAACAGCCAGACTTACAGCGATAAGGAACATGTCCAAAACATCTCTGCCTTGAAAATAGCCGACGAAAAACATAATAATACAAATCATTACGGCGCCAATGCCAAGAATTTTGCCCAATTCATTTAATTTCTTCTGTAATGGGGTTATTTCTTTTTCTTGACCGCCGAGCATTTTGGCGATTTTTCCAATTTCCGTCTCCATCCCGGTGGAGGTGACGATTCCAGTCCCGCGGCCATAGGTGGAGAGAGTCGACATAAAGGCGATGTTTTGTTGGTCACCAAGAGGAACTTCCGAGTCAGAGCTCCAACCGGCATTTTTGTCTACCGGGACAGACTCACCGGTTAATGCGGATTCTTCAATTTGTAAGTTAGCTGTCTCAATAAGCCGAAGATCAGCGGGAATATAACGGCCGGCATCAATAATAACAACATCTCCGGGAACAAGGTTCTCCGAGGAAATTTCTTTAATTTGCCCATCCCGTCTTACAATCGCTTTTGGCGTAGACATCTTTTTTAATTCTTCCAAAGCTTTTTCTGCCTTTGATTCTTCCACGATTCCAATTATTGCGTTTAAAGCGATGACGATGAAGATGATGATAGCATCTGTAATTTCGCCAACAAAAGCAGAAATAATTGCAGCAACGATCAAAATCCAGATGAGGATACTGTTAATTTGCTCCCAAAGCATTTTCCAAATGGAAGTTTTTTCGCCTTCTTGGAATTTGTTTGGACCATATTGCTTTAATCGATTTTCAGCTTCCTGGCTTGATAAACCCGTTTCAATATTGGTGTTCAATTCTTCAGTAATCTCTTGAACAGTCTTACTATACCATTGTGACAATTCACACCACTTCCTTTTAGGCATTTTGGGAAATATATCTATTTCTATTATGTCATATTTTTTGTAAAAATTAATCCAAAACATAATTTGTTTATGAAATTTTCATTTTTAATAGCAAAAATGATCCGTATATAGGTTTATAATAGAACTGTTAATGATAATGATTTTCATTAACAGAACTTTTTTCAAAATAAAATAGTATAAAAATACTGGTTAAACACTGTAGACGAGTTTTATCATTGCGGGGCGCTCGGGCTAGGGGATGCGGTCATCCATGCGTTGCAACAGGACATTGCGCTCAGTATGTACGCCACTAAGCGGGCGCTCTACGCTTTTCTTATAGAATAAGAAAGTATAAAAATACAAGTGAATAACTTGGGATTAGTTTTATTGTCTAGCTCCGAGCGCCAGCGACTAGCAAACTTCACTCCCCTCCTCTACGATAAGTCAACATCGGCTCGTGCCTCGCCGTGTTTCCTTTATCTCATTGCGGGGCGCTCCAGTTTGTACGTCGCTAGGCAGGCGCTCTACGCTTTTCTTATAGAGAAGGGAATGATTCTCAATGGTTCTATCTGATTTAAAACAAGGTGAAAAGGCAACAATTAAAGATCTTTCTTCATTAAATCAACTTGTAAAAACAAGATTAATGAATTTAGGTATATATTTAGGCTCAGAAGTAAATGTAAAGACGAAAATGCCTCTTGGGGGCCCATGTGTGGTTGAATGTAACGGTCAACGCATCGGCATTCGCTTGCATGAGGCTAATTCCATTCGGGTGGAGAAAAAATGATGCAAATCGCCTTGTTTGGAAACCCAAATATTGGAAAAACATCACTCTTTAATCAGTTGACAGGTTCCTACGAATATGTTGGCAATTGGAGTGGTGTCACGGTCGAGGAAAAAATTGGTTTGTTAAAAAATAAACAAGCAAAATTGGTCGACTTACCGGGAACGTACTCCCTTAATCCGCTGTCAAGGGATGAACGGGTCGTCACGGAGTTTTTATTGCGGAATCACTTTACTTCTATCATAAATATCGTCGATGCCTCCCAGCTCCAAAGAAATCTACACTTGACGATTGAATTGCTGGAATTTGGCAAACCGCTGATGATTGGCCTGAATATGATTGATGTTGCGAAGTCCCGTGGGATAGAGATTAACATTCAAAACTTATCAAACAAACTGGGCGTTGCTATTCAGCCAATCATTGCCCGGACAGGAAAAGGTTGCAATCAATTGCTGGAAAAAATTACTTACGAGGAAAAATTACCTCAAGAACCGTTTCGACTGGACTACGGGGTAATAATTGAAACAGGAATTATCAAACTTGTTGATTTACTTTATGAATGCCCAATCGAATTGCCTTCAAAACGATGGTTGGCCATTCAATTTTATTCGGGTAATGATACAGTAAAAACATATTTGGAAAGATTGTTAAATCATGCTCTATTGTTGGAATTGTTGGCGGAAACAGAAAAAGAACTGCTTGAAACAACGGGACAAACATTGCAGGATGCTATTTTTGAGAAACGAGAACAATTTATTCGAACCGTTTTAAATGATTCCATTGTTATAACCCATGAGGTTCGCCAAAGTTTGACAGATAAAATTGATCGATTTGCAACAAATAAATATTTAGGAATGCCCATCTTTCTAACGTTATTATATTTCATGTTCATGATTACTTTTAATTGGATCGGTTCACCGTTATCTGATGCGTTGGATTCCTTTTTATCGGGACCTTTTACAAATTGGCTGGAAAATATTTTGAATAAATTTGGGACATCGGCTTTTCTATTCAACTTGATTTTAGATGGAATTGTCCCGGGTGTCGGCGGTGTGCTTGTTTTTGTTCCGCAAATTTTTATTCTTTTCTTCTTTATTTCTGTATTGGAAGATTCAGGTTATATGGCACGGATATCTTTAGTAATGGATCGAATTATGCAGAGTATCGGATTAAACGGGAAAGCATTCATCCCTATGGTTATTGGGTTTGGCTGCAATGTACCGGGAATTATGTCGGCACGGACCATCGAGCAACCAAAAGAGCGTTTGATTACAATTTTACTCACCCCATTAATGTCATGTTCCGCTCGCTTACCGGTCTATGCATTATTTGCCGGGGTATTTTTCGGAAAAAATCAAGCCCTTGTCGTATTGTCTTTGTATACAATGGGTGTTGTCCTTGCACTTGTTTTAGCAAAATTATTTTCAAAAACGATGTTAAAAAGTGAAGCATCGGTGTTTGTTATCGAACTTCCTCCATACCGGGTCCCGCATCTTGGAACATTGGCAAAAAGTACATGGGATAAAGGAAAAGGGTTTATAAAAAAAGCAGGTACGTTTATTTTTGGCGGAACCGTCGTCATCTGGTTATTATCAGTTGTTGGGCGTAGTGGATTCAACGTTACGATGGATGACAGTTTGTTGGCGGAATTAGGTGGGTTTTTGGCTCCGGTATTTGCTCCGCTTGGATTTGGTTCTTGGCAAGCGGCGGTCGCATTACTTACCGGTTTTTTAGCAAAAGAATCGGTCGTATCTACTTTAAATATTGTTTATCACACGTCATCAACCGCTTTTTTGCAAGGTGTCGTGGCCGATTCATATACACCGTTATCTGCTTATAGTTTTCTCGTTTTTATCTTACTTTACATCCCTTGTCTGGCAACGGTCGCAACGATTAAAAAAGAAACGGGATCAATGAAATGGACGATTTTCTCGATGGTTTATCCATTTATCATTGCTTATGTGATATCTTTCATAATCTTTCAAGGCGGCAATTTATTGGGACTTTAAATATGGAAGAAAGAAGCTGATTTGTATGTTTAATATTTTGCTTGGTTCGCTTATATTCGGTTATGCTGTTTGGACGATTGTAAAATTTATTAAACGCAGCAGTAAAGGAAAATGTGCCGCTTGTGATTTGCAAGATGCTTGTGCAAAATGTTTGATAAAAGAGGAGAAAATAAAAAGATAATTGTATCTTTACTTGTTCACTGCCCTGGAAAAACCGGGGTATTTTTTTCTGCCCTTATAAATAATATAATAAAAAAACTATTGCTGAATAATGAAAAGTGTGTTATAAATATACATACGAACTTATAAATATACGTATATTGTATATAGAAAATGGAAAGTTTAAAAAAATTATGGGGGATAAGCATAATGAAAAAACAATTCAAGATAATGGTAATGTTCCTATCATTTGTTTTGCTGCTTGCCGCTTGTGGTAAGAGTAATGATATGAGTTCCAACTCTTCTAAAAATGACAAGGTGTTAAAAATGGCGACTTCTGCGGATTTTAAACCTTTCGAATCACGTGATAAAGAAGGAAATATTGTTGGTTTTGACATCGATTTAGCGAATTTAATCGCTGACGAATTGGGATATAAATTAGAAATTCAAGATATGAATTTTGATGGGCTAATTGGTGCTCTTCAGTCAAAACGTGTGGACATGGTCATGGCAGGAATGAGTACAACAGAAAAACGGAAAAAGAATGTTGATTTTTCCAAAGAATACCATCGTTCCGGTGAAATGTTTCTTTCGCTTCCGGATAAAAAGATAGAGAGCTTGGAAAGTTTGGAAGGGAAAACGGTAGGTGTGCAACTTGGTACGATTCAAGAAGAAGGTGCCAATGAATTAAGTAAAAAATATGGATTTACGGTTAAACCTGTTGATAATGCAGGTGTGCTCATTCAAGAATTATTATCAAACCGTGTGGATGCCGTTTATATGGATAGTGTTGTGGCTGTTGGTTACCGAGATGAACAAGGATTATTTGGGTTTGATGACCCGACAACTAGCTCTCCGGGTATGGCAATTGCCTTCCCTAAAGGCAGTGACCTTGTTGATGATGTAAACAAAGCCCTTGATAAACTTGAAAAAGAAGGAAAAATTAAAGAACTGAAAGAGAAATGGAAATTAGACCAAGTCGCTATCGAATAAAAGAATAGTTTTTTATGAAATTATGATAAAATGAATAACTGGGTAGCAATAATCGGTGGTTTGCGTGTAATTGCGATGACCACCGATTCTCTGTTTGTTTGAGCCGAAAAAATTTTACCAATCAACAAGCTCATTTTCTGTTGATATAATGATGATATACGTAATTGTGTAATCATGGAGCGACAATAACAAAGGACATTTATTGTATGAATGCCGATGATGTCCGATGGTGGAGTGACAATCAAAAACAGCATTTAGTTGCGAATGCCGATGATTGTGATGGTGAAATTTTTTGGGCTTACGTGACAATCAAATGCGCCGTTTATTGTATGAATGCCATTAATTTTGGATGTTGGAATTTTTTGGGAGTTAGGTAACAATCAAATACGATATTTTGTGTGTGAATGTCTAGGAATCCTTGTTAGGGCTAATCAAGGATCGGGCAGAGGAAGTGAGGTTTAAGTCAATGAATTTAGATTTTAGTCAATTAGGTCCGTATATTCCATTTCTTTTACAAGGAATTTGGATCACATTAAAATTTGTATTTGTTTCGATATTAATTGGATTAATTTTAGGTACATTGTTAGCTTTGTGTAAAATTACGCGTCATTCGATTTTAACATGGTTTGCCAATGCATATACATCGATTTTCCGAGGGACCCCATTAATTTTGCAATTGATGATAATTTTTTATGCGATCCCTCAGTTAACAGGTTATGATATTCCAACCTTTTTGGCAGCTATTTTAGCATTTGGATTGAACTCTGCAGCCTATGTTTCGGAAATTATTCGTGCAGGGATTATGGCAGTGGATAAGGGACAAGTGGAAGCGGCGGAAGCCCTTGGTATACCGTATCGACCGATGATGTTGAATATTATTTTGCCGCAAGCGGTGAAAAATATTTTACCGGCCTTGATGAATGAATTTATTACATTAACAAAGGAATCGGCCGTTGTCTCAACGATTGGATATTTAGACTTAATGCGCCGAGCCCAAATTATTGGCGCCCAGCTTTATCGAAACTTTGAACCGCTGCTGGTTGCCGGACTCATCTACTGGGTCATGGTTGTCATTTTAACAAAACTTGGCAGCATTGTGGAACGGAGGTTGAGAGCAAGTGATTAAAGTGGAACAAATTACGAAAGTATTCGGGAAAAACCCGGTTTTGAAAAATATTAGCACAACCATACATCAGGGGGAAGTCGTAGCTATTATCGGTCCATCAGGTTCGGGAAAATCCACTTTTTTACGCTGCCTTAACTTATTGGAAAAACCAACGGAAGGAAAAATTTATATTAAAGATCAAGAAATCACAAATCCGAAAGTGAATATTTTGGAGGTTCGCAAACATATCGGCATGGTTTTCCAACAATTTAATCTCTTCCCGCATATGACGGTTTTAGAAAATGTTACGTATGCGCCACAAAAGGTAAAAAAGTTAGCGAAAGGGGAAGTAGAAAAAAATGCCAAGGATCTTTTGGCAAAAGTTGGTTTAAGTGACAAGGTGGATAGCTATCCAAGCCAGTTGTCAGGCGGTCAAAAACAGCGGGTAGCCATTGCCCGGGCACTCGCAATGGAGCCGGAAATTATGCTGTTTGATGAACCGACATCCGCACTCGATCCGGAAATGGTGAAGGAAGTACTGGATGTAATTAAGGATTTAGCGGAAACGGGGATGACGATGGTGATTGTCACCCATGAAATGAATTTTGCGAAAGAAGTGGCTGATCGGGTGATTTTTATTGATGATGGTGTCATTTTAGAAGATGCTGAACCCCATCAATTTTTCAACGAGCCAAAGAGTGAGCGGGCAAAGGATTTCCTATCGAAACTACTTTAATTTTATGGTCTTGAGGGGAGCTCTCAAGACCAATATTTATGGGGAATTTTGGGAAAATGGTTCAACGGATTGACTGATATGGGACAAAATAGACGGAAACTTCATAAATATGCGTAACTAGCTGTCTATGAGACAAAACTATCAAAAATAGAAGCGAAACTGTCTCATAGACGGGCTCTATGGGACAAAACAAGTGGAAAAGTAAGCGAAACTGTCCCATAGGATTGTCGGAATCGCACTGTATGAGACAAAACTATCAAAAATAGAAGCGAAACTGTCTCATAGACGGGCTCTATGGGACAAAACAAGTGGAAAAGTAAGCGAAACTGTCCCATAGGATTGTCGGAATCGCACTGTATGAGACAAAACTATCAAAAATAGAAGCGAAACTGTCTCATAGACGGGCTCTATGGGACAAAACAAGTGGAAAAGTAAGCGAAACTGTCCCATAGGATTGTCGGAATCGCACTGTATGAGACAAAACTATCAAAAATAGAAGCGAAACTGTCTCATAGACGGGCTCTATGGGACAAAACAAGTGGAAAAGTAAGCGAAACTGTCCCATAGGATTGTCGGAATCGCACTGTATGAGACAAAACTATCAAAAATAGAAGCGAAACTGTCTCATAGACGGGCTCTATGGGACAAAACAAGTGGAAAAGTAAGCGAAACTGTCCCATAGGATTGTCGGAATCGCACTGTATGAGACAAAACTATCAAAAATAGAAGCGAAACTGTCTCATAGACGGGCTCTATGGGACAAAACAAGTGGAAAAGTAAGCGAAACTGTCCCATAGGATTGTCGGAATCGCACTGTATGAGACAAAACTATCAAAAATAGAAGCGAAACTGTCTCATAGACGGGCTCTATGGGACAAAACAAGTGGAAAAGTAAGCGAAACTGTCCCATAGGATTGTCGGAATCGCATTGTATGAGACAAAACTATCAAAAATTAAAGCGAAACTGTCTCATAGAAAGGGTCTCAATCCCAAATTATGATTTGAAGAATGAAAAATTGACTGCAAGAACGGCTGTCGGTGAAAAATCAAGCGTTGAAAAAACGAAATCTAGCATCGAGACGGGTTCTAAAAACCAAATTAAGTGCAAAGTAATGAAAAATTGGTATCGAGACCGGCTGACAAAGCAAATTTTGCATAGAAGAATGGCAAGCTGTCCCCGAGAAATGCTCCATGAGTCTGTCCGACAGAATGCCACAACTGGTAATAGCTACGATATAGCATGTATAAAAATTAGCGATAGAATTATTCAAGTCCATGCATGATCACAAGCTAAAAGAGGTTCATCGCACAGACCCCTAACACATTTACTTCTTTGATAACTTCAAGAATTCCTCGGAAAATTTCATAATTCTCCTATCAATAAGATCGTCATCAATTTCGCTTTCAACATTAAAACTACTGTCGGGAACAAATACATTTCGGGAAGGTACAACGCCTCCAAGAAATTGAATAATGGGTCTTAAATGATATTCAGCGACGAGAAAATATTTATCAGAACCGGCAGTTGAAATAAACCCGACAATTTTATCCCGAAAAGCTCTTTCAGGTAAAAAATCCAACAAATTTTTTAAACTGCCGGAAATGGAAGCTTGGTAGATTGGCGTTCCAATAACAATACAGTCCGCTTCTAGTAGTTTATTTACAACAAGTTGTGTGTCATCATTATAATAGGAAAGTGGATAACCCCGCATGAATTCCACATCATAGTCCTTTAAATCAATCAATTCTATTTCAATATCTTGATTTTGCAATTTTGCGGCATGGAGTACTTTAAAAACCATGTGTGAAGTTTTATGCCCTGTTAATGCACCTGATAAGCCAACGAATTTCAAACGATGTTCCCTCCCTTTATGGTTTCATTTTAAGTATATAGCTCGAATTTGGGATTTTCAAACCGGAATCACAATCACGATTTCTAATAAAAATCAGGATCTTTAAATGGGATTCTGAAAAACCTTTATCGACCATGAATTTGGAATTTTCAACAGACAGGAATCATGACCACAATCTTAAATAAAAACCAGGACCTCAAAATAAGATCCTTAAAAATAAACATTATAATACCTTCGTCGTCCACGTTTCCCCGTTCCACACATTCGTGACAATATCTTCGTAAAATTCCGGTTCATGGCTTATGAGAAGGATGCTGCCTCTGTACTCTTTCAAGGCACGTTTCAACTCCTCTTTGGCGTCAACGTCAAGATGGTTCGTCGGTTCGTCGAGGACAAGGACATTCGATTCTCTATTAATTAATTTGCATAAACGGACTTTCGCTTTTTCACCACCGCTTAACACATTAACCTTACTTTCAATATGTTTCGTCGTCAAACCGCATTTGGCTAGGGCTGCACGCACTTCATATTGAGTCATATGGGGGAATTCGTTCCAGATTTCATCCAAGCAAGTATTGGCAATAGCAGTTTTGATTTCTTGCTCAAAATAACCGATATGAAGATAATCGCCTAACTCTACATGACCTGACACCGGAGCAATTTCGCCAAGAATACTCCTTAACAAGGTCGTTTTCCCAATCCCGTTCGCCCCGACAATGGCAATTTTTTGGCCGCGTTCCATTTTCAAATTCAAAGCTTTCGAAATCGGATCGCCATTGTAGCCGATAACCAAGTCCTTTGTTTCAAAAATAACCCGACCGGCTGTACGAGCTTCTTTAAACTTGAAGGAAGGTTTTGGCTTTTCTGAGGCAAGTTCAATCACTTCCATTTTATCCAGCTTTTTTTGCCTCGACATCGCCATATTTCTTGTTGCAACACGGGCTTTATTCCGAGCAACAAAATCTTTCAACTCGGCAATTTCCTGTTGTTGTCTTTTGAATGCCGCTTCCAATTGTTGCTTTTTCATTTCATAAACGCGCAAAAAATCATCATAGTTGCCGACATAACGGGTGAGTTCCCGATTTTCCATATGATAAATTAAATTGATTACACTATTTAAAAAGGGAATATCATGGGAGATTAAGATAAAAGCATTTTCATATTCCTGTAAATACCTTTTCAACCACTCAATATGCTGAACGTCCAAAAAGTTGGTCGGCTCGTCCAGTAATAAAATATCCGGTTTTTCCAACAGCAATTTAGCCAACAATACTTTTGTCCGTTGACCGCCGCTTAAATCATGAACATCATGGTCAAGACCAATATCCGTCAACCCAAGACCACGGGCAATTTCTTCCACTTTTGCATCGATTAAATAAAAATCGTTATGGGTTAGCAAATCTTGCATTGTTCCGGTTTCTTCCAACAAAGCTTCAAGCTCTTCCGGTGAGGCTTCCCCCATTTTGGCAAACAACGCATTCATTTCTGCTTCCATATCAAATAAATATTGGAATGCACTTTTTAACACATCACGAATCGTCATCCCTTTTTCGAGGACAGCATGTTGGTCAAGATAGCCGACCCGAACCCGTTTTGCCCATTCAATTTTCCCTTCATCCGGCTGCAATTTCCCGGTAATAATATTCATAAATGTTGATTTACCTTCTCCATTGGCACCGACAAGGCCAATATGTTCCCCTTTTAACAGCCGGAATGAAACATCTTCAAAAATGGCCCTGTCGCCAAAGCCATGACTTAATTTTTCTACATTTAAAATACTCATAAGGCACTCCTTTAAATTGATACTCATACCGTTCTTTGATAAACATCTTTTCATTATAACTTGAAACCAAGAACGGACGAGGAAAATCAGCTAAGCATACCGTTCTTTAATAGACATCCTTTTCATTATAACGGTAAAATTTTATTTATGGTAGCAGGAAAATTTAACAAAACGCAAGAGGCTCGAATATATATCAAGGGAAGGGAGGTGTGGGCGATGGTTTATTATCGGAATGGGCTGCCAATGAGAAATGCCAATGTGCTTACTGTTTTTGGTGAGGGAAAAGTGCATGTCGAACCGAATTTGGCATTCATCACAATTGGTATAGTCAGAGAAAATAAAAATTTACAGACAGCACAGGCTGAAAATAGTGTTGCCTCAAACAATGTCATCCAGGCGCTGCTTGCACTTGGCATCAATCCGAATCATATCCGGTCGGTGGAATACCGGATTGACAATGTATATGATTTTGTCGATGGAAAGCAGATTTTTCGTGCCTATGAAGTCCGGCATTTATTGGAAGTTCGGGTCGAAAACATTGGTCAAATCGGGCTTGTTGTCGATACATCGGTGGCACAAGGGGCAAATATCATTTTTAATATTCGCTTTGATACATCGAATCGGTCGGCAAAATATCATGAGGCTTTGACGTTGGCATTATCAGATGCGCACGCGAAGGCGAGAACAATTACAAATGGGTTGGGTGTTGTTTTTCAACCGATTCCAATTGAAATTACGGAGACAAGGCAAGGTGTGGTCCCTGTCCCTTATCAAACTTTTACCCTGGAAAAAGTTGCCGGGGCCAGCACACCGATTGAGCCGGGGACGTTGCAAATTGAGGCTAGTCTAATCGCAAAGTTTTTATATTGATTTTTTGCTTAGCACTCAAAAGGGTTTTATGGAAAGATTTGCACCAAATATCGTATGAAGACAAAAAGTACTGCTATTTGAGCAATTTTTATAATGAAAAACCAAAACATATGACATTTATCATACTCATCTCTTGACGTTTATGACTAATAAAGACAAAGTTTTCCGTCTAAAATAGAAAATTAAAGAATCATTATTTTAGGAGGAAAATATGAGCAAGGATAAAGAAAAACAGGTACAATTGAAAAAGAGTGTTGCCCCTTTTGCAAAGTCTGAAACGAGAAAGAGTGTGTTACAAATCATTAATTCAATCGTTCCCTTTCTTCTGCTTTGGATTCTTGCCTATCAAAGTTTGGCGATTTCCATTTGGCTGTCTTTATGTTTTTCTGTCATTGCGGCAGGCTTTGTCGTCCGGATTTTTATCATTTTCCACGATTGTACACATATGTCATTTTTTAAAAACGGTAAAGCAAACCGAGTTGTTGGGACGATTACCGGAATTATTACACACTTTCCCTTTGAAAAATGGAAACGAGATCATGCCATCCACCATGCAACAAGCAGCAATTTAGATAAACGGGGCACAGGTGATGTTTGGGTCATGACGGTGCAAGAATATACCGAAGCATCATTTTGGAAAAAGTTGGGATATAGACTTTACCGAAATCCGTTTATATTATTTGGACTAGGCCCGCTATATCTTTTCTTTATATCGAACCGGTTTAATCGGAAAGGCGCAAAACGGAAGGAACGGTGGAATACGTATTTAATAAATGTTTCCATTGTTGCCATTTACGCGTTGTTAATTTGGGCAATCGGCTGGCAATCATTTTTAATTGTTCAAGTGCCTATTATGTATATCGCCGGTGTACTCGGTATTTGGCTATTTTATGTCCAACATACCTTTGAGGATTCTTATTTCGAAAATGAAGAAGAATGGGATTACGTAAAAGCCGCAGTCGAAGGGAGTTCATATTACAAGCTTCCGAAAGTTTTGGAATGGATAACAGGAAGTATCGGCTACCACCATGTTCACCATTTAGCTCCAAGAATACCGAACTATCACTTAGAAGAGGCCCATGAATCAACACCGCCATTGCAAAAAGCAACAACCATTTCTTTGGCAACAAGTCTAAAATCGATTCGCTTTCGTTTATATGATCAAGAGACCATGTCCTTCTTAAGTTTTAAAGAATATAAAGAACGAATAAAAACAACAGGAGCCCGTTTACATTTGGGTACCGGAAGACCGAACATTCAAGAAAAGTAAAGAAAACTTGGTGAGTGACGAGCCTTTATGCGAAGGCAGAGCCGATTTACACGTATCCTTAATTCTTAAAATTTCCCGCTACGTCGAATTTACATCCTAGCCGGAACGTATAAAAAAATGTCCCTTTAAAATGCCCTTCCATTTAATTCGAGAAGGGTTTTTTGATATACTTACTAAAAAGTCTGTATACAAGGGGAAAGACCGATGCAAAAATGGTATCAAATATTTTCAAAAAATACCGGAATTAGTATTTATGCGTGGATCATCTTTTGTCTTCTGCCATTTTATTTTGTTATCGTTTCATCCACGCCCGCTGAAATTGTGATTGGGATTATCATGATTATGTTATTTTTTGCCGTATACAGACTCGCTTTTATAAAAAAGGGCTGGACGGTTTATGTTTCTGTAGCGGTAGAAATCATATTAAGTACTTTGTTGACTTTATATTTTGGTTATGTGTATTTTTCACTGTTTCTGGCATTTTTCATTGGAAATATTCAAGGGAAAGCCGGGTTTATTACATTGTACATTATCAATCTTGTAACAACAATCGGTTCGGTCGTTGCCGGCTTTTTTATTCAAAAGCAAATTTTTTTCTCACAGTTGCCATTTATTGTAATCAGTGTAACAGGAGTCATATTGCTACCGTTCATTATGTATAATCGGAACAAACGCGAACAACTGGAACAAGAGCTGGCGGATGCGAATCTACGGATCTCTCAGTTGATGGTAATTGAGGAACGTGAACGGATAGCCCGTGATCTCCATGACACTCTTGGTCAAAAGCTGTCACTGATCGGTTTAAAGAGTGATTTAGCCGGGAAGCTGCTGGATAAAGATCCCAATCGAGTAAAAAGGGAAATTTATGATATTCATCAAACGGCAAGGACAGCCCTAAAGGAAGTCCGTGACATGGTTTCTATGATGAAACGGATAAGGTTGAAAGAAGAAGTGTTACGGACCCAACAGATGATTGAGTCGGCAGAGATGGAGTTTAAATTAATTGGGAATCCGGAACTTCCATCTACACCTTTATTTGTTGAACATGTGCTGAGTATGTGTTTAAAGGAAGCTGTGACAAATGTGGTAAAACATAGTAATGCAACCGTCTGTGAGGTACAAATTATCCATTCGCCAAGTGAAGTATCGATTCATATCCGTGATAACGGGGTAGGCATTCCGGATCAACTTGATTCCATAAAAGGTCATGGTCTTCGAGGGATGAGGGAGAGACTAGAGTTTGTCAACGGAAATTTAGCAATTGATCGTACAAATGGAACAAATGTGAAGATTTGGGTTCCACTTTTTCATAAGGGGGAGGTATTATGATACGGATTGTCATAGCAGAGGATCAACGGTTGTTATTGGGGGCGCTCGGTTCTCTACTCGATTTGGAAGAGGATATGCAGGTTGTTGGGATGGCCAGAAATGGGGAAGAAGCATTAAAGCTGGTAAAAGAACACAAGCCGGATGTTTGTATCATGGATATTGAAATGCCGGTTATGAACGGTTTGGAGGCAGCAGAGCAATTAAAAACAGATCCTTGTAAAGTAATTATTTTAACAACATTTGCTCGGGCAGGTTACTTTGAAAGGGCAAGAGCAGCGGGTGTCAGTGGCTATTTATTAAAGGACAGTCCCAGCGAGGAGTTGGCGAATATGATTCGGGTGATTATGGGTGGACGAAAGGTTTATGATCCGGAGCTGGTTGAACTTGCCTATAGTGAAGAAAATCCGCTAACAGCCCGGGAAGAACAGGTCATCAAGTTAATTGCAGAAGGGAAAAATACGCAGGAAATTGCCAAAACACTATTTCTCACAACAGGAACCGTCCGAAATTATGTATCGGTCATTCTTGATAAATTACATGTGAGTAACCGTATTGAAGCCATTACCAAATTTAAGGAAAAGGGCTGGTTTAAATAGAGGAAAGGCCGACTCACCGCGAGTTTTGTAAGAGTAGGGAAAATGCCGAAGAGAAGGGGGCGCTCGCAAACGAAAATCAACCCTTACATTTCTCTTGGAAATTTTTGGGGGATCAGTGAAGAGTTTCTCTCAACCCTTACTTCCTCCTTGAGACTTTTTATTTGGTAAGGAAGGTTATAGAGAAGGGGATCCCGTAAATGTAATCCCCCTTACAGCTTTCCTGGAAATTTTTGGTAAGGGGGATCAGAGAGGGAGATATAACCCTTACTCGCAGCTGACTTGAAAGTAAAATTAAGGAACTCAATTGTTCACCGCCATTTTCCCTAATGGTCCTTCTTCATTAATTACCTCCATCAAATCATATACAGAAATTGGGAACATCGGAAAACCAAAAGCATATGGGGTAATCTCATAAAGTTGAAAATAAATTACCAGTGCTTTATCAGCTATATAAAAATCTTGATTAGGACGAATCTGTTTAAAATCGTCCAGTAAAAAGATGTCCCGCTTAGCAATTTGTTCTTTAATTAACTGGGATAATCGCCCGACATAAGCACTCCCCGGTTTAAATAAGTCGGCTAACTGATACTGCTGGCCGGTTTTTGAATCAAAGGTTAAAGACTTGATATAAGTCATCCCGTGGGCAGCGTGATCTTGATAACCGTAATTAGCAAGGCTCAGGCTTAACACATTGCGCTGGTTATTTTTGATTTCATAGGTTCCGAGCATGCTTATTAATGTTGTCGGTATGTCGCCAAATAATGTGTTTATTAATTGTTGTGTTGTGTTTACTATCGCACGGTTCATTAAATGCTCCGCTTGTTTATTCTCCAGATCGTGCACAACCGGATAATAAACAACGATGTCCGGCCCGCCCTGAACCTTTTCTGTTTTAATTGACACAGGAAATGAAACCGCCATACTCCTCATCCCTTTACATGAATTTCTGTATTGTATTCTTTTAAAAGGAAAAAGGTGTATTTACCTAATTTCAAAAGTACTTTAATATGGTCATGATTGTTCAGGAATATGCTGTGGAAAGTTTTTGTAAAAACTAAGAAAGCAGGCGGGGGATACCTGCTTTTTTAATGAGTCATCTATATATAAAAAGGGGAAGGATTACGCATGTGCTAAAGCTGCGTTTAAAATTCTTTTTGCATTTTCTACTCGTTCTTGGGAAGGTGGTTCAACATCTTTTAATTTATATTCCAATCCTAGGCTTTCCCATTTATAAACACCTAGTTTGTGATATGGCAAGACTTCAATTTTTTCAACATTATTCAGTGTTTTGATAAAATCGGCAAGGCGCAACAGGTCTTCGTCAAAGTCGCTCAATGTTGGTACCAAAACATGACGGATCCAGACGGGTATATTTTTTTCAGATAAATATTGGGCAAAGTCAAGAATATGTTCATTTGTCATACCTGTGATAAACTTATGTTTCTCACTATCGATATGCTTTAAATCAAGCAAAATTAAATCCGTATATTGCAAAAGTTCATCGAGTTTTTCCATAAAATTCGGGCGACGGTTAAATGGTCCGCCTGAACTGTCAATCGTTGTGTGAATGCCGTGTTTCTTGCATTCCTTGAAAAGTTCAATTAAAAAATCCATTTGTAAAAGTGGTTCACCGCCGCTGACTGTAATACCACCGCCGCTTGCTTCAAAGAATGGTAAATAGGATAATACATCGTCCATAATTTCTTGAACGGTCATTTCTTTGCCATTCCCGATTTTCCAAGTATCCGCATTGTGACAATATTGGCATCTCAGTAGGCAACCTTGGGTAAAAACAACATATCGTAACCCGGGTCCGTCTACTGCACCAAATGATTCAACAGAATGAATCCGACCTGTTACCATTTTGCATCCTCCTTGCTTTTTAAAGGGGAGGAGAAGCTGATTAGATGGCTTCTCCGTCTCTTAATTTGTCTAGCTCCGGCTCCTAGAAACTGCTAAACTTCCCGCCCCTTCACGTCGATAAGTCATCATCGGCTTATTCAAGCCGTGATTCCTTTATCTCGTTACGGGGGCAGTCCAGTTTATCAGTTTCTAAACAGTCGCCTTCGCTTTTCTTTGTCTAGCTCCGGCTCCTAGCGACTAGCAAACTTCCCCTAACCTCCGTACGATAAGTCAACATCGGCTCGTTCCTCGCCGTGTTTCCTTTATCTCCTTCGGTTTGGGTCCAGTTTGTACGTCGCTGGGCAGTCGCCTTCGCTTTTCTGTCTACATTGATTCGTGGAACGTACGATTTATGACATCGATTTGTTGTTCACGAGTTAATTTTATAAAGTTAACGGCATATCCGGATACACGAATGGTTAATTGTGGATATTTTTCCGGATGATCCATAGCGTCTAGTAAGGTTTCACGGTTCAAGACGTTAACGTTTATGTGGTGACCACGTTTTGTCATATAACCGTCCAGCATACCGACTAAGTTACTTACTTGAGATTCATCTTCACGACCAAGTGCTTTTGGTGTGATGGTGAATGTATTTGAAATACCATCAAGAGCATCTTCATAAGGTAATTTTGCAACAGATGTTAAGGAAGCAAGGGCACCTTTTGTATCACGACCATGCAATGGGTTTGCTCCCGGTGCAAATGGTTTACCGGCTTCACGACCATCAGGAGTGTTCCCAGTTTTCTTACCGTATACAACGTTTGAAGTAATCGTTAAGACAGATTGTGTTGGAACAGCATTCCGGTAAGTGTGATGTTTACGAATCTTTCTCATCACTTCTTTAACAATCCATACAGCAATTTGGTCAACGCGATCATCGTTGTTCCCATATTTAGGGAAGTCGCCTTCGATTTCATAATCAACTACAAGCCCATTTTCGTCACGGATCGTTTTTACTTTTGCATATTTAATTGCACTTAACGAGTCAGCACAGACAGAGAGTCCGGCAATCCCGCAAGCCATTGTCCGTAAAATATCACGATCATGTAAGGCCATTTCTAAACGTTCATAACTGTATTTGTCATGCATGTAGTGAATAACGTTTAATGTATTTACATAAAGCTCACATAACCAGTCAAGCATGGCATCGAATTTATCCATTACTTCATCATAATCCAGATATTCAGAAGTGATTGGCGCAAATTTCGGTCCAACTTGAGTTTTTATACGTTCATCGACACCGCCGTTGATTGCATAAAGAAGAGCTTTTGCAACGTTCACGCGGGCACCGAAGAATTGCATTTGTTTACCGATTCTCATTGCAGATACACAGCAGGCGATACCGTAGTCGTCACCGTAAATTTCACGCATCATATCATCGTTTTCATATTGAATGGCACTCGATTTAATCGACATTTTTGCTGCATATTTCTTGAAGTTTTCCGGTAATTTTGTTGACCAAAGAATCGTTAAGTTCGGTTCCGGAGCCGGTCCTAAGTTATCCAAAGTGTGCAGGTAACGGAATGAAGTTTTTGTTACCATTGGACGACCGTCAAGGGCAATACCGCCGATGGATTCAGTTACCCAAGTCGGGTCACCGGAATATAATTCATTGTATTCAGGTGTACGAGCAAATTTTACAAGACGCAGTTTCATGATAAAATGGTCAACTAATTCTTGAGCTTCTTTTTCGGTTAATGTACCATTTTTTATGTCTCTTTCAATGTAAATATCTAAGAAAGTGGAAGTACGACCAAGGCTCATTGCTGCACCGTTTTGTTCTTTAATGGCCGCAAGATAAGCAAAATATAACCATTGAATCGCTTCTTTTGCATTGGTAGCCGGTTTACTGATATCATAACCGTAAGCTAATGCCATTTGTTTTAATTCTTTTAAAGCACGAATTTGTTCTGAGTATTCTTCCCGTTCACGAATAACATCGTCAGTCATTGTACGGTCGCCGATATAATTTAATTCGTTTTGTTTTTGTTCAATTAGGAAATCGACACCGTATAAGGCAACGCGACGATAGTCACCGATAATCCGACCACGGCCATATGCATCCGGAAGACCGGTAATAACTCCGGCATGACGAGCAGCTCTCATTTCCGGCGTGTATGCATCGAATACACCTTGGTTATGAGTTTTCCGCCAGTCAGTGAAAATATGTTCAATTTCTTTGTCAAGTTCAAAACCGTATGCTTCCAATGCTTGTTTTGCCATGCGGATACCGCCAAACGGCATTAATGAACGTTTGAAAGGTTTGTCAGTTTGGAAACCGACGATTTGTTCAAGGTCTTTATTTAAATACCCTGGACCATGAGATGTAATAGTTGATACAATTTTCGTATCAGCGTCTAATACACCGCCAGCTTCCCGTTCTTTTTTCGATAATTCCATAACTTGATCCCAAAGTTGTTTTGTTGATTCAGTCGGACCTTCCAAGAAACTTTCATCACCGGTGTAAGGAGTAAAGTTTTTAATAATGAAATCACGCACGTCAACTTCTTCTTGCCATTTACCAGGTTTAAAGCCTTCCCAATATTGAGTCATTTCTCATGCCTCCTAAAATTAATTTGTTCACTATTTCACATATTTGTTTAAAAAAATATATAACAGGTAAAATGTTGTTACTGATACAGTTTTGAAATATTTTTGTAGTGAACAATCTTTCTATGAATATAATAGCACTTTCATAACTAATTTCAAAGCAATTTTTTTTACAAAAATGTGATAAAAGTTAGTTTTACACTGATTTTCACATAAAATTCACATTTACTAAGAAAACCCTGAAAAAATGATAGAATATATGTTTGTATTATATATTTAAAATAAGATAGTGCTGAACTGTATTACTAAAATTAATTTAATAATTTCTGAACTTGTCTCATAGAAATATAATATCATATATGTTTTCGGTAATCGAAACAAAGTGATGGGGGTTTTCTTCATCCCCTCTGATGTTAGTTATGGTTAGTTACCAATCGGACCTTAACGGGTAGTTCATTTCCCCATATATTTTCTCGTAAACTCCTAATCTTGAGGCGGGGTCTTACTGCCTGTTAAAGTGGCTAATATCATGCAGAGAAAATCAATTGAGACAAAAAGGAGTTATTTATGAGTAATTTTTTTAAAGGAACCATTTTATTGGCAGCAACAGCTTTTATAAGTGAGTGTATTGAATTTTTAATTAATTTAACAATAACAAAAGAATTAGGTGAATATGGTGTGGGTCAATACATGACAATTATTCCATTAATTGGACTTGTCATGATCATTGCAAGCATGGAGTTGCCAATTTCCATTTCAAAATTTATCGCTGAAAAGGAAGAACTTTATCATTTGACCATGTTAAATTATGCTATGAAACTGACAATAATTTTCATTTCAATTTTATTAACGGTTTCAATACTAATTTTTATGATTTTCCCGATTTTTAGTGAGATCCACCCGCTGATTCGCTGGGTTATTTTGCTATTAGTCCCGATTGTATCGATTTCTTCCATTGCCCGGGGTTATTTTGTCGGTATTCAAAAAATGGGACAAGTTGCTGTTTCGAATTTGCTGAAAAGAAGTACACAACTTTTTATCCTTGTATTTATTTATCAAATGTTTGATTTTCAGCTTGAAGTTGCTATTTTGATTGCGTTATTTTCATTAATTGGCGGTGAGCTGCTTGTTTTTATTTATTTAATCAGTGCTTATGTTTTGCAGCTAAGGTATTTAAAAAACCGACCAGCCGTAAATATCCCTAAGAGTCAACTGGCGAAAAGTTTAATGGAAGTTTCCGTGCCAACAACTGCCATGAGAATATTCCATTCTTTGACCCATGCCATCCAACCGTTCTTGATTAAGTATACTTTAGTTGCTGCCGGTTTATCAATGGGAGAAGCGACGGAAAATTTTGGGTTAATTTCAGGTGTTGCGATGACGATCGGCTTTTTTCCGGCCTTTATTGCCCATTCATTAATGACTGTTTTAATCCCGAATGTTTCACAAGCATTTGCCAGTCACAACCATGAACAATTGCTGCAATTGTTGAAGCGTGTTATTTTATTGACTTCTTTATACGGGATTCCTGTCACTGCAGGCTTCTACTATTTTGCCGATGAGTTAACGGGAATATTTGTGAATTCAGCAACAGCATCCTATTTTTTTCAGCTAATGTTGCCTTATTTTTTTCTTCATTATTATACCATTCCATTTCAAGCGTTTTTGATTGGAATGAACTTGGTTAAAGATGCATTTTTACATAATATATGGACGACGATTATTTCTTTTTTGATGATTTATTTTCTTGGTTCAAATGAGCATTTTGTCATGGATGGGATTATTGTCGGAATGAATATGGGAGCGGTTCTTTTAATGTTGCTGCATTATTTTACGATTTGCAAAAAAATTGGTATATCACCTTTGTCATTAAGAAAAGGGGAGATGTTCATTCCACATTGAGGGATAGGGTAGCATCTTCCCTTTATTTATCGTATAGAAACACTGGTTAAATTTTATTGTCTCGCTCCACAAGGATATGAAAGCTGTATTTAGCGCCTTTGGGGTTAAGAATACAAATTAGCTGATAAATTTTCATATTGTAGGCCCCAAAAATTGTTAACTTGGTTACTGCATGGAGATACATATATTTGTGAAAGCAGTATTTTGGACTTTTCTTATGTGTAACAAATATTTTTCATTATTTGCGCCAAAAATTGTTAACTTGGTAGTTGCATACAGATAAAGATATGTGAGACATTAAGAGTAAATTCGATTCGTATGATGAAAAACTTTATTGTTGATGGATAAAAAAAATAGAGATAAAATAAATTTAATGTCATTTTCATGATTTCTATTGTTGTTCTTGAAAGAAATTTTGATAATGGATTATTTTAAAATATGGTAGAGAGAAGGATTGATGTTGGAACTTGCTTGGTCATTAGCGACTGTAGTTGCTGTATTAAAAATCATTGCGATCGATATTATTCTTTCCGGAGATAATGCTGTTGTCATCGCTATGGCCACAAGAAAATTACCAAAGAAAAAGAGAAATGTGGCAATTTTATGGGGGACAGCCGGGGCAGTCGTTTTGCGGGTGTTATTCGCCAGTGTTATTGCCGTCCTGTTGGGGATACCCTATGTACATTTCTTCGGCGGTCTTTTATTACTGTGGATTTCTTACAAGGTATTAGTGAATCACGATGATAGCAAAGATGTAAAAGCAAAAGACTCAACATTGCAAGCGATTTGGACAATCATCATGGCCGATGCGGTTATGAGTTTGGATAATGTCGTAGCAATCGCCGGTGCTTCAGGTGGTCATATTTTACTGATTTTCTTAGGGGTTCTTGTTAGTATCCCAATTATGGTTTTTGGCTCAAAATTAATTGTTCGTTTGATGGAACGGTTTTCCATTGTACCATATATTGGTTCGGCGATATTAGCCTGGACAGCTAGTAATATGATTACAGGTGATGAACGGATTGCAGATTTGTTAAATATTGAGCAAGGTGTTCTTACTCGTATTTTTGCGATTGTGGTCACAGCTGTTGTGTTATTATTAGGTTACTTAAGCAATAAAAAATGGGGACAACCTAGTTCCAGTCATTAAATATAGTTAATACGAAAAGGGTTCTCCGGTCGGGGAGCCTTTTTTGTACGACTGTGAGAATGGGTCTCGTCGCTAAAAAAAGGAGTTTTCCGCCTCAAAATGGTGACGAGAAGGGGTCTCGTCGCCAAAAAAAGGGCTATTTCGGCTCAAAACGACGACGAGAAGTGGTTTCGTCGCCAAAAAATGAAGTTTTTCGCCTCAAAATGGTAACAAGAAAGGGTCTCGTCGCCAAAAAAAAGAGTTTTCCGCGAAAAAATGACGACGAGAAATGGTTTCGTCGCCAAAAAAGGGAGTATCCTGCCCAAAAACGACGACGAGAAATGGTTTCGTCGCCAAAAAAGGGAGTTTCCTGCCCAAAAGTGACGACGAGAAAGGGTCTCGTCGCTAAAAATAGGAGTTTCTCGGCTCAAAATGACGACGAGAACAGGTCTCGTCGCCAAAAAAAGGGGTTTCTCGGCTCAAAATGACGACGAGAACAGGTCTCGTCGCTAAAAAAAGGAGTTTCTCGGCTCAAAATGACGACGAGAACAGGTCTCGTCGCCAAAAAAAGGGGTTTCTCGGCTCAAAATGACGACGAGAACAGGTCTCGTCGCCAAAAAAAGGGGTTTCTCGGCTCAAAATGACGACGAGAACAGGTCTCGTCGCCAAAAAAAGGAGTTTCCCGCGCAAAAACGACGACGAGAACAGGTCTCGTCGCCAAAAAAGGGAGTCTTCCGGTCAAAAATGACGACGAGAACAGGTCTCGTCGCCAAAAAAAGGAGTTTCGCGCCTAAAAACGACGACGAGAAAGAGTCTCGTCGCCAAAAAAAGGAGTTTCCGGCCCAAAAACGACGACGAAAAAAGAGTTTTCCAGTAAAAATTGACGACGAGTCGGCAAAAATAGATTCATCCCGCCCAAAAATTCTTGCCGAGAAAGATCCCGCCAACACCCTGACACCACAGTTAATGATTATCAATCTAGATTATCTTGGTCTGTTAAAATCAATGTACCTTCTTTGGTAATCGCAATGGTGTGTTCATATTGAGCCGAGTTTTTTCCGTCGATTGTTCGGGCTGTCCAACCATTTGCATCCATTTTTGATAAATATTTCCCGACATTGACCATTGGTTCGATGGTGAATACCATCCCTTCTTTAATTCGCGGTCCTTTTCCCGGTAAACCAAAATGGGGAACATCCGGTTTTTCATGCATGGATGGTCCAATACCGTGTCCGATAAATTCACGGACAACGGAAAACCCTTCTTTTTCCACATATGTTTGAATTGCATGACCAATATCACCGATTCGGTTGCCCGGTACTGCTTTTTCGATGCCTAAATATAATGCATTTTTTGCAACTTCTAATAACTTTTTGTTCAATTCGGAAATTTCACCGACACCATATGACCAAGCGGAATCGGCCAAAGCACCGTTTAAATTAACAACCATATCGATTGTCACAATATCCCCGTTTTTTAATGGGGTTTTTCTTGGAAATCCATGACAAATTTCATCATTGATACTTGCACATGTGGCATACTTATACCCGTGATAACCTTTTTGTTCCGGTGTTGCGCCATGTTTTTTTAAATATTCATCAACGAACACTTCAATATCCCAGGAAGTTATGCCCGGTTCAATCATTTTTGCAATTTCTTTATGGCAAGAAGCAAGAATTTTACCTGCCTCCCTCATATTTTCAATTTCACGTTTTGATTTTAAAACGATCATTTCTACACCGCCTTCAAATACTAAAATATTCGCCTTCAATATTCTATTGTACTCTTTCTCCATTGATTGTTCTAGTTTACCAAAAAATTATCTAATTTCATTTTAAAAGCCGGTCTTCAAGTTTCCTTTGATAATTTTTAAAAACAGATGAATTGGTACGGATTCTTTTCTTTGCCAACAACGAATTGTATTGTAATAATTTTTTTGATAAATCTTGCTCAAATTGTTTCCGCTCTTCATCATTCAAACAATTTTTCATTAAATCTTGGGTGGTCATAATTTCCTTCTTCAATTCGGCTTCTTCCGGACTAAAACCGGCATTCTCTAATATATGGTATGCCATCCTTAAATCCTCGGGAATTCCTGAATCATCTTTCAAATTTAACGGTTTACCCATCCCTTTTAAATTACGAAACTCCCCATCCTGATATGCCTTTTGAATTTTTTCTTCTGCAATTCGCCAAAATAAATCCATCCGACTCCCACCCTTATCGTTTTTAATAAACAGCCTATTATTTTAGTTCGCCATTTATAGTGAACAAACCTTGGCCACAATGCGGATGCGCTTGTTTTAATCCCCTTTAGTTTACCATTTATAATGAAGAAACCCCAGTTTCCGAACCTTTAGATTAGCTTATCGCCTATTAATGAAGAAAACCCTCCGTACAAATGAGGGTTGTTTTACTTATTATTCATTTTTTTCGCAAGGATCCCAGCTCTTCAGCAATAGCTTGTCTTTCGTTTGGTGAAAAACGGTCCCGCTTAATGACAAGTTGATAAATATCGAAAAGTTCTTCGTATTTTTCCTCGTCAAATTGACTGGCTTTCATTATACCAGTATTGATAAAATTTAATTTTTCCGATATTTTATCAACCATATACACCATATTTTCCTTACTTTTGACTGATAAATCCATTCTTATCCCCCTTGTCAAAAATTAATCTCATACTTAGTAGGTAAGTCAAGGACTCCCACCAAAATGGGTACGTCGATTTGCACAATGTTGGTCCCACAAGGACATGAAGCATTTAGCTTATGTTCCTATACTTCAGTGAGGATACCGATTTGATCCCGTACAGATTTTTGCCTTCATTCGCTCATTTATTTGTAAAATGATAAAAAATAATGATATTGTTAATCATAGCATAGCTGATGTTCAGTTGAAATGATTTTTTGTTATAATGCAAAGTGTAAGGTCTTGTCAGTCTGTCCACAAAAACATGTTAGCTACTCATAAACATAAGTTAAAAATTCGTCGGACAGACTCCGTAGATGATTTAAATGAGGTGATTAATTTGATACGGGTATTATTTGTTTGTCTTGGAAACATTTGTCGTTCACCGATGGCCGAAGCGGTGTTCCGTGATTACGTAAATAAAGAGGGGCTTGGTGACAAATTTTTCATTGATTCGGCGGGTCTTGGTGGTTGGCATATTGGGGAAGGTCCGCATCACGGTACAAGAAAAATTTTAAAGAAATATAATATTTCCGGGGAAGGACTAATTGCCAGGAAAATTGAAGCAGATGATTTAGACAAGTTTGATTATATTATTGCCATGGATAATGACAATCTTTCAGGGATCCAACGTTTGCGAAAAGAACATCCAAAGGCTTATGTGGCAAAATTAATGGATTTTGTTCCGGATGCGGATGAAAATAATGTGCCGGATCCTTACTACACAGGAAATTTTGAACAAGTATATCATTTGGTAACAATGGGATGTCGGGCATTATTGGAAAAAATAAAGGCTGAGCATGGTTTGTAGTATAATTAATAGAAAATTACTCTTTTATCGTTTCCAAAATTATATTGGCTGAAAGAGGGGGACATGATGAATAATAAATTTGTGAAGGGCATAATATACGGTGCGTTAATCGGTGGTGTGATCACTTTATTCGATAAAGAGGTTCGGCAACAGGCATTGAGTGAAGGAAAACAAAAGGCGAGACAAATAAAGGGAGTCATTTTAAACCCGCGGGAAACGATTGATGAAATCCAAGGAAAATTTGATCAAGTTCGAAATTCTATTCAGCAATTTAATCGTGATATCCAATTTCTTACCGAAAAAGCTTCGGAAATAAAAGAACTTAGTCTGCAAACAGTAAAAACATTTACGGATGAACAGGAAAGTAAAGAGTATGAAAAGGAAAATTCGAATAATGAAAACCAACGATAGAAAACAGCATTACCGGGTTTTGCCGATGGTTTTTCATAAAAAAAACCTCAAATGAAGGATGTAAGTTTTCTTAAATTGCTGGATGTTCCAAAATGAACAGGTGATACGATGATTAATATAAAAAAGAGTATAAATTGGGTGTTGGATTTATATAGAAGAATTATAAGGCACGACTCTCTCGGGTATTCGGCACAACTGGCTTATTTTTTTCTATTATCGCTATTTCCATTATTAATTACGATGTTTTCTTTACTACCCTATTTACCGCTTAAAACCGAAGATATTATGTATTTTATTAGTGACTTTGCTCCAGGCGAAACAATAACTTTTATAGACTCTACATTGGATACATTATTGGAAAAGCATAATGGCGGGATTTTATCATTTGGTATTATTGCAACACTTTGGGCTGCTTCGAATGGAATGAATGCCATTATTCGGGCGATGAATCTGGCATATGAAATTGATGATGACCGGCCATTTTTCATTGTCCGCGGATTGTCTGTTCTGCTAACGATCGTTATGATTGCAGTATTTATTATTGCTCTTCTATTACCGGTTTTCGGGAAACATATCGGGATCTATATATCTTCAAAATTTGGCTATACGGATCAATTTATCGACACATGGAACACGATTCGTTTTAGTCTTAGTTCCGTGATTCTTTTTATTGTTTTCAGTGCAGTTTATTTTCTGACACCTAACCGAAAAATGAAATGTGCAACAGTGGTTCCCGGAGCTGTTTTTTCAACGATAGGTTGGATACTAGCTTCAATGGGGTTCTCCTTTTATGTGAACAATTTTGGAAATTATACGTTTATGTATGGCAGTCTCGGGGTTATTATCGTGTTGATGATCTGGTTTTATATAACCGGTGCAGTGTTGATTATTGGCGGAGAAATAAATGGATTAAATGAGGAAAATAAACGAAAAAATTGCAAGTGAAAAAATGGATAAATGACAAGCAGTTTTTAAAAAATTAGGAACTGCGTCTGATTTGTTTACGAGGGTACGACATTGGTTATACAAGTGCTGCCACAAAGGCATGGCGCATTAGCATATGTTCAGTGGGGATAGGTGCCCCACTGATGAGCCTCATCTTAACGGGCAGTAACTTTCCTACCTCGGATTTTCGAGTTTATAAAGAAGGTAGGGGCTGCAAAATTCCGAGGTTCGGCAAACCATCAGTGCCTTGCTTTAAGCGGTCACTAAATCTTCCTCCCGTGGGTTAAGGTAAAGGAGGAAGATAAGTGTCCGATTGGCTCGACTAACCAGGAGTGGCGATGAAAAAAACCTACTATTTTAAAAGTCTTAATCCATTCAGAATGACTAATATTGTACTGCCTTCATGCCCAATAACTCCTAGTGGCAGGTCAATTGATTGGAAAAAATTGGACATGACTAATAAAATAATGACACTGATTGAAAAGACGAGATTTTGTTTAATAATGCGGTTCATTCGTTTAGATAAATGGATCGCTTGAGAAATTTTCGTTAAATCATTTTTCATTAAGACAACATCGGCGGTTTCCAGTGCGGCATCCGTTCCTTCTCCCATTGCCATTCCAATATCAGCAGTGGCTAAAGCAGGTGCATCATTGATCCCATCACCGACCATTGCGGTTAATCCATATTTTTCTTTAATTGCGCGTATTTCGTTGGCTTTATTTTCCGGAAGACATTCATAAATATAATGACTGATGCCTACCTCACTTGCAATAGCCTTTGCGGTATTGGCGTTGTCACCGGTTAACATGATTGGTTCAATTCCCAAAGCTTGCAAATTGGTGATCGCCTGTTTTGATTCTTCTCGCACAATATCTTTCAATGCAAAAGCAGCGACAACTTGTTGATCTTTTTCAATATAGACGATTGTATTCCCTTGTTCTTCTAGGAAAGATCTTTGCTTTTCATCAATAACTTCTTCAATATTTCCATCCATAAAGGCCCGTTTCCCGATTTTCCAAATTTCACCGTTGAAGAAGGCTTTTACTCCCCATCCGCTAACGTCTTCTATCGAATCAAGCTCAAATGGTACATTTTGATTTTTTGTTGTGGCAAAGCGGACGATAGCTTGGGCTAACGGGTGATTTGAGTGTTTTTCAATGGCGGCAACAATTTGCAAAATCTTTTGCTTTTCATCTTCCAAATCCGGTTTTACAAGATATTGGCTCACTTCCGGTTTTCCTTGAGTTAATGTCCCTGTTTTATCAAAAGCGATAGCTCGTAAATTTCCTAAACTTTCCAAGTGTGAACCACCTTTAAACAAAATCCCTTTTCTGGCACCGTTTGAAATGGCCGATAATGTTGCCGGCATAATCGAGGCAACGACAGCACATGGAGAGGCAACCACCAACAATACCATTGCCCGGTAAAATGTTTCATTCCAACTCCATCCGAAAATATAATGTGGCAAAAATAACATCAATGAAACAATCGCCAATACCAGTTTTACATATGTGCCTTCAAAACGATCAATAAATTGTTGAGAAGGGGATTTTTGACTTTCGGCATTTTGAACTAAGGTAATAATTTTTTGAAATAATGTTTCACTGCTCGGTTTTGTAATTTCGACGGTAATCGAACCACTAATGTTCACAGTTCCCGCAAAAACATCATCATTCAGTCCTTTACCGACCGGAATCGATTCACCAGTAATCGCAGCTTGGTCAACGCTTGTTCTTCCTTTAATAACACACCCGTCTGCCGGAATTCGTTCTCCCGGTTTTACGAAAATATGGTCACCGACTTGTAATTTTTCGACTGCAACTTTCACTTCTTTTCCATCTTTAATCAGCCATGCTTCTTCCGGCTGTAAACTCATCAATGCGGAGATTTCTTTTCTACTTTTACTCATTGTATACGTTTCAAGAGCACCACTTAATGCAAAAATGAAAATGAGGATGGCTCCTTCTTCCCAATAACCGATTATGGCAGAACCTAATGCCGCAAGCACCATAAGCAGTTCGACATTCAGTGTTTTATTGTGAATCGTATCTGTAATGCCTTCTTTCGCTTTAAAATAGCCTCCAATCACATACGCTAAGATATAAAAGAAGACAGAAACCGCTTGTTGGTCAAGTTTTGCCAAAATCCAACCTGTTAAAATGAGAATACCGCTAAAAAGGGCGAATCCTAATTCGATATAGGGTTCAATTCGGAGCAGTTTCTCTTTAAGAAGTTGATTTTCTTTCATCAGTTTTTTTCGAAGGCTAATATTTAATTCCATTTAAATCACGCTCCTACCTAATTGAGAATAAATCTCAAGTACATATTGGGATTTTATTAATTTTGTTTACCTAATTGAGAATGGAAATCAATTCACATCTGTTAAAATGTAATTGTTCTAGTAGTTGAGAATCATTGTCATTGCTATATTTTACCCATATCTTTGTATAATCATTATATCATATTATAGTAAATTGTAAAGGAAAAAGGCCCATTTTGTTTAAAGTAATTATAAATAAGTAATAAAAATAATTATAAATAAAGCAAAATAAAACAGGCTATCCTTCTTAAATCAAGAATAGCCTGTTTTTTTTCGTACATTAAAAATTCCAGCGTTGATCAGCAAGAGGAAGTTGTTTTTCCTCTTTAAATCCGGCAAGACCAAAAAAGATGAGGAAGAGGATACAGCTAATTAAAAAGAAAAAGCTAATATTAGGTAAATGCTCAATGGCAAGACCGCCGAGAAAAGGCCCGGAAATGCTACCTAAGCTAAAACAAATCGAAATTAATAAGTTTCCTGCCGGTAATAGGTGTTTCGGGATCGTATCTGTTAAAAATGCAATACTTAATGAATAGGTGGAACCCAGAAGCATTCCGGCAATAAAAAAGGCGGCTAACAGAAAATAGGCGGAATGTTCAAAGATACTGGCACTTAAGAAAATGACACTGCCGATTAACATAGCAAATAATAATACATTTCTTCGACCAAATCGATCACTTGCCAATCCCAGCGGCAATTGAAAGATAATAGCTCCGATTGAAAAAGCGGAAATAATAACAGCAATTAAATGAACATCAAAACCTAGCCGCAATCCATATACAGGGAAGTTACCGTTAAGTGATGCTTCTAATACACCGTAACATAAAGCCGGGAGAAGCGGTGCCCAAGCAAATTTAAGTACTTTACCAAAGCGGCCAATTGTTGATCGAATGTTTACCGATTCCATATCATTATTAATTTGATCGGGATATTCATTTTGTAATAAAAAGACGGTCAGCCATGCAAGTAAACTAAAGAAGGCTGTTACATAAAACGGCAAGTTTTCGTTGATGTCGACTAACCTGGTTAAAAGCGGCCCGACGGCAAAACCGATCCCAAAAGATAATCCATAAAGAGATATATTTCTACCTCGTTTTTCTGAAGGTGAAAATGAAGTGATCCATGTTTGGGTTGAAAAATGAAGAATATGATCACCGATACCTATTAACAACCGCAAAATAAACCAGATCATTACGGTGTTCAAAAACGGAAATAAAAATAAAGAAATAATAACAATCAACCCACCGGTAATAATCAAGGGCTTATAGCCGAATTTTCTGAGCGGTGCTTCCATAAACGGAGAAGCAAGTAATACCCCTAAATATAAGCCTGTTGCATGTAGTCCGTTGACCGTAGATGAAACCCCGCGATTTTCTAAAATAATCGCAATCAATGGTAACAACATCCCTTGTGACAAACCGGAAATGATGACAAGCGCAACTAAAATGGGGAAGCGTAACTTTGTGTTTTTCATGTTCCGATTTCTCCCTTACTGTAATTTCCATAATATGAATGGTATCGGTAAATTGCAAAGTTGGCAAGGGAAACTTATTCGTATTAGAATGTTATTTTTTTAAAACTATTCGTTTGAAAGGGGAGATCGAGTGGAAATACGTGGAACTTCAATCGTAGGGGACACTGATTATAAATGGCTTTCAAGTTGCAAAAATACTAAAAATTACGCTCTTGTGGGGAATTACAATCCTCATTGTTAATGGGTTTACAAGTTACATGTGTGGCAAGGTTTATACGATCAACATGTGTAGGTCTGAACAAACCGAAAGCATGCAGCCATCCAATTTTGCAGCCATCTTTCCACACCGTTGCAAATCGGACATTTCATTTCCACCAATGTATGTAGCCATCTTTCCACACCACTAAAAAATAAAACCGAGTGGCAATTCATAACCCACCCGGTTCATTTATTTTACGATTAGTTTTTTAAAAATAGTTTGAACGATTCACCCCCAAAAGTTCATTCACGATTCCAAGCGAGGTTCATGCATTCCATCCAAAATCTTCGTCTGTCCCCTCCTCTCAGGTGCAGTGATAGAATGGAATATTCGCTTCCCTCCTTTTCCTTTTGTTAATACATAAATATTAGGAACGTTTTATTAATATTCTGATTTTAAAACAATTTTTTTAGAAAAATTTTTGGATAAGAATAACAAGCATAGCGAAAAATATAGTCAAAATGAACATGGAAGGAGTTTCAAAGATGAATAAACCCTTATTGAAGTTATTTTTTCTAGTCTTGGCATTATTATTGACTGTGATTCTAAATCATCCGATAAGCTTTGCGGAAAAAACAGAAGTTCCACCAAAAAGTAAACCGGAGCAAAAATTCGAAATTCCAAGTTTTGTATTAAATGTGGCAAAGGAAAATACGTATCCAAATGCATCCCAAGATTTGCCACAACTTCAACCAAGTGAATTAACGAAAGAATTGCTTGAAACATCGAAAGTAAAAATAGAAAATCCGGATTTAATATTAATGCTAAATGAGTCTTCCATCAATAAACCGATCATTGCCATGGGACATAAAGCAACGATATATTTGGGACAATGGCCGCTTAACTATGTATCAAAAGAAACATCACCGAATTGGGAATATCAACAAATCAATACGAATTATTATGATAATCGTGGCGGCGATGCACCTTACAAATTCCATTATGTACAAGAAGTTCAAAAAATTGTGCGCGGTGGTTTGACGGCAAAAATTCCCCATGCTAATGATGTGAAAAAGATGATGTTGTTAAAAGCAGCTGAAAAAACAAAATTCCCGTTGTCCTTTGATACGGTTGTCGGAGCAGGAACGAAGAAAGATCAATACTACAATATTCCAAGCCGAAAAGTCGGTTATTTAGATGCATATGCACCTGCCGTGAATGAAAAAGGAACCGTTACGTATGGAGAAGTTTATCTTGTTTTAAAAGGCGGAAAAAAATCGATTGTCGTGAAAAATATTACTTCTCAAGGCATTGGGGCATGGATCCCGATTCAGGATTACGTTTCCTTTAAATTTTCCGCAGTAGAAATGCCAAGATAAGCCGCCGAATTTATCCCGCCCCTTTTGAATTTTACTTGTTACAGCTTTTTGTTGTCGAAATGCCAAGATAAGCCGCGCCGAATTTATCCCGACTTAACGGGCAGTAAGACTCCCACCTCAAGTTTCTCGAGTTTACAAAAAAGAAGGGTGGGGGACGGATTTCCCACCATCAGTGGGGGATGAAGAAAACCCCATTGATGGAAGTTTCACTTGTGGGATTAAAAGAAAGTAGGAAGAAACTGGTTTGTTTCATTGTCAAAATTAGGGCAGTTCTCTAAAATGAAAGAAGGTGTATAATAAGGACAGATATCATTGGAAGGGAGTTATTTTTTTGCCAACGACTCAAGATAAACAGTTTGACATTTTGCAACAACGATTCAACTCATTTATTGAAACATTGGAAACGATGGAGCCGGAACATGTCGACTTGGAAGAAATCGACCGGCTTATCCAAATGATTGGCGATTTGGAAGAAAAATGTAAGCAAATAAAAGAACAAGGATAGTTTTTAAATTAAGCCCCCATTTGAACAGGGGGTTTTTTATTACAAAAAAGGATAAAATTCCAGTAGTGATGCAATTGGATTTTTATCGTTTCGTTCAAGTACGTTGGTTTAGCCAATTCTATTAGACATTTTGGCATACCTTTCCACAAAAATTGTCCAATAGAGCGGTTTTAATGGACATTTTTGTTCGGTATTTTGAAGGTTTTGTCCAATAAAGCGTGATAATCCAATAGACGGTTCAGCACCATTTTTTAACAGTATCGTTCAATAAGTGAGCTACCGACTTCCCTACAAAACGCAGTTCCACTTTTTTAGCATGATTTCCTTTCCTTATGACAAACTAAGAAAAAAGGAAAGGATGGATAACTTTGAAAAGGTGCTTAATGTTATATATGACCGTCATATGCCTGTTTTTTGCACACGGAATGTCAGCAACTTCAGCAACTGCCGTCTCCAATTCAGCGATTCATTGGGGATTTAAAAAAGCAGAAAATGAAGTGCCACCGGAAGCAGGGGCAAACTATGATGAATTACTGAAAAAATATAATGCATTTTATAAAGCCGATCCAACTGAAAAGGTTGTATATTTAACATTCGATAACGGTTATGAGAATGGTTATACCGAAAAAATTTTAGATGTTTTAAAAAAGGAACAAGTTCCCGCTACTTTTTTTGTAACGGGTCATTATCTTAATTCCGCAGCGGATTTGGTAAAGCGTATGGTAAAAGAAGGCCATATTGTCGGCAATCATTCGTGGAGCCATCCGGATTTTACCCAAATTAATGATGCGAAAATCAAGGAAGAGCTGGATAAGGTCAAGCAAAAAACAAAAGAATTGACGGGTCAAGAGGAAATGATATTCATGCGACCGCCGCGTGGAATCTTTAGTGAGCGCACATTGAAAGTTGCGAAAGATGCGGGTTATATCCATGTCTTTTGGTCGCTTGCTTTTGTTGATTGGAAAACCGACCAACAAAAGGGATGGGAATATTCGTACAACGAAATTATGAAACAAATTCACCCGGGGGCCGTCATCCTTCTACATACAGTTTCAAAAGATAATGCGGATGCATTGGAAAAGGCCATTGTCGACCTAAAAAAACGAGGCTATACATTCAAAAGCCTAAACGACTACGTATTGAGTCAGCAGTTTGGAAAGAATAAGATTTTTTATTGAGGAGAAGGTTTTAATACAAATATTGAATACGACCAAAAAGGAGATATAAAAAACTTTATGTGACAATGGTTTTTATTATTGTAGTTTAAGCAGTCGTTTTTTTAAAAGATGTCTTTTTGATACTAAACCGATTGTCTTCGTAACTTTTCACTTCAGTCAGCGGGCGGTCCGACGTTGCCCAAGAATATAGAGTTTTTAATGGCAGCCGACTTTCATCGTTCATCGAAACTTGAGATGGGAGATCTTGATGGATAGCTGTGGAAACACGCATCTTCTCATCTTAAATCTCAAGGGTACCTCATAGATAACTATTAAATTAAGTTCATACAACTTGATATTATTAGTATATAGACTTATCCAAGCATTTTCTGAAGTTCTTCATCTCCTTGAATGCTATCCAATGGTTATCACCCAAAAAGGTTTTAAGGAAAGATTTGCGCCAAATATAGTACTAACAATTTTTATCAAGACACAGTATATTGTCATTTGAGCGTAAATGTTTTTGAAAAATAGGCTTTTTGAGTGCTAATCATCCAATAAGTTCCATTAAATTTTTTGCCTTCACTGATGATTTTTTTAGAAATAGTAAGGATCCAACCCACATTTTACAAACGCATATGTTAAAATATGGATAGATCACTGGTTTTCAATAATCAAAATGCAGGGAGTGAAGAACGTGAAAAAAATCATCAACCATCCGGAACGTGTGGTAACAGAAATGTTAGAAGGTTTAGTTGCTGCTTATCCAAACCAATTAAAACTTATTGACGGGCGGGCGGTCGTGACAAGAAAGAATGTACCGGTAGCGAATAAAGTCGGGATTATTAGCGGTGGAGGAAGCGGTCATGAACCTGCCCATGCCGGTTATGTGGGTCAAGGAATGCTCGATGCAGCCGTTGCCGGAGAAGTATTTACCTCGCCAACCCCTGATCAAATTTTGGAAGCGATTAAAGCCGTTGACAGTGGGAAAGGTGTATTTATGGTTGTCAAAAATTATACAGGTGACGTTATGAATTTTGATATGGCAGCGGAATTGGCTGAAATGGAAGGAATTCAAGTGGACAAAGTCGTAGTCAATGATGATGTGGCAGTGGAAGATAGTACATTTACGACCGGTCGCCGCGGAATTGCTGGGACCATTTTGGTTCATAAAATTGCCGGTGCAAAGGCAGAAATGGGAGCTACATTAGCTGATGTGAAAGCGGTTGCGGAAAAAGTGGTGAAAAATGTTCGTTCGATGGGAATGGCGATTAGTCCATGTACACCACCGGCCGTAGGAAAACCGAGCTTTACATTAGGAGAAAATGAAATGGAAATCGGTCTTGGAATCCACGGTGAGCCGGGTACCGAACGGAAACCCCTTGCGACAGCCGATGAAATTGCCACAGAATTGACCGATCATATTTTTAAAGATATGCCGCTATCAAGTGGGGATGAAGTTGCTGTCATGATTAACGGGTTAGGTGCAACTCCTGAGATGGAACTCTTCATTGTCAATCGAAAAGTGAATCAAATTTTAAAAGAAAAAGGGATCGGGGTTTATGAAACATTCGTTGGAAATTTCATGACATCCCTTGAAATGGCCGGTTGTTCCGTTACCCTTTTAAAATTGGATGACGAATTGAAAGACTTACTGGCTGCTCATGCCAATACACCTGCATTTAAAAAATAACCGGTTGACTGGTGTCGAGGAAATGGAACAATAATCCGGGCATTTTAAAAAATACAGTTTGACTGTGCCTAAAAAAGGAACAGTAATTTGATCATTAAAAAAAACGGGTTGAACAGTGTCGGGAATAAGATCAGTAATCCGGGCATAAAAAAACGAGTGGATAGTGCCGGAAAATGGAGCAGTAATCCCGGCACTTTAGCAATAACTGGAGGGTTCAATTATGGAATTAACAGTTAAAAAAGCAAAACTTTGGATGGAAGCACTAAACGATAAGATCCAAAAACATAAAGAATATTTATCCGAGCTGGACCAGGCCATTGGTGACGGAGACCATGGGGTAAATGTGGCTAGAGGTTTCCGAGAAGTAATGAATAAACTATCCGATGCTGATTATGCGACCCCCTCGGATTTGCTGAAAGATGTTGCCATGGTGTTAATGTCCAAAGTTGGTGGTGCATCCGGTCCGTTGTATGGCACAGCTTTTTTAAAAATGGCGATGGCAACGAAAAATAAGGAAAAATTGACTGAAGAGGACTTGACACTTGCGGTAGAAGAAGCAATTAAAGGTCTGGAGCAAAGAGGCAAGGCACAGCTTAAAGATAAAACAATGTTGGATGTATGGATTCCTGTTCATCATTATATGAAGCAAAACAGTCCGATTGATTGGGGAAATTTGGAGGCAACGGCAAAAGGTGCAATGGAAGCAACAAAAGAATTGCTGGCGTTGAAAGGGAGAGCCGCTTACTTAAAAGAGCGATCGGTAGGTCATATCGATCCGGGGTCAGTATCGTCCTACTACTTATTTCAAACATTAGCGGAAACGATGAGAGAAGGGGACTAATCGATGACCAATGTGAGCTCGTTCTAATTTCACATAGTAAAAAAAGAAGGGACAAATTAAAGGCCGATGTGAGCTCGTTCTAAATTTCACATAGTTTAAAAATAGAGAAGGAGCAAATTTATGACCAATGTAGGAATCGTGTTAATTTCTCATAGTCCAAAAATTGCAGAAGGAGCAAAAGAGCTAATTGAGCAAGTGGTAAAAAATGTCCCTGTTGCAGCTGCAGGCGGGACAGATACAAATGAAATCGGTACAAATGTGGAAAAAATACTATCAGCCATTGATCAAGTATATAGTGAAGCAGGCGTCATCCTTTTTTATGACTTAGGAAGTGCAATGATGAATGCCGAAGTCGCCATCGAATTGGCGGGAAAAGGAAATATCAGAATTGCCGAAAATGTACCCATTGTAGAAGGTGCCTATGTGGGAGCGGTAGAATCCGGAATGGGGCATGGCATCGAGCAAATTTTGGAAAGCTTAGGAAAATCTTTTAAAAAATAACAGGAAAAAAATCATCTAAAACACCTTCGAAATTTACTTAATCAACTCTCGAGGGTGTTTTCTTTTTAGGAGTGTGGGGCTTTCTTAAAAATCTCGCCTGAAGTCATGCAGAGCTTTGTTGCGGTAGTTGGATTAAATACGCTGCTACCCAATGGAGCAATCACAATCAACGTCTAGGACAACTTGAAAAAGAAATTACTCAAATCAAACGGGCAGTAATAGAAACACGTGACAGGGTCATTGAACTAAAAGAAAAGCCAAGAAATATAAGATACATATTTAGACCAGGAAACAGAAAATAGGGAATAAAACGTAAGAAATGAGACTCGTAGCTTGAATTTTTGTCTTCTTTCTAAAACATAATTGAGTTTGGCCAAAAGTTGACTTTCCCTTTCCCCTAAACTACCATATGTTAAAGAATACTATTTCAAACGTAATAAAGGATGAACTTGATGAAAAAATCAACAAACACTAGTGTCAACATACATAAGGGACAAGTGTTTCCAGTAACGATAAAAAGGCTTGGAATCAACGGGGAAGGTGTCGGCTATTTTAAAAAGCAAGTGGTGTTTGTGCCAATGCATTGCCCGGTGAAGAAGTGGTTGTCGAGGCGACCAACATCCATAATCATTTTGCGGAAGGCCGGATCAAGAAAATCCGTAAAAAATCGCCTCACCGTGTCAACCCCCCATGCCCAATTTACGAAGATTGCGGAGGTTGTCAGCTTCAGCACTTGGCGTATAGCCAACAACTTGTCGAAAAACGGGATATCCTTATTCAAGCACTGGAACGCCATACGAAATTGGACATTGAAAAACTTGATATACGGCCGACAATCGGGATGGATGACCCATGGCTTTATCGAAACAAATCCCAATTCCAGCTTGGTGAAATTAAAGGAAATTACATAGCAGGCCTCTATAGTATAAACTCTCATCGCCTCATTGACATTCCCAACTGCATCGTTCAACATCCGGCAACGAATCAAGCGGTGCGTGTAGTTAAAGAAATATTGAGCGATTTACATATTCCGGTGTACGATGAGCGGAAACGGACGGGCTTGGTGCGGACAATTGTTGCCCGAGTAGCGGTAGGAACTGGCGATGTTCAAGTTGTTTTAATAACCGCAAAGAAAGATTTGCCAAAAAAAGAATTAATTGTAGCTGAAATTCAAAAGCGTCTTCCTGAGGTGAAATCGATTATCCAAAATATCAATGGAAAAAAAACGTCACTAATCTTTGGTGATGAGTCACTGCAACTTGGCGGAGAGGAAACGATTCAGGAAGTTTTGGGTGATATCAGCTTTGAATTATCTTCCCGTGCTTTTTTTCAATTAAATCCATTTCAAACGGTAAAGCTTTATGATGAAGTGAAAAAAGCTGCGGGACTAACGGGAAAGGAAAAAGTGGTCGATGCCTATTGCGGTGTTGGAACAATTGGGCTTTGGTTGGCGGATAAGGCCGGAGAAGTTCGCGGCATGGACGTGGTCAAAGAGGGAATTCGTGATGCGAGGAAAAATGCAGAACGACTCGGTCTGAAAAATGTTCATTATGAAGTCGGTAAAGCCGAAACCGTTATGCCGAAATGGGTGAAAGCAGGATGGAGGCCGGATGTTGTTGTCGTTGATCCACCCCGAGCCGGCTGCGACGAAACACTCCTCGATACCATCTTAAAAACAGGTGCCAAAACGGTCGTGTACGTCTCCTGCAACCCATCGACATTGGCGAAAGACTTGAATAAGTTGATGAAAAAGTACAAGATAGAGTACATGCAGCCGGTCGACATGTTCCCGCAGACTAGCCATGTAGAGTGTGTTGTCTTGATGTCAAGGGTGGAGAAATAGGACTATTCAAAGCACTGAGAAATAAAGGGTTTTCTGACATTGCAGCCTTCTCTCGGGAATTTTGTCGAGAATGTTCATGTCAGGAAGCCCTTATTTTTATTCTTGGAGGAAACATATTGGATACATTAAGAAACGTCCCGGTGATTCAAGTTAATTTTGACAGGTCACTGCTTATTATCGGATAACAATATATGGTCTCATCATCTCATAATCCTCGTGCTCCAAAATATGACAGTGCCATATATATAACCCGGTAAATGGTCCGAACTCCATGATTATTCGAGTAACTTGCTTCGGATTAGCTCGAACGGTATCTTTCCATCCTCGTTCTTGTGGTTCCGGCGGCATTGCCGGACCTGTATATTCGATAACTTTCTCCTTGTTAAACTTATCAACATCGAAATTTCTTCGGTCAAGTATTTGAAAATCAATTAAGTGAAGATGAATTGGGTGTGAATCATCAGTTACGTTGATGAGGTACCATATTTCGGTTGTCCCTAATTTTGGGTTTTCTGATATGGGTGCATCCCATGGTTTATTGTCCAATAGCATCCATTCACGACCGTACTGATCCATATTATCATTTAATGTTAGGTATCTTATCCTCGTAACTGACTGTTCCTTTATTTTTGGAACAGGTACCATATAAGCCGGAATTGTACTAGTGTCAACACTTGATAAAGGAAGAGTTACTCTAAATTGCATCACTTGACCAACCGTTAATGGATCCGGTTTGTCACCCCCTGGAAAAGGAGCGGGGGCATCATTTGTCATGATAATATTCTTCCCTTCTAAATTGGTAAAATCAATGATCACATCTGCCCTTTCTGCAGGGGCTAACATGATTTCCCTGATACCAATTGGATATTCCAGCAACCCTCCATCAGTCGCAATTTGATACATAAAATTGTCCAGAATCAAGCTTAATCCTATAGAAACGAGTGTTGGATGCGTTTAAAAGCCTAAAGCGGTATTTACGTGGTTCCACTTCTAAATAAGGCCATACTTTACCATTTACTAGAATCGTATCCCCAATAAATTCAGGAATAATAGACGTTTCTAATTCAGGAATCGGTTTTTCTGGTTGCTTTGGGTAGTAAAGAGAACCATCCTCATTAAATGTCTTGTCTTGTATCATAAGAGGAATCTCATATTTCCCACTCGGTAAATTCAATGAACGTTCCCGATTTTCTCTGATAAGATAAAATCCTGCTAAACCTGCATAAATATTTAGCCTCGTAATACCAATCGTATGGTCATGATACCATAAAGTGCAGGCATGATTACAATTATCATATCGATATATTTGCTTTCTAAAATAAGGCCCCACTTGTTTGAATCCCTTTGTAAACCAAGCCTCTGGGTAGCCATCGCTTTCCCATTCAACACAAGCACCGTGTACGTGTACGACTGTTCTTACATCAGGCACGTCCCAATGGGCACCATGAACCGTATAATCGATTGGAAAAAGATGCTTATCAGGAAGATTGTTAATCCATTTAATAAACACTTTTTCTCCACTTTCGACTTCAATTGTAGGTCCTGGATATCCATTTTCGTACCCCCAAACAGTTGAGTTATTTAACTGACTATGAAGTGATTGACTGAATTCAGTCATATTTACTTCGTAGTAAGTATAAAACTGATCTTTCCATCGAGGTTTTAAAATAGGTGGAATGGGCAGTTCGTCTACAAATTTAGAGAGAATCATAATTCGCCTCCTTGATTTAAAGGGTCATTAATGCAAGAAATTTGCCACCCCCATAGTTTTAGATTAATTGGAGACCTCTTTGCAGTGTCTTGACGAAGGGGTCCACCTTATATTGACCCACACACTAAATGACCTTGGATAAGCAAGTCATGGTTATCAAAATGTTTAATAATCGTGAGGACGACTGTAAAAAGTCGTTTTAAAACCGTTATCCTATTTTCTGATTAGTCTAAATAGATAAATTGAAGGTTAGCATAACTGCGAACCTTAAGAAAAAATTAAATGGACTTCTACACTGTGTATAGAAGTCTTTTTGTTTGTTATTATTTAGATTATTGGATAATTCAGCTCGTAACTTGGGTAGCAATAGTATGGTGGTCTAAGTGCGATTTTAGACATTGGCCAGGAATCTTCCATATAGACCATCTTTACTTTTTCATTGGAATGGTTTACTAGCAATAGCTTTACTTCTGGATTAAATTCATATCTCAAAATGGTAACCTCCTTCCATTAGGAATGAGTGGATTCGCCCCCGTCAACATGAAGAACTTGACCAGTAACAAAACGAGAATCATCAGAAGCAAGATAGACATAGGTTGGTGCGAGTTCAAATGGATGGGCAACTCGTTCCATTGGATTAAATGCTCCATATACGGCGACTTGGTCTGACGAGAAACTTGCTGAAATAAGTGGAGTCCAAATTCGGCCGGGGGCGACGGCATTAACTCGGATCCCTTGTTTTACGACATTTTTAGCTAAGGCACGTGTCCAACCAACTATTGCGCCTTTTGTGGCAGTATAATCAATCATTTGCTGCTCACCTACATACGTCACCACTGAAGAAGTGCCAATGATTGAACTGCCTGGTTTTAAATAAGGAAGCGCTGCTCTTGTTGTGTAAAAATGAGAGTATATATTAACTTTGAAGGTGTCATCGAATTGTTCATCTGTAATGTCAAGCAGACTTAGTTGTTGGAATTGGATACCAACGTGGTTACAAAGAATATCGAGACGTCCAAACGTATTTACTGTTTGTTCTACAATGGAGATACACTGTTGTTTGTCTCGCAAGTCGCCAGGTAGCAGTAAACAACGTTGTCCGAGTTGTTCAATCCTCGTTTTTGTTCTATTTGCATCCTCATGTTCATCTAAGTATGAAATGGCAACATTTGCTCCTTCTTTAGCAAACGCAATTGCTACAGCTGCACCAATACCACTGTCACCTCCTGTAATAAGTGCTACTTTTCCTGTTAACTTCCCACTCCCTTTATAGTTCGGGTTTTCGATAATTGGAAGGGGTACCATAAATTTTTCCACTCCGGGATGGCGTAGCTGGCGCTGTTCAGGTAAACTTATCGGAATTTCTTCGTAACGTGTTATTTTCCCATAGTTGGGGTACATGGGATAAGGATGAGTTTTCATATTCGCTTTAAACATTTGTTGCATTTGCTTTATTTGGTCTAATTGACGACTTTGATCCTTTTGATCCATGGAAACCTCCTATAGAAATGATTTTCTTTTATAGAATGTTTATGCTGTTCACTAAAAATAAAGTATAAAAATTGTGGAAAAAGTTGTTTGCTTTCGACACATAAGCGTATTCTTCTTCAAAAGAGAGACCTTTTTTCTTTATTGAACTGACCTTTAGAACAAAGCGCTTTACTCAACATTCTACCCCTTTAACGGGTCAACTTATTGTTAATTAACAGTCTTTAATTGTGTTAGTATTATGTAAAATCTATATAGTTAAATGATGCGTCACAACAAAGCATTAAGTTATAATAAATATAGTATTTGATTAAGCGTCCCAATGTAAGAAAAAGTGAGGAGCGTGAGGGAGTGGATAGAAACATAATTCTCTATATTGCAGTGAGTTTAGACGGGTATATAGCAAGGACCAATGGAGCAGTTGACTGGCTAAGTGGTAGTAGTGGGGATCCAAATGTAGATTTAGGATTTGAGGAATTTTATAGTTCAATAGATACGGTTGTAATGGGTAGAACAACATATGAACAAGTTATTAATGAATTATCGCCCAATGTTTGGGTATATGAAGGTAAGAAATGTTATGTAGTAACAACAAAAAATTATGAACCTGATAGTAGGGCAGAGTATATATCAGAGGATATTACTGCGTTTATTAAAAATCTAAAAAAACAACAGGGGAAGGATATATGGCTTGTTGGCGGAGCAAAGTTAATTGATCAATTTATTAAACAAAACTTGGTAGATAAGTATATTATAACAATCATACCAACAATTTTGGGTGAAGGGATTCCTCTATTTTTAGGGGAAAATCCAGAAATTCAACTTAAACTTATTGGAACAAAAACGAATGATGGTATGGTTGAACTTATGTACGTGAAAAGATGATATTAAATCATCTATTGATAGGGTTGTAAAGTATTTAAAATCCATTAAAGAGGGTTACTTGAAAAAACTAGGTCTCATTTTAAAAGAAAAGCGAGGAGTATTATGGGCACTATAAGCAGTGTCCAAAATGTGGATCTAAAAATACATTGAAAATTTTGTATGGTATGCCAACCAAGGAAGTTTTCCAAAAGCAGAAGCAGGAGAAATTAAACTAGGTGGATGCAGAAAAATAGTTGGTGGCCCAGAATACTACTGTAAAGATTGTGAGAGTGAATGGAATAAAGAACAGGCTGTTGATGCTGCTTATCATAAAATCAAGGGACTAAAAGCGTCATTTGGCGGTTACTTCGAAGGCTATTACCCCTGATTGGTTTTATTTTTTGATGATTTCAGCGGATATTCCGGCTACAATGACATTTGCAGGTACATCTACGAGGCCACTGAAAAACTTTTTGAATAGATTCACTAACACAATATATAGTATGATAAAACCCGTAAATACATCTAAATACAGTTGTATTTAGCGAGATTATTTCGCACTTCTTCAGTGGCCTTTACATCCACATCATTAATGTTCCACTCCGGATAAAAATTTTAAAAAGCAGTCCTACATTTTTATTTAAAAAATGTAAAACATCCCATCTTCATTTATTTTTTCAAGAAGATGGGGTTTTTGATAGGAAATATATGTTCATCTAAAAATACGCTGCACCTCTATTTTTAATTTCTCAAATAGATAAGACTGAGCAATTTCGTTCTGTTTGAAGGTCGTGAATTCTTGAATATTCTGTTCTGCAAAAAGATACACAGTGACTTCCTTGTTGTCAGGATTCACAATCCAATATTCCTTCACGCCACAGGACATATAGAGATCGAGTTTCTTAATCAAGTCCTTTCTTCTTGTCCCCTTGGAAAGCACTTCGACGATTAATGTTGGAACCCCTTTGTAATAATCGTTGTCATCCAAATGTTCCTCCAGGTCACAAATCACCATAATATCCGGTTGTACGATATTGATTTGTTCCGGTGTTCTTCGCAGTTCAATATCATAGGGGGCCACCATTGGGATACAGGAAGTTCCTTGTAATAAATTGGAGAAAACTGTAATTAATTGAGTAACAGCATATTGATGGGCTGTCCTAGGTGCTGCCAGAAAATAAATTTCCCCATCAATGTACTCATATCGTTCATCGGACTCCTGCCATAATTGCAAAAATTCCTCATAGGTTGCTTTTTTACCGTAGCCATATAGTGGTACATTTTCATGAATTTGATTTACTGCACTACCGAGTTGATCACCCAAGGCCGTAAGTTTTGCAATTTCAGTACCATTGCGGGTGATAATAATATCTTCCTGTGCAGCTAACATTAAATACTTTCCAAAGTTATTTTGTAATTCAGTGGAGTTGACCTTCATTTTAGCAGTACCTCCAATATTAGTTAAAGTAGCTAATATAGCTAATAATAATATACAATTAGAATGGCTATGTTTGCAAATGATGTGAAGGGAGTTCTGAAGCCAAAATGATTATAGAGTTCTGATAAACGAAACCTGTGACTCTTTTACAACGTATATATTAAGCGTATTTAATCATTCTTAACATGAAGATGGAGGTGGAAGAGATGGGATTTATTCAAATAACCAAAAGTAATATTGAAACCGAACATATATGCTGTGCTTTAGGGGCAAAACAATATGAACATGCAGTTAGTGAGAAGAAAAAGTGGCTGACAGAACGAATGGATGAAGGGTTAGTTTTTTATCGCTTAGATGAACGTGCAAAAGTATTTATTGAGTACTTGCCCGCTGAGATGGCGTGGGTTCCTATTGAAGCACCGAATTATATGTATATTAACTGTTTATGGGTTTCAGGAAGACATAAAAATACTGGGTATGCCAAGCAACTGTTAGACTATTGCAGAAATGATGCCATTAACCGTGGGATGGATGGGATTGTACATATTGTAGGGAAGAAAAAATATCCGTATTTAAGTGACGGGCGTTTCTTTGAACATATAGGGTTTGAAATAGTAGACCAAGTAGAACCATATTTTCAATTAATGGCATTGACATGGAATAAACATGTTGTCCCTTCTTTTAAAAAACAGGTAAAAACCTTTTCCGGTGATGAAGGGATAACGATTTATTATACTGTGCAGTGTCCATTTGCTGTTGGTATATTGGAAGAACTAAGAAAAATAGCAGAAAACAAAAATGTCCCTTTTAAAACGATTAGAATAACAACGAAAGAAAAAGCACAAAATTCACCAACAATCTGGACAACTTTTGGTTTGTTTTATAACGGGAAATTTATTACACACGAAATAATCAGTCCAAACAAATTTGATAGATTATTATCAAAACTATTGTAGGAAAAAAGGAGAATGAATTATTATGGATAAAACTACCATTGAAACTATTTGTTTAAATCTGACAGGAACTATTCAAGATTATAAAAAAGAGTGGGAAGCTACTCGCTTTCTAGTTGGAAACAAAATGTATGCAATGATTGGTGGTGATTCAGAAGGGAAACCTATCTTAACCTTAAAATGTGACCCAAATCGTTCAGAAGAATTACGAGCGAATCATGATAGGATTATCCCCGGATACTATATGAACAAAAAACACTGGAACTCAATTTACTTTGATTCGAGTATATCAAGCGAGTTAGTTGAAAAACTAATCATCCATTCTTATTCCCTTGTTTTACAAAGTTTACCTAAAAAAATACAAAAAGAGATTAGTCAATCATAATGAAATCTATTTTTCCATTAAGCTAAACCTTATTTATTGAGTTAGACACTTTCATAAGGACTGATATGGGGGACGCAGAACTTGTTTCCATGTCAAAGGGGGGGCAATCGAATGGTTCCAACAACAAATGAAAATCTAATTATTCCTATAGATAGAAAAAGTGTGGAATCCATAGCTGATTGGTTCGATCAACAGAAAAACCGGTTCTATCCGCTTGGTTGGACCTATGTTAAAACGCATCGGCAAATGGAAGAATTATTTTACCGGTCTATAATGAAAGTCCACAAAGAATTACATCGATTGAAAGGTGAAACGGACTTCGAATCATGGGTTGCGTCCATTTTTTTACATATTTGCAGGGAGTTTACTACTGATAATAGTTTAAGTTTACTAGCTTCGGAGGAAAATAACCCGCATAATGATTTATTTCAAGCTCTTGACCAATTAAATATGGAAGAGAAAGAAGCACTGGTACTTACATATGTGAGCGGATTCCCATATGAAAAAGCGGCCCACCTTCTCCAAGTTTCAGTGGAGAAGCTGAAAGAGCTTTTGTTTTCCGGCATACAGTCACTTAGAAAAGAATTGGGGTACGGATCAACTTTTCATGGGTGTAAGGAGTATCAAAAGGATTATACCTCTTACTTAGATCGAACGATGGAGCGGTCGAAAAAGATTGAGTTTGAAATTCATGTTTATCATTGTCAAAACTGTCAGGAGGATTTAGGGACTTTTCAGGATGTCCGTATCTACCTTACTGAACAAAGTAAAGAGTTGCCTATTCCCACCGGTTTCATGAAAAATATTAAAGCTAGGCTGGCAGAAAAGGAAAAGAAAAGGCGGCAAAAGATCAAGAAACGTAATAAATGGGTTTTTATTTTTGCAGTTGTATGTACATTAATAATCGGAATCGGTTTTTTTACCGGGACTTTTGCAAACCTTTACTATACATGGACGGTAGAAGATCAAGAATTGCTACCCTATCTGCAACATGATTTTGGTGAGATGCTGAATCTGGAAGCAGAAAGTAATGGAGTGAAAGTTAAGATTAAAAGCGCAATATCAGATGAGTTCCAGACGCTCATTTTTTATGAAATTGAAGATACAGAAGCAGACAATCAATATGGAATCATGTTTGGCGATGGGGTTTTTGTGGAGAACGAAATTGATTTGATGAATACGGATGTCTATCCCCTAAATTACCCGCCTGACCTTGAATCGGCTATAAATAAAGAAAAAAAGAATGTGTACCATGGAAAAATGGGTTTATTTCCAATCAGAGAGGATAACGGAACAATTAAACTGGTGATTACACAGTTAATGAAATTGAATGATGCCTCATCAAACCCGGATGAAGTTTACGATGGAAATTATAAAATAGGAGAGTGGGAATTTGAAATCCCTGTGAAAAAACTTCCCACCAAACAATATACATTGGATGAAGAAATAGCAGTCGAGGGAGTCCCGATGCGATTTGATAAACTAATTATTGCACCAACAGCAACGATTCTGCAATATAGTATTAATGCTATACAGCCGGAAAAAAATTTAAGTAGTATTACTTTTGACAATCTGGTAGTGAATAATAAAAAGGTGATTGCAGATTTATATGGTGGCGCTTTTATTGATGCGCAGGAGGACATGGATTGGAGTACTTATCAGGCTTTCTTTGAACCATTTTTTGGGAAAAAACCAAAAGAAGTCAAGGCTCAATTGAAAGAAGCTTTCCTAACAGTTGAAGACCAAAAAATCGTTGAATTGGATCCGTCTCAGAATTATCCGCAAACCTTTGCATATGCGGGCAGTACAATCACCATCGAAAAGGTAGAAATTGGAAATCCATCCAAAGTTGTTATAAGTGATGATAATATTGAAAATCGAACATATGAAACGCTGAACCTCGGTATAAACGGTGATGAAAATATTGAAATGGGAATGAGAGACGATGGTGTGATTGTTGATAAAAATGGCAACAAATACGATCCGATAGATGATTTAGTCAAGTATGAAGAAATCGAACAACCCCGTTATTTCGTAACAAAATATGACATCAGTTTACAAAGTGACAAAGCCGGCGAAGAAGTGGTTCCGAAAAGACTCGAAATTTATGGCTATAATACGACGAAATACTTGAACGATGTCGTAAAAATATCATTGGATTAACATAGGACAGTTTTGTTGTCTTTTTTTCCAGTTTACTCGTAGACGGTGCAAGGGCTGTAACGGGTTATCCGGATTTAAGTAAGTTTATGTAGTTTTCGCGCTCTTTTTCATCTGTTTTATTCTAGGGTATCTTAATGAAAGACCCACAACGATGATACAAAAAATAATGCAAACAATCGCAACAATATGGAGATGTTCCACGTCTAAATGCCTGTTAAAGACAATCCCAAGTAAACAGGATGACAGGATGGAACCAATATAACGGCTAGTTTGGAAAAGACCGGAAGCAGTTCCGGTTTCTTCCGGCTTAACTTGTTCGTAAAGTGCCGTTTGCATAGAAATGTTATTAAAACCATTACTCATTCCGAGCACAGCCATGATGATCAGTAACCATAAGATTGGAGAGGTTTCATTTAAACTAAGTAATAGTCCCGTACCAATGAATAAGAATCCGGCACCCAAAATTAGAGAAGGTTTTGAACCGTGACGTTCAATTAATCGTCCTGCCAAAGGTGCAACAATAACACCAAAACCGGCTAATGCCAGCATAATGAGGCCAGTCTGTTTCTCGCTATAATGGTGTACTTGTTGGAGAAACGTCGGAAAACCATAAAAATAGCAGTAATAAACAAGATTGATACAGATAAATTGTATATAAACTAAAGAAACATTCAGATTCGTCTTTAAGGCAACTACATCGATAAAAGGTTCCTTCCGATTTTTTTCATACATGTAAAAAATAAAACTAAAAATGAAAAATACGAACAATGCCGACCAATGAATTTGTTTCTCTAATGAAAGGAGGAAGAGAATGAGCGCTACTATGGAAATAATAAATAACAAAATTCCGCCCACATCAATACGTTCAAGATTAAATTTTCCCCGGCCTATACTAGGTAGGATGGTTATCGCTAAGACAATGGATAAAAGAATAAACGGAAAATTTACGATAAAAATCGCCGGCCAATCCCACGAGTCAATGATGAAACCACCAATTGAAGGGCCAAATGCTGCAGATGTGGTAGAAAAAATTGATAGAGTAGATAATGCTTTGGCTTGCCCTTCTGTAATACTTGTTCGAACAATACTCATTCCGCTTGGAAATAGAGCAGAACTTCCAATCGCTTGCAATGCACGGCAACTTAATAAAAAAGCAAAATTCGTTGAAAACGGAGCGAACCCGCAAGCAACAGCAACAAGTAAAAGTCCGGTCAAAAACACTTTTTTCGGACCAAACATATCACTCAATCTCCCCATAACAGGTTGCCCAACCGCACTTGCCAAGTAAAAAACAGAAATCAGCCATGTTGCATCAGCAAATGTTAAACCAAATTCGTGCTGCATTCGTGTTAAAGCTACGGATATCATTGATGAATTTAATGGATTTAGCAATGTGCCCAGACCGATTGTTAAAACAAGCAGCCATGGCTTACGTATTGAATTATTCATTTTAATCACCTAGCATTAAGTTATCCTGAATAAAAAAAACCATACGATAATCAAAAACGAAATTGAGAAAATAAAGAAAATGACAATCAGTAAGGGCCACTGATTGTCGGATGAAAATCTCAAGCCTACTTTTACAATGCGCCGTTCAGGCCTGCCTCTTGACTCAAATTTTTAATGCGCTAATGACAATAAGTTTGCCTTTACAGGTCCGGCTTAAGAAAGGAACTCGGAAAATTTAGCTAATAATTCTGTTGTAAAATGATGATTGTTTTTTGAGGCATCATGTGCTTTTAAAATATTAATTTCGCTGTTCAAGTCTTCCATTTTTTTATCCAGCTCTGCAGCCTGTTGTGCGGCGTCTCTTAAACTATCCTGTATGTGCTTAGGGATTTCTTTGTTATATTTATAGTATATTTTATGTTCCAAGCTAGCCCAGAAATCCATTGCAATCGTTCGAATTTGGATTTCAACATAAACATGTTCCATTCGGTCAGACATAAAAATCGGAATTTTCACGATGAGATGTAGGCTGCGGTAGCCGTTTGCCTTTTGATTCTTGATATAATCTTTTATTTGAACAACTTCTACATCTTTTTGATTTTTTAACATATCTCCAATTTTATAAATATCTTCTGTAAAAGAACAAATAATACGAACGCCGGCGATATCTCGAATATTTTCTTTAATATCTGTTAACGAAGAGGTACAACCTTTTTTAATCATTTTATTTATGATGCTTTGCGGTGATTTAATCCGGGACGTCACATGTTCAATCGGATTATATTCATGGATGAGTTCGAACTCTTCCTGTAAAATTTCTACTTTTGTTTCAATCTCTTTTAAGGCAAAACGATATTGTAATAAAAAACGAGTTATCTCCTGTTGTAATTCTTTTAAATTTGGTATATTTTGTATCATTTTTCTTCTGATCCTTTCAAGTCCAATTCTTCTTTCAAATTATATCATATAGGAAATTATGTATCGAAATTTATCGTTATTTAAAAATATCCAATTCATCTGCTTTCAGGTAGTGTATAATATTCTTACAAAATAGTAGTAAATAGAATTTAGTAGTTTTGTGACGGAACACAGCTGAAGTGTGGACAAATGCGTATTTCCAAAAACAAATAATATAGAAGGTGATTTGATGAAAATAGGAATGAGAAAACCTAGCTTGAAAAAAAGAGTTGCAGCCAGAACGAGTATAAAAAGGCAACTCGTTCATCGTGCAGGTTTAAAAATGCCAAGAGGTTATGGCTGGCTACGCAACCCGAAAAAATATACCTATAACAAAGTGTATCATAGAACCACTTTTGATATATTTAAGTTATTGAAAAAGCTTTTTAAGTAATGGTTGGGTAAACGGTTAGATTCTTCTAACGAGAAAACCACGGACTTTGCGGTAGGCTTGGTCAGTGCACCCAAACAATAATAATCGGCAAAAAAATGAATGAAAGCAAAGTTGTCCAAATAATCGTCTTTGTGACAATTTGAGGTGATGCATGAAATTTTTGGGCCAGTATTCCTGCATTGACAGCGACAGGCATGCAGGATAAAACAAATAAAACCGAATGTAAAATACCGTCTATTTTTAAAAGAAACAAGCAAAGTAAGGAAATGATTGGCGCGATAATCATTCGGATGCCCATCCCGGTCCAAAAAGTAACCTGTTCTTTATTTTTAATGGATGAAGTTTTTACATTCATCATTTGCATTCCCAAAATAGCCAAAACAATCGGTGAACATGCAGCTGAAATCATAGAAACTCCTGTATCAATGGGTTCAGGTAAATGAATTTGAAACGACCGTAATAAAAGTGCAAGCAATGAAGCGTAAATAGCCGGTAAGGAAAAAACAGATTTGATCGCTTCCTTTATACGAAAATGTGAGCGGGCTGCAAAATAGATTCCAATTGTATTAACAATCACCATTTGCAAAACAATCTAAACGGTGGCTTTGTCCAAACCGGCTTGACCAAAAGCAAGAAGAATCAAAGGGATTCCATAATTCACACTGTTAGTAAACGCGGAGATAAGTGTCAAACCGGCCGTATCACTTGAAGAAAGCTTAAATAGTTTTCCAAATCCATTTGAAACAGCCCAAAGGAATAAAAGGCTTAACAAGGAATAAGCTAATGTCACATATACATCATGGTATGAAACGTCTGCTTTCATTAATCTCTCGAATATTAACACCGGCGTTAAATAATATAGAACCAATGTCACAAGAGTCCCTATGTCGATTTGTTTATAACGATCTAATAACACTCCTGCAATAACCGGTAGAGATAGTGGAACAATAACATGAAATAGTGTCGTAAAAAGTTCTTGTATCATAAAAATCCCTTTCCTATCGTTATTAATTCGAATCTTGATGAAAAAATATATTTCGATAGTTTTACTTGATAAATACATATATTTCGCTATTTCTATATAAAAATCCTTCTAAGTTTAGATGGTGATTTTTCATCTACAGTTTCTCAACATATTTTTTAAATATAATGCTGAATTGGAGGAAGTGCTTCCTTTGAAAAAATTTGTCATTACGATCAGTCTTGTAATGGTCATCGGATTATTACTCGGAATTTTCTTTTATAGTCAAACATCTAATCGAACTTTACCAAATATCGATCCACAACCGGAGGAACAAAGCACAGATGAAACACCAACACAACCCGAACCGATTCAAGGAATTTATGTCAATGAACAAATCGGATACTCCCTGCAGAATGACCGGCTTCAAATTACTTTTGATAAAGGGAAAAACTGGATCACCGTCCCTGTAGAAAAAGATCAATTGTTTGCCGGCGAATATAATGGGAACAAACAGGAATTGATTGATCATAGTTATCTATTGACAGAAAATCGGACTGCCTTTTTATATGCCGAAGAACCGAGTTGGGATAACGAAACGATCCGTATCCTATATACACTCGATCAAGGGAAAACTTGGATGAACTCGGTCGTTACCGAACATTACATGGGTGTACGTTTCCGAAAAGTAGGATTTGTAGATGATCAATTCGGGTATATTATCATATCCGGCGGGCGGACGATGTCACAAGAAGGTTCCAATGTGTTCTTAACATTTGACGGTGGCCAAAGTTGGCAGGAAACGAATAATTCGGGCGTTAGTCGACTTATTGCAGACGGGGGCTTTGTTGATGCAAAGATCGGTTTTCTGTCTTTTGGGACGATAAATCCGGAAGCACCGGAATTATACGTAACTCAAGATGGCGGAAATACTTGGAAACAAGCAACGGTAAATATTCCATCCGAGTACGACAAAATTTTTGTGCAAGCAGAGACACCGTTTATAGAAGATGATCATTTAGCAGTTTTTGTGAATCAAGGTCCGAATGGCGACTATAAAGGTGGTTTAGTGAAGGGAAAATTTATTTCTACAGACAAAGGAAATACATGGGCGTTTTCAATGGAGGTGTCCCCGGATGAAGCAAACAAGTAAAAAAATGAACCTAATCGTGGGCTGGATACTGTTTATCTTGTCTATTGGGATTTTTTTCTTGCAAATAGGTTTTTTATTCTTTCATGAGCGACTACAATTTGAATATATAGATAATCGACTTTTTTATGTACTTAACATGATATTTGTTATTTGTTTATTTATTGCCATACTGCAACTTTTGAACTTAGAGAAAAAATGGAAGGTTTTTGGGGCAGTCGTTGTTTTAATATTTATGATTCCCAATATTACGATGATTTCCCAGACGAATAAGGAGATAAAGAATATTATCAGTGTTTCGCCAAACTTTCAACATGTCCTGTCTTTAAAAGAAAATACGAAGACCGGGGAAACATATTACTACCGCTCCTATTTTGGTATTTTGGGACGACCGAAAGAAAAACTGCCCTATCAAACGAACGGCAGGTTTAAAGTGGATTGGTTAACAGATGATATTGCAGCAGTAACCTATAAGGCAAAGGACAAAACTGTACATCAATATATTGGTACATTTGGCGATCGTGGAACCGGCATATCTTATTATTATGTTGCGGCCCAAATTTATGGTGTTTGGCAAGGGAAAAATGCTAGAATTACGAATGAAACAGAAGGTCTGTCTGTCACGGTAAATGGAAGGACAGAAATTTATAAATGGGATCAAGTCGTCCAGTTCGGAACATTGGCGATTGTGTTAATGAAAAATAACGAAGCGGTTTGGACGATTGCCTTAAATAAAGACTTCAATGTTGAAGCTGCAGAAAAGGGAGAAACACCAGGTACCATCCTTTTGTACAAAGCAACGATGGGAAAAACGGAACCTATTCTCTTAAAGCGAATAAGTAGTTCCATGTAATTAAGAATAATATAAAGCATGAAATAAACGATTTTTATACGATAGCATTTGTAACATAGGGGGAGAATTACTTTGCGGTCAGTATTAACAAAGGTAAAAAAAGTCGTTAGCTATATCATTATTATTTTATCGTTTATTACAGGAATCGCTGCGACGGCAACAGCCGAATGGGATGATCTCTTTATAAACATCTTTTTATATTTATTATTTGGCGGATTGCCTTTTACAATCGGAATCATTATGCTTGAAGGATTAAAAGAAGGAAAGGAGAATGCGTGGGGAAAATTTCGTTTTTATACGGGAATTTCTTTTTTAGCACCAATTCTATTAAAAATTATTGTGTATTTCAATGATAAAAACACAAACAGGATTTCTACCCCAACTGATATTTACATTACCAATTATCAAGATTTTATCGGTTTAATTATCATTTTTACCGGATTTTATGCGTTTTGTCTGTTTATAGTGATTTATATCGTTGGGTTTAAGGTTGAAAAGGAATTGTATATTTCACTGGTCGTAGCTTTTTTGATTAGTGCCGGATTATCGATTTATGGAAAGAATGATTATTATGCGATTAGGGAAGAAGGATTGTTTTTATCGTCAAAGGAGGAACAAATTGCCATCCCGTGGGAAGACGTAGAAAGCGTCCGAATCGAAGCAGCCCTTGTTTCGGATATTGGGAAATATTCTTCACAGGATTTTGAATGGGAGTTTATTTTTTATTTAAAGGAGCATGAGCCGGTGAAATTTAGCGGATTTGGATACGATGAGCCCAGTCTGACATACTCCCACCAAATTAAGAATGTTATTATGGAAAATAAAATATCTATGTCTATTGATTCCATAAGTGAAAAAGAATGGGAATTTTTGGAAGTGGACATGGAAGATGATGAAATAAAACCGGACGACTTTTATAAATTGTTTCAATATAATCCGGAAACAAATGAATACTATGATATAAACTATTAAAAACATAGAATTATAGCATGTGAATGGATCTAGTACTTCACATGCTTTGTTTACATTCGTGATAAATTTTGCGCAAAACCATTTACGTCCTAATTAGCCCATATGTTTAAAAAGTAAGGTTAAGTAGTTAAAATGAGAAATTTGAATTTACGTCCAAATTATCATTATATGTTTAAAAAGTATTAAAACATATTTTTTCAAACTGATGTATAATTGAAAAGGGCATCGGTGAAATTTTGATTTATCGTTTAAAAAATATACAATAATAATGTGAAAGCAGTCACAATTATGATCGAATTTTCAAAAAACGATGTGCTCAATACAAATCGTAATTATAGTAGGTGAGAAAATGTCTTTATCATTCCCAGATTTTATAACAATGATTACTAGTAATCCGATTATGCTTGTGACAGTTCTTTTGACATTAGGTGTCGTTCTTGTAAACGGGTGGACGGATGCCCCAAATGCAATCGCTACATGTGTTTCAACACGTTGCATGAGTGTTCGTCAGGCGATTATTATGGCAGCCTTAATGAATTTTTTTGGTGTAACCGTAATGACTGTTTTTAATGCAACCGTTGCTGAAACGATTTATAATATGGTCGATTTTAGCGGTGATGCTCACAATAGTATTGTCGCTTTATGTGCAGCTATGGTAGCCATTGTTTTATGGGCTACGGGTGCTTGGTATTTTGGAATCCCAACCAGTGAGAGTCATGCATTAATTGCCGGTTTAACCGGTGCTGCCATTGCACTTCAGGGAGGTTTTGCAGGGGTCAATGGACATGAATGGATGAAGGTTATTTACGGGCTTGTGATTTCAACCGTAATGGGATTCGGACTTGGATTTTTTATTGTAAAAATAATCAATCGTTTATTTAAAAATGTTCCGTTAAGTAAATCAGCAAATTTTTTTCAATATGGAGAAATATTTGCCGGTGCCGGAATGGCTTTTATGCATGGTGCACAAGATGGTCAAAAATTTATTGGTGTTTTTCTATTTGGTGTTTTTCTCTCACAAGGTGTTACAGAAGCAACCGTGTTTACGATTCCATTATGGGTGATGTTAGTTATCAGTGTGGTAATCACATTAGGGACCAGCATCGGGGGTTATCGTATCATCAAATCGGTTGGAATGAGCATGGTGAAACTGCGAAAACATGAAGGATTTGCCTCAGACCTGGCCGGTGTCATTTCACTTTTAACTGCCTCTATTTTTGGTTTGCCCGTCAGTACTACTCATACAAAAACAACAGCTATTATGGGTGTCGGCGCCTCTAAGCGCATTAGAAATGTGAACTGGGATGTTGCAAAAGAAATGATATGGGCTTGGATTTTAACTTTCCCGGGATGTGGAATCATCGGTTACTTTATGGCAAAATTGTTTATGCAAATATTTTGACAAATGATTTATCGCATTTGGGTTTAGAAAGTGACTGGAAGATCATACAGCAGATGTGTTCAACTCGATTCGCCTCGTAAAAAAGCGAAATATAAAAAAAGCCAATACCTTGAGTGTTTCAAAGCATTGACTTTAGTAGTTTTCCAAAAATAAATGCGGATAGGGAGACTCGAACTCCCACGCCGGTTAAGGCATATGAACCTGAATCATACGTGTCTGCCAATTCCACCATATCCGCAAAATCAAAAATGAATCTAAAACATCACCGACAAGAAACAACGAACAAAAATTATTATATATCTAAGGGAAAAAAATTTCAAGTACCGAAATAAGACTTTTGGTATCCTTTAATAATCTAGCAATTATTGATATAATATCCATAGGAAGACCTCTTTCTAAATGTATTCGCCTACTAGCGTACATTTAAATGATAGAGCGTCTTCCCATTTTTTTCCACTCATCTGCCCTTCGAGTAAAATTTTACACATACAAAATACCAAATTGTCGGTCTCGCTTGTCCGTGTTGGGTCCGTTTCAATGTTTTCCTAGACCTTTTCCCTTCCAGAACGATGAACGTCTTATCATTTTATAAAAGGTTCCAAGGAAGAGACCGGGTACCCGATCCCTTGGTTCAATTACATTGATAAGCCTTCTAAAACTTGAGGAAAATTTTTGTATGATGATAAATGAAAGTCGGCTTCTTCATTTTCATTTTGAAATAAACAAGTTGGAATACCCAATTCTTTTGCCGGTATAATGTCCAATGCCCGATCCCCAATAACGAGGTCAATTCCGTACTTGTCATGAACGTAGGCATAGGATGCGACATGGGGTTTGCGTGGAAAGCCATCTTCCTCAGGGCAAACAATTTCTTGGAAGTAATGATCCATTTTCCAATATTTTAATAGGCGTAAAGTAGATTTTCTAAATCGATGGGTAACAATGATATTTTTATCTGCCATTTTTAAAACATCTTCCACAAAAGGAAACGGTTTTTTGTCCTCATCTTTAAACTGTAAATCAATTTTTTGATATTCTTGCCGTTTGTCTTCGGAAATTCCGTAATGTTTGAAAGCTTGTTTGGAATCTTTTTTTAACCAGCGGATAAGTTCATCCTCATTGATTTGCTTTCCGGCGAGTTTTTGAAAAGAAGCCATTAATTTCGGGTATGTATCAAATAAAGTTCCGTCTAAATCCCATAATATATTCACCGAGTTACCTCCGAGTTGATTTAAATAATGTTTTCCCATATGTTTATTGTAAGCAAATCCATAGTTTTCGACAAGTGGATGAGGAATGCCTGCATGGATATTGATTTTCCTTTGTTGAAATGAAGAAGCCTGATGCTTAAACGAAATCAGTGGAGGATAGCGATTCCCCCACTGAAGTGATCCTTTATTTCGATATAGCGTTAATATTTGTTTTATTAATAATAAACGTGCTTAACAGGTCATTTTCCTTAATATGTTTTCCGGCTTCCAGATCAAAAATTTTCTTAACCGCTAATTCCGCAAATAGTCTTTGTCTTTGGGAAACAACGGCATCGAGAACACCTTGTTTGATCGCTTGTAAATTGACCGGATTGTCATCAAAACCGATAAATTTTTTATTTGAAATGTCATGTTTTTCGGCATAAAGCATAGCGACTGTTCCAAAATCACTGTCAACCCCTGCAGCAAGGTCGAAACCACCGCATGTTTTAACGATTTTCTCGAAATCTTTCACCCGCTCTTGATTATCGAAGAAACCGGATTGCTCACCCACAACTTTAATATTAGGGTATTTTGCTAAAACATCGTATACACCTTTCACCCGTAATTTTAAATTTTCCTGATTGATGTTGGTTGCACTCAAAATAACCTTACCACTTCCGCCAAGTTGTTTGACAATCAAATTCGCTAAGTTTTTCCCTGCTTCATAATTGTCGGTACCGATAAAGCTAATTCGTTTACTGTTAGGGATATCTGCATCCACACAAATGGTTTTAATTTGCTCACGATACAAATCATCAATAACAGGTGCAAGGCTTTTTTGCTCGGAAGGTATGATAATTAAATAATCCAATCCTTCCTTTTTTACATCATTAATCATTTGAATTTGCTCCGATTTATCAAAGCGATTCATGAATTTAGCGGTAAAATGAAAACCGTATTTCTTCACTGCTTTTTCTCCGTTTTGCTGGGCCCAGGTATTAATATGAAAAGAAACCCATTGTGTGGAAGAAACTTTGAATATTACAGTGAAGATCCATATCTTGCCGGAAAAATGGCTGCCGTGCTCATTCGCGGAATTCAATTCAATGGAATTTCCGCTTGTGTGAAGCATTTTGCCGTCAATAATCAGGAAGAAAGACGGATGGTCATTGACACAATTGTCGACGAGCGGACACTCCGAGAAATTTACTTAACAGCTTTTGAAATTGCTGTTAAAGAAGGAAAAACGAAAACGGTTATGTCTTCCTATAATATGTTAAATGGCACACATACGAATGAAAATATGCATTTAATGAGAGACATTCTCCGTGATGAATGGGGGTTTGATGGTGTCGTTGTAACTGACTGGGGTGGAAACAATGATCGTGTTGCTGGACTCCTAGCCGGCAATGAATTAGAAATGCCGACAACAGACGGTGAAACCGATAAAGAAATCGTTGAAGCAATAAAAAGCGGAAAAATTCAAGAAAAAGTGTTAGATGAATGTGTCGACCGCTTATTGGATCTTATTTTCACGACAGAAAAAGTATTTGAAAAGCCTCATATCAATTTTGACACGAAAGAACATCATCAAATGGCCCAAAAAGTGGCCGAAGAATCCATTATCCTATTAAAAAATGAAGGAAATATTTTACCATTAAAAAAAGATGCAAAAGTAGCCGTGATTGGTGATTTTGCAGAAGAGGCAAGGTATCAAGGGGCCGGTTCATCCATTGTCAATCCGACCATTTTAAATCATACATTGGATTGCCTTGATGAATCCGGTATTAAAGCTATTGGCTTCGAACCGGGTTTTGAACGATACGGGAAAAAGAATAAGAAAAAAATAGATAAGGCATGTGAACTGGCAAGTCGTGCCGATGTCGTTCTATTATATATCGGATTAGATGAAGTGACAGAGGCTGAAGGATTAGATCGGGAAAATATGAAAATCCCGGAAAATCAGGTCGAATTATTACATGCTATTTATGAGGTAAACCGGAATATTGTTGTTGTTCTTTCATGCGGTTCGGCTGTAGAAATGCCTTGGATTGATAGAGTGAAGGGGCTCGTCCACGGATATTTAAGTGGGCAAGCGGGGGCTAAGGCAGTCTTGAACTTACTATCCGGAAAAGTCAACCCATCCGGTAAATTAGCAGAAAGCTACCCAATCCGTTATGAAGATACCCCTTCCTTTCATCACTTCCCGGGCAAAGAAGTAAGTGTCGAATATCGGGAAGGACCATACATTGGCTATCGTTATTATGATACAGCTAATGTCCCGGTATTGTTCCCGTTTGGCTACGGGCTAAGTTATACAACGTTTGCGTATGATGATCTTAAGGTAAGCCGCAAAGGAGTAACATTTAACATAACGAATACCGGAAATCACGCCGGATCAGAAATTGCTCAACTGTATGTCGGTTGCAAGTCTGAAGCAATTTTTAGACCAAAAAAGGAATTAAAAGGATTTAAGAAAGTTTATCTTCAACCGGGTGAAACAAAGGAAGTTACCATTTCCTTTGATGATAAAACATTTCGTTATTTTAACGTAAAAACTAACCAATGGGAAATTGAGGATGCTGAATATGAAATAATGATTGGTGCTTCAAGTGTGGATATAAGATTGAATGGAAATCTACATGTCGAAGGAACCGCAGCACCCGTACCGTATGAAAAAGAAAAACTGCCATCTTATTATTCTGGAAAAGTAAGGAATGTAAGTTTAGAAGAGTTTGAACATTTGATTGGCAGAAAAGTTCCTGATCCGAACTGGGACCGTTCAAAGCCGCTTGGATACAATGACACAATTGCACAATGCCAATATGCAAAAGGTGGTTTTGCAAGATTTGCCTTTCATCTTATAAAATTTGCCCATTGGTTTTTAAGAAAAATTGGAAAAAGAAGCACGGCTAATCTCATCATCATGTCTGTTTATCATATGCCATTTCGAGGGGTTTCCAGAATGACCGGCGGCATGATTAACATGCCAATGCTCGATGGCCTTTTAATGATTGTAAACGGACATTTCTTTAAAGGACTAAATTATTTCTTAAAGCAAAGAAAATTAATGTTAAAAGAAAAAAGTTCTTTAACCCGTGAAACTGACGCAGTTAAGGAGATGTAATCATGGCGAGTGGTAAAATCAAACAAAATAAAATGGTTGCGGGAATGATTGATATATGGGTAAAATACAAAGAGAAGCACCCGAATATTGCGCAGTTTCTAGTGTTTTTTATGTTAAGTAACGGGGTAACAGTTTTACAATTTGTATTAATGCCTTTATTAAAAAACATTTTTGGGCAAACACCATTGGTAGACACAAATTTTCAGATTATGCAATTTGGGCACAATTTTGATGGTAGTCCTTATTATGTTTTTGACTATGCAGCGGGGTCCCTATCTAATGGTGGCGGTGGAGGTCTTGCTTATTTCCTTGCCGTTCAAATTACAATCGGTATTGCACAAGTCATAAACTTTTTTGCCCAAAGAAATATAACATTTAAGTCGAATAGTAATATTTGGAAAGCCGCTTTTTGGTATGTCGTTGCTTATATTTTAATAACTATCGGTGCTGCAGCAGCTCAAGGTTTCTACAAAGCGCCAATCTATAACTTACTCATGAATACATGGGGATGGGGCTCTGCTGGTGAAACGACTGCCGATATTATTACAATGCTCATTAACAGCGCAATTTCCTTCTGGGTATTTTTCCCGATCTTTAAAATTATTTTCAAAAATGAATCGGAAAAGTAGAAACCTAGGTTCAAAAAAAAGGTAGTGTGATAGATGAAATTATTATCAGTCGTTATTCCTTGTTATAATTCACAAGAATATATGAGAAATTGCATTGACTCCCTGTTGCCCGGGGGGGAGGATGTGGAATTGCTGATAGTAAATGACGGGTCCCGGGATCAAACGGCAGTAATTGCCAATGAATATGCAAAAAAATATCCAACTATTGTGAAAGCAATCCATCAAGAAAACGCCGGCCATGGTGGGGCTGTTAATACCGGTATTCGTCATGCTTCAGGTTTATATCTAAAAGTTGTGGACAGTGATGACTGGGTCGATTACCCATCGTATATGAAAATCTTGCACAAACTGAAAACGATGGCGAGAAATCATACGGTTGTTGATATGGTGGTCAGCAATTTTGTATTTGAAAAAGAAGGAAAGAAAAACAAGAAAGTAATGAAATATGAAAATGTCTTTCCGCAAAATCGGATATTTTCATGGGACGATATCGGTCGTTTTCGTAAAGGGCAATATATCATGATGCATTCCCTTATTTACAGGACGAATTTATTAAGAGAATGCGGCTTGGAATTACCGAAACATACTTTTTATGTTGATAATTTGTTTGTTTATCAACCGCTCCAATATGTGAAAAAAATGATTTACATCGATGTAAATTTTTACCGTTATTTTATTGGCAGAAATGACCAGTCGGTAAATGAGAAGGTTATGATAAAACGAATTGATCAACAAATAAAGGTAAATAAGCTTATGATTGAACTTGTAAAATTGGATACAATTGAAAATCCAAAGCTACGGGAATACATGCTCAATCATATTGAAATCGTGACGGTTATTTCGGCAATTATGTTAATTCGTTCAGGTACCCCGGAAAACTTGGAAAAGAAAAAGGAATTATGGAATTTTATTAGAGAAAGAGATTTTGAACTATATCATAATCTTAGATACGGAATGTTAGGTCAGCTCATGAATTTGCCCGGACGAGTTGGTCGAACCATTTCTGTCGGAGCCTATAAAATCTCACAAAAAATTGTCGGCTTTAATTAACAGATTTACTTGTAAAAAAGATGACAAGTTGAATGCACATACCTTTCAATGGTAAGATAGTTGAAAGGTATTTTTTTACAGAAAAAACCAATATGACGGACAACACCCATGAAAAAGATTTATCTTCATGGGAACCGATGTTCATTTGTATCATATTGGCACTATGATTTCACACAAAATGACAGTCTTTACGCAAGGGTTGTCCAGTCCTGATCGCCCTGGGCTGTCCTCAATAAAGTGAGAAACGATTTCTGTTAGTGAATTTAAATAGCAAGGTGGAAGAAAGATGAATGAGGATTATTTAGTGGTAGGTTCCGGGCTTTTTGGCAGTACTTTTGCCTATGAAGCTGCCAAACGAGGGAAAAGGGTTAAGGTCATTGAAAAGCGGGACCATATCGGTGGTAATATTTATACTGAAACTTTGGAAGGGATTCAAGTTCATAAATACGGGGCCCATATTTTTCATACAAATAATAAGGAAATTTGGAACTATGTAAACCAGTTTGCTGAATTTAATCGATACACAAATAGTCCAATAGCCAATTTTAAAGGGGAAATTTATAATCTACCTTTTAATATGAATACATTTTATAAATTATGGGGTGTGATTACCCCGGAAGAAGCAAAAGCGAAAATTGAGGAACAAAGAAAGGCTGCCGGGATTGAGAAGCCGAGGAATTTGGAGGAGCAAGCCATTTCCTTGGTCGGCACCGATATTTATGAAAAATTAATTAAAGGCTATACAGAGAAACAATGGGGAAGGAAAGCGACGGAACTGCCTGCTTTTATCATCAAACGGTTGCCGGTCCGCTTTACATATGACAACAACTATTTTAATGACCGTTATCAAGGTATTCCAATTGGCGGGTATACGCAAATTGTTGAAAAAATGCTTTCAAGTGAACGAATTGATGTGGAATTGAATACCGATTTTTTTGCAAAACGTGAAGAATATTTGCAGGAATTTCCAAAAGTTATTTATACCGGAATGATTGATCAATTTTTTGATTATCAATTTGGAGAATTAGAGTACCGTAGTTTGCATTTTGAAACGACGATTTTAGACCTAGAAAATTATCAAGGAAATGCGGTAGTCAATTATACGGATGCAGAAACACCTTTTACGCGAATTATTGAACATAAACATTTTGAATTTGGCAATCAACCAAAAACAGTTATTACAAAAGAATATCCGCGAATGTGGAATAAAGGCGATGAACCGTATTACCCGGTGAATGACGAAAAAAATAATGAAAAATATCGGAAATATAGCGAACTTGCCGGGCAATTGCCAAATGTTATTTTTGGCGGCAGACTCGGTATGTACAAATATTATGATATGCACCAAGTCATTGCCGCAGCCTTATTGGTTGTGAAAAAGGAATTTCATGAATGAGATTTTTCATAGAAAGTGGCTCGGAACAGTAATTCCGAGTCACTTTTTCCTAAAAGACACAATCCTAGAATTTTAAATGTTCTTACATTTCTTTGGCGATACCGTTATGTTTGTCATTATGCCCTGTGGTGAATGAACCTATAACCTGTAGTGTTCCGCAAACTTCTTTGGCGGTATTTACTTATTTTTTCTTTGCCATATGGTATAAAGAACCTAATATCTACAGTGTACCCCAGACTTCTTTTGCTATATCAATAATATATTTTAATTTTGCCCATTGCTCTTCTTCCGTTAACTTATTGCCGTGGTGAGTCGAAGCAAAACCGCATTGTGTACTAATACACAGTTGTTCAAGCGGAACATATTTGGCGGCTTCTTGTATCCGTGCTTTAATTACTTCTTTGTCTTCTAGTTTTCCGGACTTCGATGTGAAAATACCAATAACGACTTTGGGTCCGCCCTTTGGTATATATTTTAAAGGTTCAAAACCACCGGACCGTTCATCATCGTATTCAAGGAAGAAGCCGTCTACTTTTTCCTTAGCAAAAAAGGTGGGGGCGATATAATCATATGGACCCTCAAATGCCCAAGCGGATTGATAATTCCCGCGGCAAAGATGGGTTGTTACGATTAAGTCATCCGGTTTTCCTTCCAGTACACCATTTGCCACACGTAATGCCAAATCAATTGATTTTTGCCGTTCATCTTCCGGAATATCCGGGATACAGTAACCGGCAATCGCAACATCATCTAATTGCAGGTAACGACAGCCGGCATTATAGAATGCTTGAATCGCATCACGGTATGCTTGAATTAGATCTTTTGCAAAATCTTCAACATCCGGATAAACTTCTTCGTTTAGAATTCCCGGATAGAAAAATTGATTCGGACTCGGAATTGTCATTTTCGCAATGGCCCGGTCGCCGACAATCTCTTTAAATTCGATAAAATCTTGCAAGTGCGGATGGTTCGGATTAAAGCTGACTTTTCCAACAACGCGGACATTATATTTTTCGGTTTCGACGCCAACAAATTGATAACCTTGTTCAGGGATATACCCTTCAACCCCGTTTAAATGCTCCATAAAATCCGTATGCCAAAATCTCCGTCTGAACTCGCCATCCGTCACAGCTTTCAGACCAATTTCAATTTGTTTATCGACAATTCGTTTGATTTCTTCTGTTTCAATGGCTCTTAATTCCTCAGCTGTAATGGTTCCTTCTTGAAAGTCCTTTCTTGCTTTATGGATTCGCTCCGGACGAAGTAGGCTCCCTACTTGATCAGCTTTAAAAGGTGCTTTTGTAATTGTTTTTGTTGTCATTATGTTTCCCTCACTTTTTTTATTTTTTTGTTAAGCTTGTCAATATGGTAAGTCACCGGTATTGACAAATGAAAAACCTCTCTTCAAGAAAGAAGAGAGGTAAACATAACGATTATAGTTTTCGATCTCTTCTTATCTTCAAGCCAAAAGCTTTCTGGAATTGGCACAGTACTTTTAATAAGTCCGCTGCCGAGGTTTCTTCGGGCCAGTCCCTCCACCTCTCTAGATAAGAATATTTAAAAATATGAAATTAATCTTGTTTATTAATATATACGTATTATTCCTATATGTCAACTATTTTTTTAAAAAATTTGTTATGGACCTTTCGCAAATAATTTTCACCCACGTATGAACTTTCTTCAAATTTTAAGCAGATGTATGAGTAAAAATAGAGAAAAATTTTTTATCCCTTCAATAGTGATCGGCTTTATCATACGTGTTGATTGTCTTCTTCCAAAATGGTGAGCATTTGCTTATAATTAGTTAGGTAGACTAATAGAGTAGGGGAAGTTCTTATGAATGTAAAAGACATCGCAAATATCCGAAAGCAATTTAAGTTAGATAATCATCTTTTGCAAGTGAAAGATATTTTTAATGTGTATATTCGAAAAGAAAGCAGTGAAATTTTTTATCAAGAATGTCATCCGTTTCCGATGTTGGACCGGGAGCAGCAAGAATTATTTATGTTGAACTTCAAAAAGGTGTTAACCGGCCAGCTGGATGTAAAACTGTTTGAGCTAAAGTTTCAGGCGGAAGCAGAGGCGCATAGCAAGGACATTCTATACGAGGCAATCCAAAACGATGATGTTGAATCCTGGAAATCACAAATGCTTCTGCTTGTTGAAAAAATGGTCAAAGATATTCAGTATGAAAAAGATATCGTAATTACGTTCATTCGCGGCGAATATTATAAACCAACCAAAAGGACGAATAAGGAGACGGAAGAACACGCAAATGATTCCGTATATACCCATCCATTTATCCTTTGTAGCATAAATCGTACCGAACAGCCGAAAAAATCACTGCTTTTTGATTTTGTTGAGCTGGAGTTTAAAGCAAATGTAGTCGTCGATTCAATTATTAATTTAACATCACCAATGTCGGGATTCCTCTTTCCTTGTTTTACGGAAAATTACACTGATATTAATCATATTTTATACTCGACAGGGAAGGCAAACCAACCGGACTATCATATTATTGAGGATGTATTGAATGCGGAACCGGTGATGACCGCTCAAGACGATAAAGCAGTTTTTGAAGAAATTGTTAAAGAAGTGGTTGGTGAAGAAGTAGAACCGTCAACACTTTCGAATGTATATGAAGAAATTAATCGAATGATGGAAGAGGAAGAGGAACAAGATATTCCAAAACTCGATTATAAAGATGTTGAGCAGGTTTTGAAAGCAAGCGGAGTTGAAGATGTAAATCCGGAAAAAGTCGAAATGGCGTTTCAAAAAGTAATTGATGATGAAAAATATGAGCTAAAGGCAACAAGCTTAGTACCAAAATCGATAAAAATTCAAACAAAGGTTGCCAATATCTCAATCAGTCCGCAAGATTTGAAGTATGTTAAACAAGTAACCGTCAGCGGCAAACGTTGTATTTTAATTGAAGTTGATGAAGATGCCGTTATTGAAGGCTTTAAGCTCATACCGGAGACGTTGTTGAGTTGAAAAGGAATCGACTGGAGTAATGAATAAAACGAAGGGTGTCCAAAAGATGTTTATCTTTATGTTCACCCTTTTTTGTTGAATGCAGCTTAGTGAAAGATAACGGTTGCGGCAATATAGATTGGATTATCGTGAAAAAATACCGATGGAGTGTAAAGATACCTTTATATTTTATCGGTATTTTAGTATTATATATGTAAAGATATCTTTACTTTTTACGGAGGTTTGACTAATGCCGGTGATTAACCATATTCGAGAAATCCGTCAAAAAAAGGGGATCTCGCAAATTAAAATGGCTGAGGATTTACAAGTTACACGTCAAACGATAAATGCCATTGAAAAAAACAAGTATAATCCCAGTCTGGAATTAGCATTAAAAATCGTTGCGTATTTTAATATGCCGATTGATGAAATTTTTATTTTACAGGAGGATGAAAAATGAGTGTAAAAGACAGGAAAAAATGGGAAACGATTTTAACAAAGTGGACGCCATTCTTTATTATTGCTTGTGGTCTTATAAGTATTGTTCTGGGCTCATTTCTTGCTTATTTTTTTCAGGGTGAATTTCCATATGATGTATTTGCCGGTGGTTTGGTTGCAACTATCATTTTGACAATAATTCAAGTGATTAAACAGAAACGCAAAAAGGATAATTTGCCAGAAGCAGATGAACGGGTTATTCACAATGTTTTTCGTTTTTTTGCATATGCTTCACATCTTTCCTTAGCTATTTTATTTATAGCTTTAGCCGTTTTCACACTTTTAGGAAACGAGTCGATTTCCATTCTTACCTATGGATCTTTTTCTTTTCATACATTTGGATTTTCGGGATAGGTGCTATTCTCATTAAAAGAAGGTAATCGGTTATTTAAGCAGTACACATAAGCTGTTCAGGGTCTAACCGATTTTCGGTCGACCCTTTTTTATACGTTAAGAATGTATAAATTTCCAGCAAAGAAGCGACTTCGACGTAGTTGGAAATTTTAAGAATTAAGTATAAGTGCATAACGAAAGCTTCACTGGAATACATCGCAGCCGAAAAAATTTTATATTTTTTCGGTGATTAGAGAGACTTCGGTAGCATTACCTCGCAAGCGAAAATGTATTTTCGCAGACTACGGCTCTGCCAACGCCTAAAGGCTCGGCAGTCACCGAGTTTTCTTTATAAAAATATTGATGACTGCTCAAAAATATAATAATTTCCATAATATTAAGAGGCTAACTCCATATATTCCGCAACAAACCGAAAAACATTTTGATAGTCCAATTTTCCATTTTTATACAAAAGTTCTGCGCGTTGAATTTCTGCTTCTGCAACCTGTGATTTTAACTTTACCTCCCTTAAAGTAATCGTACCGTTTAATAACTCCAGAGCCCATTTTTTTAAATTTTCATTATGAGATTGATATAAAACGTAGGATATATAACTAATCCGATCCAATGCAAACTCCCCCTAAAAAGTTTTTATTCTCTTAAATATAATTCTTCAATAGGATAGCTTCTTCCTTCTAAAATTTCGAATGTTTTGTCTACAAATATCTACATGTTTTTTACATGAATTACATCCAAAAAGGTACTACAAAATATTGTCCGTTCGCTTATCTTTTTTAATAAAAGAGCTTTTTGGCTATACCCTTACATAAATTTCACAGTAAATTGGAAAAATAAAACGATACTACGGATAAATTAAATATCTTTCATGCGATTTTTTAAGATAAAATTGCTACTTTTACGATCATAATGGGAGGGTTATAATTGGAACCGTATGAAACCATTCCACCACAAAAAATCCACTGTTATACGGAATACGATGTATTGAAAAAAGTAATTGTATGTCAACCGCAATATATGACAATTCGAGATGTTATTAATGAGACCCAAAAGCATTTTAAGAATGAAGGGATACATATTGAAAAAGCTTTGGAACAACATAACCAATTTGTTGATACATTAAGGCAAAATCATGTTGAAGTCTATTTACTCCCCTACCATCGGAAATATCCTGAGCAAGTGTTTACAAGGGATATCGGTTTTGTTCTCGGAGAAACAATATTTGTTGCTGATATGGCTAGTAAGGTTAGAAACGGAGAAGAAGAAGTCTTGAAACGGTGGTTAGAGGACGAAGAAATTTCTTACTATAATATTATTGGTCATCAAATTGAGGGTGGCGATGTCATTATTGATCGTGACCGCATATATATCGGGTTAAGTGACAGAACCAAAAAGGAAGCGATTGAACAGATTCAAAAACTGTTGAATAAGCAATTTGAAATTATTCCGGTTCACTTTCATGAAAAATATTTGCATCTGGATTGTGTGTTCAATATTGTTTCACCTGATGTCGCTTTAATTTTCCCGGGAGCATTGGATCAAGAACATATTGGAAAATTAAAAGAGCGATATGAATTAATTGAAGTAACAGAGGAAGAACAATTTACACTGGGAACAAATGTTTTATCAATTGGCAACCGGAAAATTATTAGTCTCCCGGTTAATAAAAAAGTCAACGAAGCTTTGAGAAATCACGGTTTTGAAGTCATCGAAGTCGATATAACAGAAATCATTAAATCAGGTGGCTCATTCCGGTGCTGTACATTGCCGATTGAGAGAGAAAGTACAAAAAATTAGTAATAAATGGACCGGGTATAGAAATAACTTGGTCCTTTTTTATATATTTACTAATACCTAATGGTTTTAAAAAAGAGTATCAAAATACTGCATAAATTTAATATTTAAAGAAAAATAACGTTGCCATAAATAATAAATAAATTTTATAATAGGTGATACATTATTAAAATTGTGAAATGAAGGGGGAATGACAATGCCGATTAATATACCAAAAGATTTGCCTGCGGGAGAGTTGTTAAGAAAAGAGAAGATATTTGTTATGGATGAAGATCGGGCAAGAACCCAAGATATTCGCCCATTAAATATTCTTATTTTAAATTTAATGCCGGAAAAGGAAAAAACGGAATTGCAACTTTTGCGCCTGCTCGGTAATACACCGCTACAGGTAAATATTACTTTTTTAAGGACATCTACATATCAATCAAAGAATGTCAGCAATTATCACCTAGATAATTTTTATACAACTTTTGCGGATGTAAAAAACCGCCGATATGATGGCATGATTATTACGGGGGCACCTGTAGAAAAAATGGCTTTTGAGGAAGTGGACTACTGGGGAGAATTGGCAGAAATTATGGAGTGGACAAAAACAAATGTGACATCAACGCTTCATATTTGTTGGGGTGCCCAAGCAGCTTTGTATTATCATTATGGCATTGGTAAATTCGAATTGACGAAAAAATGTTTTGGTGTGTTCAAACATCAATTATTTGAACCAAAGTTGAAGCTTGTCAGGGGATTTGATGAAGTTTTCAACGCTCCTCATTCCCGTTATACTGACGTTTCCAGGGAGGACATTGAAAACCATCCGGAATTGAAGTTAGTATCTGTATCAGAGGAGGGAGCACCATTTATCATTATGTCTGAAAATGGAAAAAACATTATGATTACCGGACATTTAGAATATGATGCTACTACTCTTGCAGATGAATACGTTCGTGATCAAAAGAAAGGACTTGGGACGGCAATCCCGAAAAATTATTTTCCAAATGATGATGTGAATGAACGTCCGCTTCATACGTGGCGGTCACATAGTTATTTACTGTTCTCCAATTGGCTGAACTATTATGTCTATCAAGAAACGCCTTATCAATGGTGATCGGCGATTTCGAAAAATTATTCTCGTGATGATGAGGTGAACGGACCCTTTATAGGTATGTTCGTATGACTTTTTTCCATTAGCTGAACAATTTTGTATATCAGGAAAAACGCTATTAATGGTGATTGGCAGTTCTGAAAAAATTTTTCTTTATGATGATGAGGTGAACGGGTGCTTCATACGTGGCGGTCGCGTGGTTAATTAGTTTTCTCTAATTGGCTGAACAATAATTTTTAGGAGGGAAGTTTCTATTTTTGACGACGAGCCTGAATCTCGTCACCATTTTGAGGCGTGAAATCGCATTTTTTGGCGACGAGACCATTTCTCGTCGTCATTTTGAGCCGAGAAACCCCTTTTTTTGGCGACGAGGCCATTTCTCGTCGTCGTTTTTGCGCGGGAAACTCCTTTTTTTGGCGACGAGACCATTTCTCGTCGTCATTTTGAGCCGAGAACCCCCTTTTTTTGGCGACGAGACCATTTCTCGTCGTCGTTTTGAGCCGAGAACCCCCTTTTTTTGGCGACGAGACCATTTCTCGTCGTCGTTTTTGGGCAGGAAACTCCTTTTTTTGGCGACGAGACCATTTCTCGTCGTCGTTTTGAGCCGAGAAACCCCTTTTTTTGGCGACGAGCCTGAATCTCGTCATCATTTTTGACCGAAAAACTCCTTTTTTTGGCGACGAGACTCTTTCTCGTCACCATTTTGAGGCGAAAATTGCTCGTTTTTAGCGACGAGACTCTTTCTCGTCGTCGTTTTTGCGCGGGAAACTCCTTTTTTTAGCGACGAGACTCTTTCTCGTCGTCGTTTTTGGGCCAGAAACTCCTTTTTTTGGCGACGAGACTCTTTCTCGTCACCATTTTGAGGCGAAAATTGCTCGTTTTTAGCGACGAGACTCTTTCTCGTCGTCGTTTTTGCGCGGGAAACTCCTTTTTTTAGCGACGAGACCTTTTCTCGTCGTCGTTTTTGGGCAGGAAACTCCTTTTTTTAGCGACGAGACTCTTTCTCGTCGTCGTTTTTGCGCGGGAAACTCCTTTTTTTGGCGACGAGACTCTTTCTCGTCACCATTTTGAGGCGAAA